>Ga0182030_10005378_pt1 | contig 27199 bp, 23 predicted proteins | sample 812S3MmetaG_FD_121299 | JGI IMG/M metagenome (GOLD analysis project Ga0182030, IMG submission 121299) | Permafrost microbial communities from Stordalen Mire, Sweden - 812S3M metaG (Illumina Assembly) | ecosystem: Environmental > Terrestrial > Soil > Wetlands > Permafrost | place: Sweden... | reverse complement strand
GGTTGTCTTCAGCGGCTGCTGGAAGGAATCAATGACCTTGCGCGCGATTTCCCGCGACATCGGAGCGCCGCCATGCCGGACTTCGCGAACAGCGGCGATGAGTTCTTCCGGCGTGCAACGTTTCAGCAGATAACCGCATGCACCGGCCCGCAGCGCCTTGAATATCCTTTCGGTGTCCTCATACACGGTTACCATGATGATATGGAGCGAAGGCAGCAATTTCTTGAGTTGGGCGGTACATTCGATGCCCGAAAGTTTTGGCAATTGAATGTCCATCAGCACGATCTCGGGTCGCTGCAGCGGAATGACCTCCAACGCCTCCTCTGCGGTTGCGCAGGCGCACACGCAGCGAAACTCCGGATCCGCGTGGATAAATTCCATCAAACTTTCACGGATGGTCTGGTTGTCTTCGACGATGGCAATGCGGGTCATAATTTTTTCACTTCGTGGGCACGTGGAAGCGCAAGGTGGTGCCTTGCCCGGGTTCGCCGGCCATTTCAAACTGGCCGCCCAGCTTTTCGATGCGCGACCGCATGTTGGCCAGCCCGTCCATTTCCCCGGTGCGAACATTCGATGACAATCCGCATCCGTTGTCAGCAATCAGGAACAACAGCTTCCCCGGCTCCACTTGGATGCCCAGGCGAACCTCGGTGGCGCCGGAATGGCGCACCACATTGGTCAACGCTTCCTTGAAGACCAAAAACAGCTGGTGCCGCTGGCGGGAGTCCATCACCTGGTCCACCGAACCGGTCGGGCCTTCGAGCTGCCAGCTGATGTTTGCCAATCCAAGGAATCGTTCCGCGTACAGGCAAAAGTAACTTACCAGCGATGCCAGCGAATCATGCCCGGGATTCATCGCCCACACGATTTCGTCCAAAGCCGTGACCATCTCCCGCGCTTTGCCGCCCATCTGCTCGAGATGTTGCTTTCGTTTTTCGCCGGGAGCAGTGGCAGATTTTACCCGGTCAACCAACATGCCGATTTCAGTGATGCCCGAACCAAGTTCATCGTGCAGATCCTGGGCAATGCGGGTGCGTTCCTGCTCCATTTCCCGCTGGTGTTCCACACGCTCGCGTTTTTGAATTTGCATTTCGAGTTCGGCCGTGCGCTCCTCGACCTGCCGGTGAAGCTGGGTAATCCACAGCGCCGTGACTGCCAGCAGGAACGCCAGCAGTCCCACAGTCACGAGCAATCGTTGCAACGTCCACCACGACGGTTGTGCCAGCACCAGGATGTCCAAGGGCGAATGGACCATTAAATCGAAAGGGGCAACGTTGTCCAAAACCGGGTTGCCGCCCTGGGCCACGTACACGCCAACCAAGGCCAGCCTGCTGCCAATGCGAAATGAGCGCGCGACCTGATTGGTGACATTCCACCGCGCCAGAAATCTCCATGATCCAGTTTCGATTTCCAGCACCTGGTTCGTCGTTGTCGTTCTGGAACTAACCAGCAAACCTTCAATCCGCACCCGGGTGGCATCAAAGGCCGCGTTGGGCAAATCTGCCGGCGACAACTCTCTTGGCTTTGGCCAGACGGAATGTCCGGTTTTGCGGACAACGGCCTGGCGCAACAATGGCGCCCCGCTGCTCAATTCCGGGTAGCCAACCACGTCCACCATGTCGCACGTGTGCAGTTTGACCGGTTGCCGCGTGCTGAATCGGACACCGTTGGTGCCTTCCATCATAAAATAATCCGATCCTCGCATGTAAATGATCTCTCCCGAGACCTTCACCCGTTGAAACGCATTGGCCTGGGAATCGAAAATCATCAGCTCGTTTGCCTTCTTCGCCGGGGCCGAGAACACGTCTGCCGGGGCCGGCTGATCCACCGTGACGTCGTTGAGAATCATGCGAAGGTGTCCCAATGCCAACTGGCGGGCCGCAACATCCAGGACCACAAAGAGGCATCCACGCAGGCGGACGACGGCATCTTCGTAGTGTTCATAATTGTTAAAATTCGTATCGGACAGCCACAGATCCACCCAAAGCGTGCCCCCTGGTGTGCGCAGGGTCATTTTGGACCATCCTTTCGGGTATCCTTGGGGATGAGCAATGAACCCTTCAACGACGCCCCGGATTTCCACCTGCTGGTCGTCCAAGCTGCCATTCATCAATTGATCCCACGTCGGCTGTACTGGCTCCGGCAAAGGCGCCACTCCCAGAACGTTCAGCCGGCTCATCCGGACCAGAGGAGCAAACGAGCCTTTGTCCGTCCGGCCTTCCACTTCCAATAATTCTCCCGCACGGGGCAATGCTCCTGCTAGCGGGGAATTCACAACGAAAACCGCGCGCGTGGTGTCCTGAATAATGAAGGCGTTGTGTTCTTCAACATCGCAGGTGACCACTCCTTTGATTTTGACCGGATAGCCGCGCCCGGCTTCTTCCCGTTTCATTTGAAGAATCTGGTCCACCCTGGTCAACACCGGCAGCGTTCCGTCATTGACGTTGGTGGCTCCGAATGTTGGCGATGCCGTTTCCGGCAGGTCCATCTCATCGCTTTCCTTCCAAAAATCACCATTCCCCTGCCCGGTGTCAGTCAGGTTGGTTGCTGCCAGACCGTCGGCAATCGCCGGGGCCGCCGTCATCTGGACGGCGAGCCAGAAAAGGATCAAGCCCAGGCAAATGACCCGACTGATGGTTCCTGCCGCGTGCATGGTGTTTACAGTTAAATGATTGTTTCGAGTCACCGTGTCAAGCAGTCGAATCATGGACCTCACCGCAGTGAGTCGGAAAAAAGCTTGAAAAGTCACCAACTGGTGGAATGGTGCCCCGGCTAGGACTTGAACCTAGAACCAATTGATTAAGAGTCAACTGCTCTGCCAATTGAGCTACCGAGGCAACCAACATTTGAACATGCCGCATGGAAGCGGCACGCAAACAGTTTATAACGGAATTCGGGAGGACGGCAAGTTCTATTGCCTACAATGAAATAAATTTCCGAAGCCTGGTCGTCGGCAAATGCCGGGCACCCGCTCTTGCAATGATAACTGGCCGGCAGATCCCTCCATTTGGTATCGTACACTCGTTGAGGATGCACCTTGGCGAACGAATGATCAGAATAGTTGCCCTGCTTGTCCTGCTGAATCTGCGCAGCTTGATTCAAGCGCAGGGGCTGTCTCTGCCTTCCGAGCCTTACTCCTGGCGCAATGTCGTCATCGGCGGCGGCGGATTTGTCACAGGAATCATCATGCATCCCCGCCAGAAGGATTTGATTTATGCCCGCACGGATGTGGGCGGCGCATACCGCTGGGATGCCGGCGAGCAGGCGTGGATTCCACTCACGGACGGGATTGGAGATGTTGATTTGACCGGCATCGAAAGCCTGGCGTTGGATCCTACCGACCCGGACCGGGTTTATCTGGCGGCCGGAATTTACAGCCGGGGCAAGGCGGCAATCTTGCGTTCAGCCGACAAGGGCCGCACCTGGCTGCGCACCGATGTGCCGTTCAAAATGGGTGCCAACGAATCGGGCCGTTTCAACGGCGAGCGGCTCGCCGTGGATCCTCATCAAGGCAAAATTCTCTTTTTCGGCTCGCGTCGTGACGGGTTGTGGAAAAGCACCGACCGGGGTGCGACCTGGCAGCAGGTAAAAAGTTTTCCGGATGTTGGCTCTAGCGAAATGTCTTTGGGGGCCACTGATTCCAGGCCGTGGTTTGGTTTTGGCCAGCAACCGGTCGGCATTGTATGTGTTTTGTTTGTTCCTGCCAGTGGCGAGCCGGACTTTCCGACGCCCGTGTTGTTTGCGGCCGTCTCCACAACGGAAACCAACCTCTACCGCAGCACTGATAGTGGCGTCACCTGGCAGGCAGTGGCCAACCAGCCCGTGGGATTGCGACCCAATCACGTCGTCCTGGCCTCCGATGGCATGCTCTATCTCAGTTACGGCAAGGAACCCGGCCCGAATGTCATGACGGACGGGGCCATCTGGAAGTTCAACCCCAAGAGCGGCGTCTGGACGGATATCACTCCAGTCAAACCTGCCCGGGCGGATCAGCCGTTTGGCTATGGTGCGGTCGCGGTGGATGCGAAGCATCCGTCCATTATCATGGCGGCCACGTTCGCTCATTGGAAGCCCTGCGACGAAATTTATCGCAGCACCAATGGCGGCATGAACTGGACGCCATTGTTATCGAAGGCTGAATGGGATCATGCCAGCGCACCTTACACCCAAAGTCGCAGACCGCATTGGATCGGAGATCTGGAGATCAATCCGTTTAATCCCGCCCAGGTGATGTTCGTTACCGGTTATGGCATTTGGAGTTGCCAGAATGTGACGGAAGCAGATGCCGGACGGGCAACCCGTTGGACGTTTTTGGACAACGGGCTTGAAGAAACCGTGCCGCTGGCTTTGATCAGTCCACCCACCGGCGCCCATCTGTTAAGCGGCGTGGGCGACGTTGATGGTTTCCGCCACGATGATCTCAACACCTCGCCTTCCCAAGGTGCCTTCACGGATCCGCGCTATTCCAACACGGAGGACCTGGCGTTTGCCGGATTAAAACCCAACGTCATCGTCCGCACCGGTACTGGCCAAAACACCGCTGTTCGGGCCGCCATCTCAAGCGACGGCGGACAAACTTGGAATGCGCTTGGCAACGAACCGACCAACAGCTCGGGAGCTGGTACGATTGCCATCTCGGCCGATGGCAAAACCATTGTTTGGTCTCCGCGGCGCAGCGCTCCGTACTATTCCAGAGACTGCGGAACCAACTGGCTGGCTTGTGCCAGTATTTCACCTTATGCCCGGGTCGTTGCCGACGCGGTCAATCCGATGCGGTTCTATGCGTTCGACTCCTTCGCCGGCAAGCTCCTGGTCAGCACCAATGGCGCGATGAGTTTTGCAACCACCAGCGCGGTGTTTCCGGCAACCGAAGGATTTGCCGGCCGATTCAGTTTCAACAAGACGGTCAGCGGTACCCTGGCCACGGTTCCCGGCCTGGAGGGCGATTTGTGGTTATGTTTTCAGAACCAGGGCCTCTATCACTCCACCAACGGAGGCTTGAGCTTCATAAAATCGAAACCGGTACAGGAGGCTTATTCCTTGGGTCTCGGAAAAGCGGCACCCGGCCGGAGTTACCCAACGGTTTTTCTGGCCGGCAAAATCGGACAATGCCCGGGCCTTTTTCGTTCAAATGACGCCGGCGAGAATTGGGTGCGCATCAACGACGATCAGCATCAATTTGGTTCGATCAGACATGTCGCCGGGGACCCGCGCATCTACGGCCGGGTTTATTTTGCCACGGGCGGCCGGGGCATCATTTACGGCGACCCGGTTTCCAGCCCAAATGATCGGAGTGAAATCCTCAAACTCCCGGCATCTGCCGTTTGGTGAATGCGTTTTTCAGTTGAAAAATCTTGCGCCAGAGTTCCAACTGACACTCGAACAACATCCTTATGCCAAACCACCTGCTCCTGAGACGGTCCAACCAACTTTCAACCTCCGGCCTTCTGGGATTTGTTCTCGGTGTCACCCTGATGGCGCACAGTGCGCCCAACTACGACTGGCAGGTGGATTCACTGCTGTCGCAGATGACGCTGGATGAAAAAATCGGCGAGATGACGCAGGTGGACATGAAGGCGCTCAAGGATGATTCGGACATCCAAAAATATTTTCTCGGCTCGGTGCTCAGCGGTGGCGATTCGGATCCAGCGGACAACAACGCGACCACCTGGCTGAAGGCGGTCAATGAATATCAGTCTTGGTCGTTGAAGACGCGGATGAAAATTCCGCTGCTCTACGGCGTTGACGCGGTCCACGGCCATAACAACATCAACGGTGCGGTGATTTTCCCCCATAACATCGGGTTGGGCGCGACGCATAATCCGGCGCTAGTGGAACACGCCGAACAGATCACGGCGGACGAGGTCGCGGGCACGGGCATCCGCTGGGCCTTTGCGCCCTGCATCGCAGTGGCCCAGGATGAACGCTGGGGCCGGACCTACGAAAGCTTCGGCGAATCGCCAAAACTGGTGTCGGAAATGAGTGCGGCAGCCGTGCGGGGTTTCCAAGGCAGGCATTTGTCCACGAACTCCGCCTCCGTCCTGGCCTGCGCCAAGCATTTTCTCGGTGACGGCGGCACCACCAACGGTGTGGACCAGGGAAACACCGTGTGCGATGAAGCCACTCTGCGGAAACTGTTTCTGCCTCCTTACGAAGCCGCCATCAAGGCCGGGGTCGGCTCAATCATGGTGTCCTACAGCAGTTGGAACGGCCAAAAAATGTCCGGCAACAAATACCTGCTGACCGATCTCCTGAAAGGCAAACTCGGCTTCAACGGTTTTCTCGTGTCTGACTGGGCCGCCATTGACCAGATCTCCAGCGATTACAAAAAAGACATCGAGATTTCCATCAACGCCGGGCTGGACATGATCATGATCCCCGCCGGCCCCGGCAACGCCAACAACTACGTGGAGTTTATCAACGACCTCAAGGAACTGGTGGCCGAAGGACGGGTTTCCCAGTCGCGAATTGACGATGCCGTCCGGCGGATTCTGCGGGTTAAATTTCAAATGGGTATTTTTGAACATCCCTTTACCGATCCGTCCCTGACGGAGGCCGTTGGTTCGGACGAACATCGCCAGGTGGCGCGCGAGTGTGTGCGTCAATCGCTGGTGCTGCTCAAAAATTCCAACCATGCCCTGCCCCTTTCCAAACATCTGAAACATCTGGTCGTGGCAGGCATGGCCGCGGACAACCTTGGCATCCAGTGCGGCGGCTGGACCATTGACTGGCAGGGCCAGCTCGGCCGGGTTACCCGGGGCGGCACCACCATGCTGGCGGCCATCCATCAGACGGTGTCACACGAAACACAGGTGACGTTTTCCGCAGACGGCAGCGAGATGCAGAACGCCGATGCCATCATTGTCGTGGTCGGCGAACTGCCTTATGCCGAAATAAAAGGCGACCGCACCCAGGTTGATCTTGCTGCGGAGGATTGCACCCTGATTGAGAAAGCCAAAGCAACGGGTGCCCCGGTGATTACCGTGCTGTTCTCCGGCCGGCCATTGGTTCTTGGCCCGGCGCTGGATGCAAGTGATGCCATCGTGGCCGCGTGGCTGCCGGGCACCGAAGGCCGGGGAATCACAGATGTCCTGTTTGGCGATTACAAGCCGGCGGGGAAACTGCCTCGTACCTGGCCGCGTAACGATGACCAGCTCTCTGTCAGCGCCACCCAGGCCGGCAAGTCACAGTTTCCTTACGGTTTTGGTTTGACGTATTGAATCAATCATCCTGCCGGGCGGCTTCTGACGGCACCGGTAAAAAATTCCACGCGCCAGGCGCGCAGAATCTGCGCAGTGCGGGAACCGGTCGAGCAGCAATTGCGCAGCCCGTTCATTCATTCCCCAATGAATCGCGTTTTTTTGCGCTGGTATGGTTATTGCATGGAGATGGCATCGCAACTGACGGGCAGCATGTGTGCCGTCCCGCTACGAGGCGAAAATCAAACCAACAATTCAACTGCGAGAGGATAAGTTCGATGAAACTGAATCAAATATTAACAATCTGCGGAATCGCCGCCGCCCTGTTTCTGGGTGCCGGCAATCTTTCCGCGCAAAACGACAACGGTGGTGGCAATGGTGGTAGTAACGGCGGCGGCGGTGGTGGCGGCTTTGGTGGCCGCGGCAACTTCGACCCGGCCCAGATGCAGCAACGCATTATGGACAACATCAAGGACGAGCTCGGCTACACCAACGACACTGAATGGAATGCGATCCAGCCGTTGGTCCAAAAAGTGATGGACGCGCGCCGGGACGTCGGATTCGGCGGCGGCATGGGCCGGTTGTTTGGCAATCGCAACCGCAATGGCAATAATAACAATGGCAACAATGCCCCGCGCCGAAACCCCTTTGGCGGCACACCCAGCCCGGAAGCGGAAGCCCTGCAAAAGGCCGTTGATGACAATGCACCCGCCGCGCAGGTAAAAACGCTGCTGGCAAAATACGAAGCTTCGCAAAAAGACAAACAAGCCAAGCTGGTATCCGCGCAGGAAAATCTCCGCAGCGTCCTGACCGTAAAACAGGAAGCCCAGGCCACCTTGCTGGGATTGTTGCAGTAACCAACGCCGCGGAGAGCAGCCGACACCTCATTATGAGCCAAACTTCCGCTCCAGATGTCTCATTGAAACCGTTGCTGGATCGCATGGTCGCGGGCAAGCAACTGGCTTCGTTGGACGCCAAGGCTTTGGCAGACATGAAACCTCCCGTACAAAACGAGGAGGACGTGTTGCGCTGGCTGGCCCAGGAATACGGCCTGGCGTTCACGACCCTGGATGACGTCGAGCCGGACCGTCAGCTGCTCTCCCTTTTTCCCGCGCGCATTTTGCTGAAGGAGGAACTCCTTCCGCTCAAGCGCCTCAACGGCACGGTGGAAGTCGCCACCAGCCGGCTCTTTGCCACGCAGGGTCTCGACGCGCTGAAAACCCTGACCGGTTTGAACCTCAAGCCCATCCTCGCCTCCAGCGAAGCCATCCAGCGCGAAATCAAAAAACGCCTCGGCGTCGGTGCGGACACCATCGGCACGCTCGACGAGGAAAAGGGCTTCCAGGTCGTTGATGAAAATGCCGAGGACACCAATCTCGACGAAGCCGCCGAGGACGAAGCCTCGATCATCCGCTTCGTCAACCAGGTTTTGAAGGACGCCATCGAACTGCGCGCGTCAGACATCCATCTCGAACCGTTCGAGGACGAGTTCCGCATCCGCTATCGCATTGACGGTGAGTTGCAGGAAGTTCCCGTGCCGGCGCAATTGAAACGCTTCCAGCCAGCCATCGTTTCGCGCGTCAAAATCCTGAGCCATCTCAACATCGCCGAAAAACGCCTGCCGCAGGATGGCCGCATCAAAATTCGCCTCGGCGATTCCGATGTGGACATTCGCGTCTCGGTGATTCCGATGCTGCATGGTGAGGCGGTCGTGATGCGTCTGCTCCGCCAAAATTCCACGCTGCGCGGACTTGCCGATATCGGCATGAACACCCGCGAACTGGAGCATTTCCAGCGCGTCCTCGGCCTGCCGCACGGAATCATTTTGGTCACCGGCCCGACCGGCTCCGGCAAAACGTCCACGCTGTACACCGCGCTCAACGAGATCAACGACGCCGTCCGCAAGATTATTACGATTGAAGACCCGGTCGAGTATCAGCTCAAGGGCGTGAACCAGATCCAGGTCAACGAAAAATCCGGCCTGACTTTTGCGCGCGGCTTGCGCTCGATCTTGCGCCATGACCCGGACGTGATTCTTATCGGCGAAATCCGCGACGCCGAAACCGCGCAGATCGCGGTGCAAGCCTCGCTCACCGGCCATCTGGTTTTTTCCACGCTGCACACCAACGACGCGCCCGGCGCCCTGACCCGCCTCGTGGACATGGGCGTGGAGCCGTATCTCGTCGCCTCGTCGCTCGAAGCCGTGCTCGCGCAACGCCTCGTCCGCGTGCTTTGCAGCCATTGCAAGCAGGCGGACAATTCGCCGACCGCGCAGGCGTTCAAAGCCAAGCTCGGTATTCCGGCAGACAAGGCAATTTACAAATCCGTCGGCTGCCGCGAATGCCGTAACACCGGGTTCTTCGGCCGGCACGCAATTTTCGAGTGGATGGACACTGACGAAAACATCCGCCGGCTGATTTTGGAAAGTGCTTCGACCGACCAGATCAGCACCGCCGCACGCAAGGCCGGCATGCGCACGCTTGCCGAGGACGGCTGGCGCCTGGTTGCCGCCGGGGTCACCACCGTCGAGGAAGTTTTGAGCGTGACGACGGCGAAAGAAGTCGAGAGCGCGACCAAAAACCAGGCGGGAGAATCCGTCGCCAAGATTGCGGTGGCCGGCTGAACTTGATTTTCGATGCCCACGTTTTCATACAAAGGTTTGCGAGCCGACGGCAAGATTGCCGAGGGTGTACTTGATGCCCCCGGCCGGCCCGATGCGCTCCGGCAAATGGTGGCGCTCGGCCTGCGTCCGGTGAAACTCGCAGAAAAGGCCGGAGCGAAAAACGGCGCGGTTTCCAAAAACGGCGCGGGTCTTCCCGCCGGGCTGGAAGGGCTTGGAAATATTTCCCTCAAGTTCGGGTCGCATAAGGTGTCCGCGAAGGAACTGGAAAATTTCACGCGGTTGCTGTCCAGTTTGCTCGCCGCGGGCGTGCCGTTGAGCCGCGCGCTGGTAATTCTGCACAAGGAAGCCTCCTCACCGGCGGCCCAGGCCAAGTGGAAGCAAATTCACGATCTCGTCGTGGACGGCATGTCGCTGGCCGACGCGATGGCAAAATCGCCGGAAACTTTTCCGCGCGTTTATGTGGCGATGGTCGAGGCGGGCGAAGCAGGCGGATTTCTCGACGTGGTGCTGGCGCAAATCGCGGAATTTCAGTCGCGTGAGAAGGAGCTGAAATCAAAAGTCATCACTGCGATGATTTATCCGTGCATCCTGTTCTGCCTCGCGCTGGTGGTGGTGACGGTGTTGCTGGTGTTTTTCATTCCGAGGTTCCAGAAGGTTTTTGCGAGCCTTCACGGTTCGCTGCCGATGATCACCCAAATCATCATCGGTGCCAGCCATCTGGTTCGTTCATACGGTGTGTTCGTCGCGCTGGGTTTCGTGGCCATCATCTTCGTGTTGCGCTCCTGGTTCGCTTCTGAAAAGGGCAAGCGCGTCTGGGAGGGAATGGTTTTGAAGGCGCCGCTGGTCGGTCCGCTCATCGCTCAGTTTGCGATGGTGCGGTTCTGCCGGATGCTCGGCACCTTGATCGGCGCAGGCGTGCCGCTGGTGCATGGCCTGAACGTGGCGCGCCGTTCCATCGGCAACCAGGTGCTCGTGGATATCGTCGGCCAGTCCATCGAACGCGTGCAACAGGGCGGACGACTCGGCCAGAGCCTTGCGGATTGCAGGATTCTCTTTTCCGGCTCCGTGCTGGAAATGATTTCCGTCGCGGAAGAAAGCGGCAAGCTCGACGGCGAACTGGTGCGCATTGCCACCGTCACCGAGGGGGATCTGGACCGCAACCTCAAGACCGCCGTGGCCTTCGCCGAGCCGGTGATGCTGTTTTTGATCGCCGCGTTCATCGGCACCATTTTCATCGGCATGTTGCTGCCGGTGCTCTCCATGAGCGAATACATCAAATAAAAAATAACACCTGGCAAGACATGAAAATCCAAATTCGAAATCCAATATCCGAAACCGGAAATCGCCGGCGCGCGTTCACGCTCGTTGAGTTGATGCTGGTCGTCACCATCATCGGCATTCTCGCGGCCCTGGTCATTCCCAAGATCGCGGGCAAAGGCGAACAGGCGAGAGAGACGGCCGCGCACGCCGACATTTACGGCGGCATCAAAACCGCGCTCGACTCGTTTGAGGTGGACAACGGTTATTATCCCAAGAGTCTGCAGGAGTTGATCCAGCAGCCCAGCAACGCCAAAAACTGGCGCGGGCCGTATCTGGATCCGGCCACACTGCCAATTGATCCGTGGGGCAACCCTTACATCTATTACTGCCCCGGCAAGCACAACCCCAGCGGCTACGATCTGCTGTCCATGGGCCCCGACGCCAAGGAAGGAACCGCCGATGACATTGGCAACTGGACAAAATAGACGGCAACGGCGACACGCCTTCACGCTGATCGAGTTGATTCTCGTTCTGGCGTTGCTGGTTGTCATCACGTCGCTGGCCGCGCCGGCAATGGCAAATTTCATCCGCGGACGCGCGCTGGATTCCGAGGCGCGGCGGCTGTTCGCGCTGATGCATGCCGCCCAGAGCCGCGCGGTTTCGGAGGGCATGCCGATGGTGCTTTGGGTGGACGAAAAGAGCGGCGCCTACGGATTCCAGGCGGAAACCACCGGCCGGACCGGCGATTCGAAGGCGGAAACCTTGCCATTGGATTCAACTCTGCAAATCACGGTGCTGAACACCGGCATGGCCACGCCGGTGATGTTCAATAATTTGCCGGCCATCCGCTTTTTGGCGGATGGCACGGTGGATGAAAACAGTCCGCAGACGTTGCAGTTGACCGATTCCACCGGCATTTCACGCTGGCTGATCGAGTCACGCGACCACATGGGTTATGCAATTAGCGACAGCAAGAATTAAGACGTTCGCGGCACCTAGTTCCCGCGGACGCCGGCGCTCCGAGGCATTCACACTGGCCGAGGTGCTGGCGGCGATGCTGTTTCTGGCCATCGTCATTCCGGTGGCGGTCGAGGCGCTGCATGTCTCCAGCCTCGCGGGCGAGGTCGCGGCGCGGAAGGGCGTGGCGGCGCGCGTCGCCGACCGGATTTTGAACGAAAGCCTGGTCACGACGAACTGGATGGGCGGCGCACAAAGCGGCACGGTTTCGGAAGGTGCGCTGGAGTGCAACTGGAAGCTGACGACCCGGAACTGGCCGCAGGATTCGACCATGCAACTGCTGGTCGCGGAGGTGACGTTCCAGGCGCAGGGCAAGCCTTACACGGTGAAGTTAAGCACGCTGGCAAGTTTACAGGCCCAACCAGGACAGCCGGCGCAACCGGCAACGGCAATGAATTTACGACAGTGAAAATGGAACTGAACAAAATGCATGCGTTCACGCTGATTGAAATGGTTCTGGCCATCGGCGTCGCCTCCATTGTGTTGATCGCCGTCAACGCCGTGCTGTTCGCCTCGTTGCGGCTTCGCGAAACAACGGCGGACGTCGTGGACGCAGCCGCGCCGGTGGATCAGGCGGTGACGTTTCTGCGTCGCGATCTGGAATGCATCGTGACGCCGACCAACGGCACGTCCAAGGTTTTGTCCGGCGATTTTCGGGTCGGCACCGTGAGCAGCGCCGGTGTGCCGGAACCGGTGGCGATTGAAATGTTCACGACGACCGGCGCGCTGGGCGCCAACGCGCCGTGGGCTGAAATCCAGCGTGTCACCTACGAATTAAAGCAGCCGACCGATCGCAATGCCATCGGCAAGGATCTGGTCCGCAGCGTTGTGCGGAATCTTTTGACGGTGACAACGCCGGACGTGGAAGACCAACTCATGTTGAGCGGCGTCCAGAACATCAAGTTTACCTGCTTCGACGGCGCGCAGTGGCAGGACACCTGGGATACAACCGGCCTGACCTCGGTGAACACCAATTTGCCGCTCGCCGTCCGCGTGGACATCCAGATGGCCGGGAGCAGTGCCGCGAACGCGCAGCCGATTGAAATGGTCGTGCCGATTGATGCGCAGGCGCGCACGAACATGGTCATGACCATGACACCCTGAAGTTGAGATGAACTTGAGCAAACCCAATCTGCCACTGGATGAAAGGCGCGAAAAGGCGTCGGTGCTCATCATTGTGCTGTGGGTTTCCCTCGGACTGGTGAGCATCGCGCTGTATTTTGCCAATTCCATGACCTATGAGCTCCGAGCGTCGGACAACCGCGTCAGCGGCCTCGCGGCGGACCAGGCCATCGAAGGCGCGGCGCGTTACGTCAGCTATGTTCTTTCCAATTTCGCGACAAACGGCGCGGTGCCGGTCAGCACGGAGTTCTCCTGCGAAGCCGTGCCTATTGGCGACGCAAAATTCTGGCTGATTGGCCGCAACCCGGCCGGCCAAAACGCCGCCGGGCCGGCGTTCGGCCTGGTTGACGAAGCCTCGAAGCTGAACCTGAACACCGCCAACACGAACGTCCTTTCGTATCTGCCGAACATGACGCCGGACTTTGCCAGCGCCATTTTGGACTGGCGCGGCACAAACGGCATTGTGTCGCTTGATTACGCGACCCTTGGCTATCTGCCGAAAAACGCGCCGTTCGAATCCGTGGATGAACTGCGGCTGGTCTATGGCGCAACGGTGGATTTGCTCGCCGGCGATGACATCAACCGCAACGGCGTGCTCGATGCGAATGAAAAGGACACGACCGGCACCGGCCAGTTGAATTCCGGCTTGTTTGAATACACCACGGTCTGGACTCGCGAACCGAATTTCCACGCCGACGGCTCGTCGCTGACCAACGTAAACACGGCGGCCCAACAAAAGATCGAGGCCTTGCTTCAAACCTACGGCGTCGGCAACGCCACCTCCCTGGCTCAATCCATTTACCGCTATGTTCATGGCACTCCGGGCCGGGTGAATAATTTTAACAACATTCTAGATCTGGCCTTCCAATGCCAGAATTTTGGCATGAGCGAGGCGGATTTCGCGAAGATTTACAACGACGTGACCACCAGCACGAACACTTATTTCCGCGGACGCGTGAACGTCAGCACCGCCAGCGCCGATGTCTTGACGGCTTTGTTCATGGGCTTGAACAACAACATCAGCGAAGAGACCGCATCCGGTGCGGTGCAATCGCTTGTCACTTACCGCCAACAAAACCCGGGCAACCTCAATTCCATCTGGTGGCTCATGGACGCGCTGGGCAACAACAACCAGATCATCACGGCCTTGAGAAACGGCGGCGACTACATCACCACAAAAAGTTTTCAATTCACCGCGGACATCGCGGCGGTCGGATCGTTCGGGCGCGGCTACCGGCGCGTAAAATTCATTTTCGACACCAGCGAAGGCACGCCCATCATCCTTTACCGCCAGGACCTCAGCCGGCTGGGCTGGGCGCTCGGCGACCAGGCGCGCCAGACTTTGGTCGCGAAGGAAACGCCATGAAAAACCTTTTGAAAATCAACTTCCGGAAACGAAAGAAACTGACCAGCGTGCTCGGTCTGGCGCTCGATGGCAGCCGGCTCGACGGCGTGGTGCTGCGGCGTGCGAAAGGCTCGCTGCAATTGCAGCAGACTTTTTCCGTCGCGCTCGCGCTCGACCCGCTGACCGCCGCGCCGGAACTCGTCGGGCGCGAAATCCGCAACCAGCTCGACGCCGTCGGCATGCGCGAGCGCCATTGCATCCTGGGCCTGCCGTTGAAATGGGTTTTGACGGCGCACACGGAACTGCCGCCGCTGCCGGAGGCCGACGCCGCGAGCCTGTTGCAACTGGAAGCCGAGCGCGGCTTTCCCACCGATGTGGCAACCCTGCAACTGGCCAGCTCGAGCTGCCCGCTGGCGGCGGACAAAAAACAGGTTTTACTCGCGGGAATTCCCCGTGCGCACATCGTGACGCTGGAAAAAGTTTTGGAGGCGGCGAAAATAAAACCAGTCAGCTTCGCGCTCGGGCTCGCGGCGTTGCAACCGCCGACGGCCGACAATTCCAACGGCGTGCTCGCGCTGGCGATTGGCGAAAGCGCAGTGTCGCTGCAAATCACCTGTGGCGGCGGCGTGGCGGGATTGCGCATGCTCGAAGGCGCGATTGAAAATCCCAACGGCCGGCCCGTGCTGGTGGCCGACCTCGTCGCCCGTGAAGCACGCATCATGCTCGGCGGGTTGCCCGCCGAATTGCGCGACGCCGTGAAACGCATCCGCATTTTCGGCCCGCGCGATCTGGCCCAGCAACTCGCGGACGAAATGGAATTGCGTTTCGAGCCGATGGGCTTGAGCGTGGAGGTTGTCGCGGCTTACCGGCCGGATGAATTTGGCGCGCAGCTTCCCCCGGAAGCGCCGCTGTCGGCGGCGTTCAGCCTCGCGGCGCGCCTGCTGGTGGAACAGCCGCCGGCGTTGGAATTCCTGCCCCCCAAGCCGACGATCATCGAGCAGTTCGCCGCGAAGTATTCGTCCGGCCGTTTGCGGACGATTGGCGCGGTGGCCGCGGGTGTCGTGGTGATCGTCGGCGGGATGTTTTCAATCCAGCAAATCGAACTCTGGCGGCTGGGCTCGCAGTGGTCGGCCATGTCGGCCAAAGTCCAGGAATTGCAGGGCGTGCAGGACCAGATCCGGCAATTTCAGCCATGGTACGACCCCACGTTCCGTGACCTGGCGGTTTTGCGGCAGTTGTCGCTGGCGTTTCCGGAAGACGGCGTTGTGACGGCCAAGACCGTCGAAATCCAGGAAGGCGGCACGGTAAGCTGCTCCGGCAACGCGCAGGACGATGCTTCGCTGCTGGCGACGCTGGGGAAATTGAGTGCCACATCCGGCGTGAGCAATTTGAAGGTGGACTTGATGCACGGCAAGGCCCCGATGCAGTTTACGTTCGACTTCCAATACGCGAACGGAGGGGCGCAATGAAAATGGAAAATCGCCAGCAGTTTTTGGTCGTGCTGACCGCCGTGGCGGCGGCGCTGCTCATCGGCAACAGCTTGATTTACGAGCCGTTGGCAAAATGGTGGTCCGCGCGCTCGGCGCAGATCAAGGAACTGCGCACGCAGGTTCACGACGGGCGGCTTTTGGTTCAGCGCGAGGCCGGTATTCGCGGCCAGTGGAGCGACATGCGCGCCAACGCGCTGGCGGACGACCCGTCGCTGGCCGGACAACAGGTGATCAAGGCCATTGACAACTGGTCGCGCGCCAGCGGCGCCGAAGTGACGAGCATCATGCCGCAGTGGAAGAATGACTCGACCAATTACATGACCTTCAACTGCCGGGTCGAGGCGTCCGGCACGCTCGGCAACTTGAGCCAGTTCCTTTACAACATCGAAAAAGGGCCGATGGCGCTCAAACTCGACTCGGTGGAGTTGAGCGCGCACAGCGATACCGGCCAGCAAATCACGCTCGGCCTGCAAATCAGCGGACTGGCGCTCCTCCAGCAAACGAAACCATGAAACCGATGCGATACAAAAAATGGACGGTGCTGGTGCTCGCGCTGGCCAACGGATTTTGGGCCGCGGCGCAGTCGAATGGCGTGCCCGGACCGACGGCTTATTCCGGCTTCAGCACGTTCATCACCGAGCGCAACATTTTCGACCCGGGCCGGCAGCCGCGCAATTCATCAACGCCACGACGGACATTCACCCGGACGCAGCGTTCAGCGCCGACGTTCACGCTGGTCGGCACGATGAGTTATGAAAAGGGCATGTTCGCGTTTTTCGACGGGAACAATCCCGATTTGCGGAGGGTGCTTTATCAATCGGACAGCAACAGCATCGCCGGTTATACCGTGGCGGAAATCACGCTCGCTGGCGTTAAACTCCAAACCGCCGACAAAAAGGAAACGGTGCAGATGAAAATCGGCGATTTGATGCGGCAGGAAGGCAGCCGCTGGCAACTGGCGGGACAAGGTGAATTGTCCGCCGACACGAGCACCGGGCAAAGCGCGACCCCGGCGGAGAATTCCAGCCCGGCCACCAGCGCCACTCCCAGCCCCGCCATTGAAGAAAACGACATTTTGAAAAAGCTCAAGCAACAAAGAGAACAGGAATTAAAATGAAGACCCCCATAACAACCTTCCTCACGGTCATTGGCGTTTCCGGGCTGCTCCTGTCGGCGGCCGGGCAGCCGGCAGCGGGTGAAGCGCCGGACAATAACGCCCCCGCCACGTCGGATCAATCCGCGCCGGCCGTCGGCGGAACAGATCTGAACAACACCAACCCGCCGGATGCGGGCGCGCTGCCAGCGGACGCGGCCCAGAGCCAGCCAGCGCAGGACCAGGGCGCGATGAGCGGACAGGATGCGGCATCCGCGCCAACGGAAGCCGTCCCGGCGGAAAATCAGCCCGTCACGTCCACGGTCATTGTGCCGCGGGGCAATGCGCCGCAAGCCGTGCCATCGGCCTTCACGCCGCCCACACAGGCGGTGGGCACAAGTCCAAACGATTTGAATTTGAATTTCAACCGCGCACCGCTGGACATGGTGTTGAATTATCTGAGTGACGCGGCGGGCTTCATCATTGTGCAGGACACACGCGTCAATGGGACTGTGACCGTCGTCGGCAAGCACCTAACCCAGGATGAGGCGATAAATCTGTTGAATGCCGAGTTGAATAAAAACGGCTACGCCGCCATCCGCGATGGCCGGACACTGACGGTTGTGGACAAGAACGATGCCAAGACGCGCAACATTCCGGTCAAAACCGGTAACAATCCGAGCACCATCCCGAACAACGACGAGATTGTGACGCAAATCATCCCCATCCGGTTTGTGGAGGCGCGCCAACTGGTGTCGGATTTGTCGTTGTTCGTTTCAGCACAGGCGACCATTGTTGCCAACGAAGCCGGCAACTCGATTGTTGTCACCGACACCCAGTCCAACATCCGGCATCTTGCTGAAATCATCAAGGCGGTGGATGACAGCGCCGAGGCGGAGACGGAAATCCGCGTGTTCCGTTTGAAATATGCCAGCCCGGTTGACGTGGCCAGCGAGTTGAGCAGCGTTTTCCCCGGTTCCAGTTCCTCCGGCAGCCAGGCGCCAATCCAGTTCGGTGGCCGCAATGTGGGTACCGGCGGTGCCCGGGGTGGCTTCGGCGGCGGCGGTTTTGGCGGTGGTGGATTCGGTGGCGGTGGGTTTGGCGGCGGCCGTCTCGCGGCCCTTTTGGGCGCTGGCGGAACGCCTGCGGATGGCAACCAGCAACGCATCCAAAAGGCGACACAAGTCACGGCGGTGGCCGATTCGCGCATTCAGGCAGTCATCGTGACCGCGCCGAAGGATTTGATGGACGAAATTGCGGGCATGATGGCGGATTTGGACGTGGCTTCGGACCGCGACCAGAACGTTGCCACCATCCAGTTGCAAAACGGCGATCCCTATCAGGTGGCGCAGGTGCTGCAAAACATGTTCCAAAGCAGCAGCGCTTCGCGCAACAGCTCAAGTTCAACCGCCACCAGTCCGCTTTATCAACGCGCGCAGAATAGCGCGACCACTATGAGCACGACTACCACCACCAGCGGAATCGGCGGCACCGGGACCGCTGGCGGCGGCGCGACCGGACGGGGCGGGTTCTAAAACTGAATTTTCTAATGAAAAGGCAAATTATGACAACAAACTGTTTCCCAAAATATCTCGGCGCCGTTCTGGTTTTTCTTTCGTGCGCCACGTTTGGACTGCACGCACAAACCCGACCTGGCGGTGGTGGTGGCGGTGGTGGTGGGTTTGGCGGCTTCGGCGGTTTTGGCGGCTTCGGCGGCGGCGGTTTTGGCGGCAACCGCACCGCTACCACCAGCAGCAGCGGCCAATACAACAACAACGGCACGGTCGGCAGCGCCAACATTTCCGTGGACCCGGTGACGCATAACATCGTGATCATCGCCGACGCGGAAACTACCGAGCAAATCCGCAAGGTCATCGCCAGCCTCGACGTGCCCGAACCGCAGGTGCTCATCAAGGCCGCCTTCGTCGAGGTGAATGACAACACGGCCCTCGACCTCGGAGTTCAGGGCAATTACAACGGTTTTAGCAAAAACTTTTCTCAAATCACCGGCTATCTGACCAATTATGCAGTGGCAAATCCGGGCTCAACCTTGAATCCGAGTGGCACTACGCCTGTCATTGTTCCCACCAGTATCAACCCGGTCAACCAGAGTTACACATTGAACAATAACTTCAACCTGCCCCAGACTTTGACCGGATCGGCCGGGAATGGCGGGATGTATCAAATCATGGGCAACGATTTCACGGCGACCCTCCAGGCCATCGCCACCGCCGGCAAGGCGCAGGTGTTGTCGCGCCCGTCCATCCTCGCGCGTGACGGCCAGATGGCGGAGATCGTCGTCGGCCAAAGCGTCTATCTGCCCAGCAGCGTCAGTCTGACCTCGGTCGGCAACAGCGTCACCACCGTTCCGACCATCAACGGAACCTATCAGAACGTCGGCATCCAACTGGATGTCACGCCGTTCATCGGACAGAACAACCTGGTGCAAATGATTCTCGAGCCACAAATCACATCCATTGACACCTCGACGCCCGGCCAGGTAATCCAGGGCGGCAGCCTCATTTCATCCGCCGTTTATGCGCCCAACCTCAACAAGCGTTCCGCCAACACCGTGGTGGTGACTCCTGACGGCCAAACCGTCGTCATCGGCGGCCTCATTTCCAATGACAAGTCCTCCAGCGAGAGCAAGATTCCGCTCCTCGGCGACATTCCGATACTCGGCAACCTTTTCAAATTCAGCAGTCATGCGAACCAGAAAGACGAGCTGCTGATGTTCATCACGCCGCACATCGTTCAGATGCCGTCACAGCTCGCCGCGATGTCCGCGCATGAATCCAGCCAGACGCCGATGCTCACCGATACCAATTCGATTTCGGAGAAGGAGCTGGATCGCTTTCTCGATCGCGTGCCGGTGAAGAAACCGTAGCGGCTGGATTTGATTTTTCGGCCAACCGGCGCTTAACTGGACGCACAGATGCAACCTCGACGAAACAGCACCTTGATTTACGGACTCCTGGCCGGAGTCTGGCTGTTGATCCTTGCCTGGCAGTTGGCCGAGCATCACCGCGTCCGAGAGAACGCCCGGGTTGCGCTCGTGAACCGGGCCAAGGACATCTCCACGACGCTCGGCATCGTGCTCCGGTCGCAGCGCCGCTTCGGCGGCGTAGTTTCCAAGGAACGCCTCGAAGCCTCGCTGACGGAACTGGTCAGACTGGAAAAGGCCGAGTTGAGCGGCATTGCGCTGTTGAACGCGGCGGGCGAAATGGTGGCTTCGGCCGGAACGGGCATTGATTTTCAAGCCCGGGGCATCGCCGGCACAACGGAACACTGGGATGAACAGACCGCCACGCTGCTGAACCCCGTTGATCTGGGCACCAATCTCACCTCCGACATCGAAGGCACCAATCCGCCGATCATTTTGTCCCGGCAGGACATTACCAACCGCTTCGCCACCAATCGCATGGGCATGCCTCCCCCCGGACCGCCACCTGAAGGGTCTCAGGGATCCAGGCCGATGAACGAGCCCAATCCTCCTCCGATTTTTGAAAATCCCGCCGGAGAAATGCCGCCGCCTGCTCCAGGAAATGCCACGAACCGGATGCGTCCGCGTGACGGCAGCGACCGTCCCCGTTTCGGGCGTCCCCGCTGGATGAGCGAGGAGGAATATCAAACCCTTCGCGAGAAACAGGGCGTGCATAGTTTTGTCATTGTCATGTCCACGCAAACCCTTCGCGCGGCGGACGACCAGGATCTCTGGCTCCGGTCCATCATCGCCGTGCTCGCCACGATTTCGGTTGTGGGCGTCGGAATGGCGTGGCGCAACGTCGGCAGATCCTCCGAGCTGCAAATCCGCCTCATCCGCGCCAGCGAATTGAATTCCCATCTCCGGGAAATGAACCTCGCCGCCGCCGGCCTCGCGCACGAGACGCGCAATCCGCTCAACATTATCCGCGGCATGGCCCAGATGCTTTCCAAACAAACCGATGCGCCGGCGGAAATCCGCGAACGCTCCCGCGCCATTGTCGTGGAAACCGACAAGGTCACCGCCCAGTTGAACGAGTTCATCAATTACTCGCGTCCGCGGGAGGTCCGCCGCTCGCCGATTGCCCTGGAATCCCTGGTCAACGAAGTCGTGCGCACGCTGGGATACGACATCGAGGAGAAGAAAGTCCATGTCGAAACCCAAGGCGGCCCGCTGACCATCGAGGCGGACGAGCAACTGCTCCGGCAGGTGTTGTTCAACCTCGTGCTCAACGCCATCCAGGCGGTGGGCGAAAACGGCCGGATTCAGATTGCGACACAGAAACTAAGTGCGTCCGAGGCGACCGTGGAAGTTCGCGATGACGGTCCCGGCGTTCCGGTGGAACGCCGTCAGGAAATTTTCAAGCCGTACTTTACGACCAACCAAAAAGGCACCGGGCTGGGCCTGGCCGTGGTCCAGCAGATTGTTCTGGCGCACGGCTGGGAGATTGTCTGCCTGTCCAACGAACCCAGGGGCGCCATCTTTCGCATCACCCACCTGAAACTCACCGTCTGACTCTGCGAGGCGGCTCAACCAGCGCAATCAAGAAAAAAATCAAGATTGCGGCACGGTCATGACCGCATTTTCATTTTCTGGAACCGCCCGGTTGCTATACTGCCCGCGTGATTGATACTGACGCAAAGCTCGCCACCTTCCTGCCCGTGCTCAATTCCGCCACCTGGCTGGCGCTCGACACCGAGGCCGACAGCCTGCATGCCTATCCCGAAAAAGTCTGCCTGATTCAAATCAGCACGGCCGGCGGCGACAGATTGGTTGATCCGCTCGCCCCCATAAATCTCGATCCGCTTTTCGGCGCGCTCGGCGGGCACGATTTGATCATGCACGGCGCGGATTACGATTTGCGCCTGTTCCGCAAGCATCACGAGTTTGTCCCGCGCGCCATTTTCGACACCATGCTCGCGGCGCGGCTGCTGGGTGAACGCCAGTTCGGCTTGAGTTCGCTCGTGGAAAAATTTCTCGGGGTGAAACTGGACAAGGCGTCGCAAAAGGCCGACTGGGCCCGGCGGCCGCTCACCGAACGGATGGAAATCTACGCGCGCAACGACACGCATTATCTCAAATCGCTTTCCGACAAGCTGAAATTCGATCTGGAACAGAAAGGCCGGCTGGCGTGGCATCAGGAATCATGCGCCCATCTGGTCATGGAATGTTCGCGGGCCGCCGTCACGGACGAGGATTCCGTCTGGCGGGTCAAGGGCAGCTACGCGTTGGGTCGGGCCGCGCTCGCCGTGCTGCGCGAGCTTTGGCGGTGGCGCGAGGCCGAAGCCATCGCCGCAAACCGTCCGCCGTTTTTCATCCTCAGCCACGAAAAAATGATCGAACTCGCCGAAGCCGCCGCCGCGCGTCAACCCGTCGAACCGCTCGTGCCGCCACGGATGTCGCCACGCCGCTGCGACACGCTGGCTGTTGCCATCCAGGCTGGGCTGGCGTTGCCCGCCAGCCGGCACCCGGAAAAAATCCGCCACCAGTTCACCCGGGCAACCGAAGCCGAGATGCAGCGTTATCGCGCACTGGAAAAGCATCGCAACGCCCACGCGCACAAACTGGGACTGGACCCTACGCTCATCGCCAGCCGCGCCACGCTCAATGACCTCGCCCGCGACTGGGACCGGCATGCACCCGACTTGATGAGCTGGCAGCGGCAGCTTTTGTTGCCTGCTTGAGCGCCTGGCCAAACTGCCAATGGCAATTGTCAGCCGTCAATATCTTTGGGATGCATGATGGGTTCGAACACCGCCGGGTCCAGCTTCGCCAGCACGGGCGCTGCGGCCGCCCGCAGCCTCGGGATGGTGCGAAAAAAAAGTCCCGCCATGACGATGCAGGTCACACCGCTGGCCACCAAGGTGATCGTCGTACCCCAGCGCCCGGCCACGTATCCCACGAGCAGGTTGCCCAACGGCATGGTACCGGTAAATGCCATTGAAAAAATGCTCATCACCCGCCCGCGTTTGTCATCGTCCACCAGCGTTTGCACCAGTGTGTTGCTCGAAGCCATCAGCAGCACCCCTCCCAGGCCGGTCATGGTCAGACAGCCCAGCGACAACGGCAGCCAGCGCGACCACGCGAAACCGATCAGCCCCACGCCCATGGCCGCGCCACCAAAGGCAATGACCCGGCCCAATCCGCGAATGGTCGTGCGCAGGCTGAGATACAGCGCCGCGCACAAGGCGCCGACGCCCGAGGCCGACATCAAATAGCCGAGGGTGCGCGCGTCGCCGTGGAACACGTCCCGTGCAAATACCGGTGTGAGCACCGTGTAGGAAAACCCGATCGCGCTGATGGCTGCCACCAGGCCGATCAACACCTTGATCGGCGCAAAATTAAATGCATAGCGAAATCCCTGCTGCAATTCGATCCACGGATGCTGTTGCACCCGCCGCGCCGGGCGTTCGGGCAGGCGCATTGCGAACAGCGCAATAATGACCGCCAGGTACGAGAAGCCGTCCACCAGATAACACACGCCCGGTCCAAATCCGGCGATGACAAATCCCGCGATCGCCGGCCCGATCAGCCGCGCCAGATTAAACAGCGACGAGTTCAAGGCGATTGCATTGCCCAGATGTTCCTTGCGTTCGAGAAATTCCACCACCAACGCCTGGCGGACGGGCATGTCCACCGCGTTGATCACGCCCTGAACCAGGCTCAGGATGATGAGGTGCGGGATGCCAATCGTATGCGTGAGCGCAAACGCCGCCAGCGCGAACGACTGGAGCATGGAACACACCTGCGTCCCCACCAGCAGCCGGTGCCGGTTCACCCGGTCCACCCAGACCCCGGCGAGCGGCCCGAGAAAGAAAATGGGAATCAATCCGGCGAAACCGACGACGCCCAACAGAAATGCCGATGAACTCAGATGATACACCAGCCACAATGAGGCCGTTTGCGTCATCCAACTGCCGACCAGTGAAACGATCTGTCCGGCGAAGAACAGACGGTAATTCCTGGACACCAGCGCGCTGAATAATTGCGTCAAACGCATCGCGTCAGGATGCCTGCATTGCGAATTATTGTCACTGGGGTTCGTCACTTTGAACCCAGCCGCCTCCAATCTTTCGCCCTTGCTTTTCTCCGGTTGACAGCCCGTGATCATCGCGTAATTTTCCCCTGTCAGTCGCGCTGACACTGAACTAAAGGAGAACTCTATGTCCATCCGACCCATCAAACGCCTGGTCAAGGCCAAGCCCACCCTCGAAGGCGCCGGCGTGCATCTGCGCCGCGCGTTTGGCTTCGGCAACACCTCCGACTTCGATCCCTTCCTCCTGCTCGACGACTTCCGCAACGATATTCCGGACGATTACCTCGCCGGCTTTCCGTGGCATCCGCATCGCGGCATCGAGACCATCACCTATGTTCTCGCCGGAACGGTCGAGCACGCCGACAGCCTGGGCAACCGTGGCGCCATCGCCCCCGGCGACCTCCAGTGGATGACGGCGGGTCGGGGCATCATTCATCAGGAAATGCCCAAAGGTGATCCATTGGGCCGCATGCACGGGTTCCAATTGTGGGCCAACCTGCCGTCGGCGCTCAAAATGACTGCGCCGCGTTATCAGGAAATCAAGGCACTGGAAATCCCCGAAGTCACCGAGGATGATGGCACACAGGCCAGGATCATCTGCGGCAGTTTCTGGGGCAAGCGCGGCCCGGTGGAAGGCATCGCCGCCGACCCAACCTACATAGACGTCACCGTGCCGCCCGGCCAGCGCAAGCGGCTGCCCGTCGAGAAGACGCGCCATGCCTTCGCCTATGTTTTTTCCGGGAGCGGCAAATTCTGCAATGCCTCCGCTCCGCTGGCGGTGCCGACGGAAAGCCTTGGCTGGGCCGACACCTCGCTGCCCACGGAGGCGGACAACCGTTCACTCGTCCTTTTCGACACGGGCGACGATGTGGAAGTCCAGGCCGGCGAGGACGGCATCCGGTTCCTGCTGGTCTCGGGCAAACCGCTTCAGGAACCGGTGGCGTGGTACGGCCCCATCGTGATGAACACGCAGGCCGAACTCCAACAGGCCTTCCAAGAACTGCAAAAAGGGACTTTCTTGAAGAAAACCTGATTGACGGACGTCGAACCGCCAAGGTACAAAGACGCGAAGAATTACAAAACAGATTCCCATCGCGCTTCCAAAAAGACAAGGTGCGATACAGAGTTCTCCGTATCGCACCTGCCTTAAGTATGGTTTGCCGGCCTCATCCGGGAGGCAGCCCGTTCCACTTGCCTGAGCCGGTCACCTGCCCTTTGAATACCAGCAACGTGCCAACGAATGTACCGTCGCCGTTGATCTCCGCGTCATCCTTCCAGTTGATGGTGTCGGTGGTTTTGATCTGTTCATTCAGTTCGGCCTTGTCGAGTCCGTCGAAAGCAAGGTCGGTGTTGGTGACGCCGTTTTGCTCGTTGAAGACGTGAAAGAAAATCTTCCGATACTGGGTTTGCGACACATGCTGGCTGGTATTGTTAATCACCGTTTTGCCGGAAATTACCGGGGGATTGGCGCTGAAGCTGAAGTAAGTCACGTTGGTGCCGCCGACATTCAACCCGATGCTCAGATCCAAAACGGGATTCGCGCCGCTTTTGTCCACGACAAAAATGTCCCCGTTGACATTATCCAATGCCAGTTGTGAACCACCCGGCCAGTTGGTCTTGAAAGCCGCCGCCAGCAAGTTCAAAATATCCTTGTTCGCGATCTTCAACGTCCGGAGGGTGGACGTGTGGACGCCGGGGGAGGTTTGGACATCATCCAGCGCCTGCTCCTCGCCCACCAGGGTGAAGTTGAGCCTTTCGAACTGGTTGGTGACCGGTGCAGCTTTGACGGCGGCAGCCCACAACGCGAGCGAAGCGACGATGACCGTGGACGCGAGATGGTTAAATTTCATACTGTTTCCTTTTTATTAGTCGATGATTTCCTCTTTTGTATTTCGGTTCAGCTTGAAAACTGAACTGAGACCACTGTGCCCAGTGAAGGACTGCGTGGTCAACTTATTTATCTGCAACCAGCCGGCAGCCGCTCAGCCGTTTACGGCGCCGTTTCACCCGCAGATTACGCCGAGAGACGCTGATGTTCTCCGACTCCTGGCTTCTGATTCCTGTCCCTCCGTCATGCCACCGTGATTTCCTTGCTCAGATAAACGTCCTAGATGGCGTTAAGCAAACCAATGCCTTCCTTCATCGGACGTTGAAACGCCTTGCGGCCGGATATCAAGCCCATGCCGCCGGCGCGTTTGTTGATGACAGCGGTAGCGACGGCTTGTTCCAGGTCGCCCTTGCCCTTGGATTCACCGCCGCTGTTTATGAGTCCGGCGCAGCCCATGTAACAGTTGGCCACCTGGCCATAGTCTCGCATTTCAAGGTCATTCGACTGTCGCAGAGCGACGGATGACAATAGCCCGGCATTTCAATGCCGGGTCAGTCATGAAATTATCGCAAGTCCCGCAGGGACGACCGGGGTTTTCAAATTGAAATCATTGGCAACATCGGAAACCATGCCCTCCCGTTCAGCCGTCCCGGTGGGACTCGTGGACGTGCGCAAGCATCCCGGCGTTGAAACGCCGGGCTATTGTCAGTTTAACGGTTAATGTCGAGCATTCAAAACTGCCGCCACTTATCGCTTCAACAGAATCACCAAATGACAAAATAGCGCCGTAGGCGCGACATCTTTGTAGAACCCGACAAAAAATAATTTCCAAGCTCCGTCAGGAGCGGCATCTTCCGCCAACGATACATTTTTCAAAACGCGCCGAATCGTTTTCTGAATATGTCGCCCCGCCGGGGCTTGAAATTTTATTGATTCTGGTTTCTACAAATAGGCCGCTCCTGACGGAGCTTAAGCAGCTCCTGAAAAAATGACCGGACGATGGGCGGTCAATTACGGTGAGGTTTTTATGCGTTGGCCGCACAACCATCGTCCGGTTTGCGTGCTGGATGAGTCCAGCGCAAGGCAAGACTCACTTGCACCGGCTGTCTTTTCATACCAACTGTAGTTTCCCTGAAAGAATCCGACTTGCCGCCGCCAGGCTTGCCAAATCGTGCGTGAAAAAATGCAAAGCATCGGGCGTGC
>Ga0182030_10005376_pt1 | contig 27210 bp, 18 predicted proteins | sample 812S3MmetaG_FD_121299 | JGI IMG/M metagenome (GOLD analysis project Ga0182030, IMG submission 121299) | Permafrost microbial communities from Stordalen Mire, Sweden - 812S3M metaG (Illumina Assembly) | ecosystem: Environmental > Terrestrial > Soil > Wetlands > Permafrost | place: Sweden... | reverse complement strand
TTGGTTGCGGGGGGTGGATTTGAACCACCGACCTTTGGGTTATGAGCCCACGGATAATAGGAATTTCAACAACTTACAAGACGCGGGTGGCCCTCGAAAAACCTTGTAAGACGCCTTAGGGAATCGTTATTGGACAGTGAAGGGACAGGCGGGTATCAATGCTTTTTCGCTCGGGTTTCGATGGTGATGGCGGCAGAGAAGAACTGATTAAGAGTTATGGTTCTCGATTCAACTGCGGCGTGATCAACTGCAGTCACTACAATAACTTAACGAACAAGAGACCCGCATGGACGGCTTCCGAAAACGTTGAAAAAGCTGGTGAAATCGAACGACATGAAATTACGAAGGACACAAAAAAGACTCAGCGCAACCCTGGACCGAGAGCCCTGATTCCCGACTGATGCCATCGCTACACGGATGGCTCCCAAAAAGCGATGAGAGCCTTGGAAGCAAACTGCCGTATCATAACCTGACAGCAGAATCGCGACGAAAAGAAAGTTCTTGATAGTAATCAACACGCACGTCTAGGCGCGTAAGCGGTCAATTGGCCTGGAGCACAGGGCATTTGTCGGAGGTAGCCGTTCATTTGTCATTTAGCATTATTGTCAGCAAGAACCGACACCCCGTAAGCCGGGATATCAACTGCAGACACTTCCCCATCTTCCAGAACCAGGGTCATGGGGCGGGGTAGCCTGACAGGCTGCCTCTCTTGCGTGTGGTTGATCACTATGAAAACTTCCTTACCGCCGCCGACGCGGCGACAGACCTCTACACCGTCGGGCACTCGGCCGAAAACCGGTTTCACGCCGCTCATGTCGACCATCCACTTCGCGGCAGTCGCCATGAGTCTTTCGTCGAGAACCACGCCGATGTATGTAATGCGGCCTTTCCCAAATTTGTGAGTGAGCGCGGCAGGTTGGCCGTCGAGCCATCCGTTACTCGGGCCGTATTGCAACAGCACTTCTGCATCTGGAACCAGGGTCTTCAATTGCTCGGCCCATATCGTGACTTGTCCTTCACCCCACGCTCCCGAGACCGGGAAATCTTTTTCCAGCGCATAGTATTGTTCCACCCGGCCACCCAGAGCATCGGCCATAAATCCGGGCTGTCTTTGGGGAAGCAAGGCGTTGAATTCGTCCTTCATCCCCGAACGTGGGCCGAGAACCAGGTGGCCGCCGTTGCGCACATATTCCGATAAGTGCTGCGCTAAATTATCGGGGATTACATTCAGACTAGGGGCGACGACCAGTTTGTAATCCTGGAGAGGTGCGTCGGGACTGATGACGTCGATCGACTGGGAAAGCGGACTCAGAAAGCGGCAGTAGGTCTTCAGCAAGGCCACGGGATCGTACTTTGTGGAGTGCCGCTGAAATTCAATGGCCCAGCGGCTGTCATAGGAATTCAGAAGCGCGACCTCGGAAACAGGAGTTGTACCGCGCAAAGCGCTCTCGGCCTTCGCGAACTCGCTTCCGATGGTCTTGACTTCCTCATAGAGGGGTACCGGTGTGCCGTCCGGCCCAACCAAGGTGCCGTGATACTGCTCCTGGCCATTGAGGGCGCTACGCCATTGCCAATACCCGACTTCGTCGGCGCCGTGGCCAATTGCCTGCCACGCCATGACGCGGACTTCGCCCTTGTTCAGAAAGTTGTTAACGCCTGCCCAGTTCACCGCACCAGGCTGGGTTTCAATGACCCAGAAATTCTCGCGCTTGAACCCGCGCACCAGATCATGAGTTAAACCATTTCCGACTGGATCAAGATGCCCGGTCCCCACATAGTCATCCCACGAGGCAAAGGTAAGAGGACGCGAAATAAAGTAGTGATCGAAGCCGTCGAAAAATCCCATGAAGTTGCCGGTGATGAACTGGCGCGGATCGGCATGCTGGCGGATAACGTCAATCTGGTTCTGCTGGTAATCCGCCCACGTATCGGTGACGAAGCGGTTCCATTCCAGACGAAGTCCAGGATTGTGAAATTCAGCTTCCTCTCCGGGTATCGGAATCTCACGCCAATCGTCATAGGTCTGGCTCCAATACGAGGTCGTCCAATGCTCGTTGAGGCTGTCGAGCGATTTGTATTTGGCCTTCAACCATGACTGGAAGGAATTTTTTGTCACGTCGTCAAACGACATGCGGGCGTAGCCATATTCATTGTCGATCTGCCATCCAGCGACGTTGCGATTGTGCCCGAAGCGAAGCACCATCTGATCGGCAATGCGCCGGCAGGATTCCCGGTAACGAGGAGACGTTGCCGATCCGTGGGCGCGAATCCCGTGGGTCGCGCGGCGTCCGTGTTCATCGATCCGCAGCGTGTCAGGATACTTGAACGTCAACCACGCAGGCGGTGCGGCCGTCGGCGTGCCCAACACGGAGACAATGCCGTGTTTGGCGGCGAGGTTGATCGCACGCTCTAGCCATTCGAAGTCGAAGTGGTTCTCCGAAGGTTCCATTCGGCTCCAGGCAAACTCCGCAATACGAACGACCTTGATATGCGCGGCTTCCATCAAGCGCAGGTCTTCTTCCCAACGCGCTTCGGGCCACTGTTCCGGGTACCAGTCGGTACCAAGCAGGATGGCGTTGCGGCCGTCGATCTGGGTCGTAATGGCCTTACTGACCGGTTGTGCATACGCGAAACCCAGTAGAAACAATATCGCCGCCAGCAGCTGGGACGCAGTGCGATTTCGCTTATGGAGAATCAAGGTCATATTGAATATCGCGGTGCCTGATTCCAGCCCCTGGACACTCTGGAGAATGTTAACCCTAGTTGCTCCGCGGGAGCAGTTCATAGTGATGCGCTGTCAGCACGGCGGCTGATTTCCGCTGGGCAATGAGTTCGTTCTCCAAAGCATTGAGCGCTGCCACCGCCTCGCTAACGTGTGACGACGTCTCGTCCTGCAAGGCAACCTGCACACCCTGCCACTGCGCCATGCGGACGGAGTGAAGCCGCCCGGAAAATGCGTATACAGTCAGAGCTTGCTTGAGCATCGGCGTCGTGAGCAGCGCCAAATTGACGCCTCGCGTCAGTTCCTCCCGCGTCCACGTGCCGATCTCTTCACCATCAATTTTCAACGCATACTTCGGAGCCGGCAGCCCAGTCACCTTTAGAAGCTGCTGGTCGAGAGACTCGACGATATTCGAAGATCGAAGTACCAGAGCAAGCACATCGTCCTTCAGATCAAACGGCATGGGGAGTGCATTGTCTTCCTGCGTCCATGACAGAGTTGGCTTGTTCTGCAACCCGGTGGTCCGAGTGTTTTCTTGATGCTGCAATCGCACACGGGAAGCGTCAATCTCCACTGCCGATACCACTGCAGGAGCGTTCCAGGCTTCCAAGAGGGCGGCAGCCATGACCAATCCGCCGGCTGCCGATGGGTGGATGCGATCTGGAATAATTTTTTCCGCGAGAGCGGAGTCGGCGAGGCGTGCCTTCTCAAGAACCGCCACCAGCGGCGTATTCATGTCGATGACCTCGACATGCTGCTGCCGAGCCAATTCCCGAACGAATTGCCCATAGCGAACAATCACCTTGTTGTAGCCGCCGTCGTGCAGCGCGTATTGCGGGGGGCGAGTTACATCGTCAAAGGGAGAGGGCTCAAGCAGAGTGATCCGCAGGTTGGGCAAGCCCTGTCGAAGGGTATCCAGCAGATGCTGGTAGCCCTTGGTATACACATCAAAGAACGCCGGATCAAAATCCTGGTAGGCCGCGTCGTTCATGCCCAGCATGAACGTGGCTACGGTCGGCTTGTTGGCGACAACGTCGCGCGCCAGACGTTGATCAACCTTACCGCCGCCACCGCCGACCACCCACTCTCCCGCCCACCCGGCATTGATGAAGCGGACATTCAGCTCGGGGAAGTGGGTTGCGACGTAGCTCTCCACGAAGGCTACATAGCGGCCTTGCTCAGTAATACTGTCTCCGTAGAAGACCACACGATCGTCTTTGTGGAGATAAAAAGGATGATCCTGCGCCGAGGCTTGAAGGGCTGCACAAAGCAGAGTCAAGACCTGCAGAGTAAGCCAGCAAACCGTGACGAAAAAAGCTGTACGCCTCATAAGAGAATGCGGCTGGACCATCGAGATTTCGCTCAAGGCCGGAAGCACATTGTGCGATCCCCAAACTCGTCAGCCCGCTAGAAAATGAACTTCGCGGCAAACTGCACGATTCTAGGGTTCCCGATCGTTCCGGTGATCTCTCCGAAGTTTTTCGCGACGCTTTGATCTCCGCCCGGATTCCCAAAGTGCGGTGTGTTCGTCACATTAAAGAATTCAAATCTGGTTTGGAGACTGTATCTTTCGCCCAGTGCAAAATTCTTGAAGACTGAAAAATCGCCGTTGACATATCCCGGACCACGGACGAGATTTCGTCCGGCATTGCCCACCATGCAAGTTCCGGTTAAACCCGCGCTACTAAATGCCGCGGTATTGAAATACTCCATCAAGGATTGCCCGCCGGGGACCTCGTTCGGATTCCCGATAAGGTTCGGCCGTACTCCGGGGCAGAGAGTTACGTTGCCGTTCCTCACAATATTGATGGGCAGGCCGGTGCGTGACGTTAGTATGCCGGAGAGTTGCCAGCCGCCCAGGAGAAGATCTGCCGTTTCGTTCCAACCCCCACCGAATGACTGGTGATGCCCGAACGGCAATGAATAAGTGGAACTCACAACGAGGTTCTGCCGAACATCGCTGTCTGACGAGGCCTTCTCGATGGTCAGGTTGAACGGATCTTGAGGCTGATTGTGATTGACACCAAGGTCAAACGGAGCGGGGCCATTGTCAATGTTGTGCCCCCAGGTATAAGAGGCAAGGAAATTCAGATTCTTTGTTGCGCGCTTCTTCAATTTAGCCTGCAAGGAACTGTACGTGCCCCATCCTAGCGATTTCTGAGCTTCAATCTTCCCCAGATTCACGGTCTGGATGCCCCCGGGGTTGATGTTGCCAATTACATAGGGAAGATCCCGGCTCACAGCCCCCACGTAGCCGATTTCCAGTGAGAGAGAAGGAGAGATTTCCTGTTGCAACGTCAGATTGTACATATTGGCGTAGCCCGTCTTCAGATTCGGATCGACGTAGTAGATGGTCTGTTGATTGCCATCAGGTTGGCCAGTGCCGGGATCGACAATGTTCGCGGGATCGATCGTAGATTGTCCCGCAGCCAGGGGGAGAGTAGTGGTCCGATTGAATCCAGTGTCGATTTGATATCCCGGCGGGGTCGAAAATGGGTAAACATAGGGACTGGTGTACAGCAATTGCTGCGTGGCGAAAGGATAATTCTTCGTAAGAACGTCCTCGCGGGCGTCGTTTTCCGGGGTATAGAACAGCCCATAACCAGCTCGCAGCACGGTGTGCGCCGACATCTTGAGAGCCATACCCAGTCGCGGCGAAAAGTTGGTCTTCCGGGCGTTCAGGAGAGCATCGGAATTGCCACCGCGCCCTGCAATCAAAATCAGATTGGTCTTGGGATCGAAGTCCGACAGGTTGTTTCCGACTTCAGTATAGGGATTCTGATACTCATATCGCAGGCCGTAGATTAAAGTCAGACGGGAATTTGCTTTGTAAGTGTCTTCACCGTAGAAATGCAGTTCCCAGCTCTGCGTATGCGGATTTCCAAATTGCAGTCCGACATTCGTATACTGCGGCAGGCCGAGAAGCAGATCGGCGATGTCTGACCCGCCGTTATAGTAAGCATATGTCGTGTCGTAAAACGAGTAATCCTGGGCGGCGGTTAACGGACCACTGGGCGCGTACTGGTAGGGCCCCGAGTAATATTGAAAGCCCGTGGGGAAGAGATTGAAGTTCGGATGAGAGTTCAGTCGCCGGAAATCGGCGCCAAACCGGAGTTCATGTTTGCCCACCGAGCTAAAAACGACGTTGTCCTGAAGTTGGAAATTGTTGTCTAGAAAGTATAAGGGCTTGTACGTCGAACCGCCCGTTTGGTACCCGTCTCCGAGATAAACATAAGGAAACCCCGAGGTCGCCGGGAAGCCGGAAAGATTGATATCGGGGATGCCAAATTGGTTGGCAAGATTTTTACCGTTCAACAGGCTGTAATCGTTCAGTCGATAGCGGCTGTAACCAAATCGAAATTCGTTCAGGAGGCGCTCGGAGAATAAATGGGTTTCCGTGGCCGAGAGTTCCTGGCTGCGTGAATCATCCCTGTCTCCCTGGTCGGCATCTCCACCGCCGACCACCGGGATTGCGCCGTGAAAGGGATCATTCTGAAGCTGGTTAAAATCGCCATAATGGTACGCAACCGACAATCGGTCTTTCTTCGAAAACTCCTGATCGAATCGTGCACTTCCCGTCTTGCCGTTGTAAGCATAAGGTGCATTGACAAGAAAGTTGTTGTAATAGCCAAAGTTAGTTCCAGCCAGATTTGGCTTGGGAAAAAAGTTCTGGAGAATCGCCCGCCCCGCCGGGCTTACACAGCTCCCGTCGGGAGTGAAATTGGCGGGACAAGCGGGAATAACGTTCCCGGGAAATTGCTGCGAATAGAAATTCTGCGCATAAAAAGCGGGATTGAAAATTGGCAACTGTAGGCCGTTTCCGGGATCGACCAATCCGGACAGATCGACGCTGCCGTCCGGATTCAAGACAATTTGATTCTGAGGCGGCACCGCGTCGAGATAGGTGATTGTGTTACGAAGCCGCTCCTGCTCGTATGAAATGAAGAAGAAGGTCTTATCCTTGACGATGGGTCCGCCGAAGGTTGCGCCAAAATTATGCTGGCTCAAATTCGGTGATTGTCCAGGACCGCTAAACGAATAATTTTCCGCGGCAGTGGCATTCGGCCGATAGAACTCATAGGCATCCCCGTGAAATGCATTCGTTCCGGCCTTGGTCTGAATCGAGATCACTCCCCCGGCAGCCCTGCCGAATTCCGCCGAGTAGTCCGAGGTTGCGACTTTGAACTCCTCCACGGCATCCACACTTGGCCTGAGATTCGTATCGTTGTTGCGGTTTCCGGTAGCTTCGACGCCATCGATCACTACAGAGTTTGCGAACTCTCTCTGGCCGTTGACCGAGAGATTGAGGGTGTTTCCTCCTTCGCCGCTGACCACTCCCGGAGTAAGGAGTGAGAGCTGGAGAAAATTGCGACCTAAGAGCGGGAGATCAAGAATTTGTTGGGAACCAATGACGGCGCCCGTCTCCACGCTTTCCGTCTGCAGGAGCGGCGCCTGCGAGATCACCGTTTCTACAGTCGAGGCTGTGCCAATCTTCAACTCAAATTCGATGGCAAGTTTCTGGTCGATCACCAGTTCGAGGTCTTTCGCCACCGCCGTCTCAAAGCCTTGCTGAGTCACGGTGACGGTGTAGATTCCCGGCGGGACCCTCTGGACCACAAAGTCGCCCGCCTGGTTCGATTGACCGGTGTAGCTAACGCCGGTGGCCTGATTGAGCGCGCTGATCTGCGCTCCCACAACCACAGCCTTGGAGGGATCGGTCACGCGGCCCACGATGGACCCAGTTGTAGCTTGGGCGCCCGCATTCGGAGCAAAAGAAAGCACCACGCAAAGCAAACCGATCGCCAGCACAAAACCCGAAAGGCACCGACTCATAGATCCTCCAAAATTCGGCCAGTAAACGTTTACTTACTTGGCCCTAAAAAAAGACCGCATTGAAAACACATTTGGTCTGCCGCCAGAAAACCTACTCCTGTGGCGGATGGAGTGTCAAGCAGATTTCATCATGAACCAGATAACACCTGATGCGAGCGTGAGTGCGAAGAGCCAGTACCATGGGTCGGCGAGCACTAAGGTCAGCCCGATAGCTTTAATCCGTCTAGCCTGGCCCACGTTGTAGAGTCGCAAACGCACCCAGGAGAAAACCAGTGTGTACAGCGGAAGCCCGACAAGCAAGACGAGCGCAGTGCCCACGGCTTTCAGAAGGGACATAACTGGTTTGCCTCCTTTACGGATCGTCGGTACGGACGCCGGTGTCGATTGTTCATTTTAGTAGCGACCACTAGTCCTTGAGAACTCGTCCATGATCGGACGTAAAAACTGATACAGCGAATTTAGCAAAAGGTCCCGACAAGAACGCCAGGATAATTGGAGCCCACGTGCATTCGCGTGGTTACGCACAAAGGAGAGTGACGTCGTAAACGCTTGCTAATCTCGGCTACTCGATGTGCTGACCGGCGCGATCAGAGCCCATGCTCTTAAGGTGAAAGATGATTTTCCTGAGGTTTTCGCCCGACGGAAACTCGACCCTAATGCTCGCCGCACCGGCATTGTCAGCGATCAACTCAGCACCCTCGACCGACGCTATCTGGTCCGGGTTCCACACCGCAAATGCATACTGTTTGCCGGAGATCCCTGAGATCTGCAGGGCCAACTGGTCCCGACCCGGCGTCCATGACTCGGATACCACGCGCAAGCCCTGGCTCGACTCACCGAGCGGCGGCAACTCCTGGGCGATACTCACTCCGAAGTCGTTTCGGACACGAATACGCAATTTGCTCATTCCGGTGGAGGCGGGAACAGACACGGTGACATGCTGATCCACCGAGTTCGCCTGCACGCGAAACGGGACGGATCGACCGTTGATCTCGGCCCCCACGACTTGAGCGCGCAGGCTCAACGCGGGCGAAAATTCCAGCGCGCAGTCGCCGGAACCCGTGCGCCGCAAATCCAGCGAAATGCCATCGGCGGTCCTACTGTAGTCGAGATTCAGGGCAACAGATCCCACGCGCAGGTTGCCGATTCGAAACGACGCCCAGTCGGCGGGCACATGGGGAGCAAAGGTAAGGCGGTGCACGGTGGCGTCCACGTCAAGGCCAAACAAGCCGCGCAGCAACGGGTTGACAACCATCGCCGCCGACCAGATCTGGTCCGGCGCGCTTCCCAGGGTCTGCTGATTGTAGTCTCCGGAAAAGACCTCGGCCACGTGGCCCAACGCGCCATTTTGAATCAACAAAGCGTTCGAACGCAGATTGGAGTATCCGGGAATCGCGCGATGGTAGCGATATTCGCCCGTGGCCGCCCATCCCGTAAAAAGCGGCCATACTGAGCCGTTGTGGTAACCGCCGGGATTGTAGATAGTATTGCGCGCCGAGATAATGCGCATGCCCCAATCGGTTTGATGATCGGACGTCGCAAGCTGGTCGATCGTCGCCTCGGCTTTTGCTTCGTCGAGCAAGCCGAACCACATGGGAACCGTCGCCAGCACGCTGGTTGTATCTAGGCGTTTGTCGTCCTTGTCGAGAGCGTAGGCGAACGTTTTCTTTTCTGCCGACCAGAAAGCAATGTTTAAGAGTGACCGCTGCCGATCAAATTGCCGCTTGAGATCTTCGCTGACATCTTTCTTATCCACGAGCAGCGCAAGGTGCGAGAGAGCCTGCAATGCTTCCAGCCCCAGCCCGCTTTGATAAAGTTCGGTCTTAACCGGAAGCAGAGGTCCACCTTCCAACCAGCCGTGGCCGAATCCGAAATTCTGGGCAAAACCTCGCGCATCGTAAGTGGAACGCAGGAACTCGTACGCCTTCCAGATGCTGTTCCACTTTTCTTTTGCGTATGCCACATCCCCGCTCCCGGTTACGTAGTCGTTCATGGCAATAATGAACAAGGGCGTGGCGTCGGCAGAGGCATATGGGTAGGGATAGTCTTTGAACCACGGCGTAAAGCTCGCTGCCTGCGAAACCTCATGCGGAACCTTGCCGTCCTCGCGTTGATACTTGCTCAGGAAATCCAGCGCGGTGTGGGTTGTCGTAAAGTCGCCGGCTGCGTCCAGAGCAAGAGATGTCCACAACGCATCCCGTCCAAAGAACCAGGCGAAGCCCGGTCGCTGACTGTCGCCCGAGGCCCCGTACCCGGCGACCAGGCTGCTGCCCAGGAAAGGATTGTCGACCAACCCTTGAATCACGCTGATCCGCGACCAGTCGTATGCGGTTTGAAGTTGTCGATCAGGAATCGAGATGTCGACCGTCCGCTCGAGGTAGGTTTGATAGTATTCCGCCGATTCACGCAACAAGGTGCTGTAGGAAGTTGAGAGCCGGCGGTAGGTGCCTTCCGCCTCGGTGTCGTTCTTGGGCGAAGCGGCAATCGCGATGGTCCTGGTTTCGTGGCCCTTGTTCGTCACTCCCAAGCGAAACGCATTCGCGTGCGAAGCTGAATAATTGGTCGAATATTCCACGGCAGTCAGATCTCCAGTAGGAGAACCCACCACCGCCGCAAACCTCTTCAGTTCATCGGCCAACACGAACGCGTGCAAGCTCTGATCCCAGTACAAGTACGCGCCCGCGATTGCCCCTGGCCACTCCAGCTGAAAATCAGGTTGAAATTCCGCCTCAATCTCCACCGGCTCAGCCGCGTCAACCTCAAACTGGATGATCGCGCCAGGTTCATGGACGGGAACAAATAGAGTTTCCCGAACCGTGAAAGTATCGCCCGCATACAGAATGGAAGTCGATTCAGGACGAACTGTGATGGTGCGGGCCAGCGACTCCGCTGGAAAGTTCAAACTTCCCAGGTGGAATCGCAGATGGAAATCGCGGAAAATCTTGAGTGGATAAACCCAAGCCTCGAGGCGGCCCGCCTCATTGCCGAAGAGCGCAGCGCCTGTGCCTGTTGCCGACACAAATTCCCACGGACGCACAGGCCGCGACATCTCCAATTTCGACTCGGGTTTCGCCGGGTGGCTCGGCTCTTGTCCGTGAGAATAGAGTGGAAATGTCAGCAGAACGTGGAGAGGAATCAAAAAAAGAAGGCGCGTTAGAACCGATCGTCGCATGGTTAGTCCAAGAATCGACTGCGCAAAACGCCAATTCTACTCAGATTCTCAATCTGGCAGGGTCAGGACGGCAACCGCAAAACCAGACAGCGTGAAATGCGCAGAGGTCAGATCGCTCGAATTGGGAGGTTTTAAGCCGGTGTCCTTATCCACGACTTCCATATGCGCGCGCGCGGCGCCCGGCAGCAGAAGTTGAGCAACACGGTCGCGCTTGTTGACCACCAGGACTTTCCTTTTTCCGTGTGGGGTGATGAATGCCTGAGCATACACCGCCGGTGTTTCGAGTTTAGTTTCCGTCAGTTTGTCGCCCGGTCCAAAATTATCCCGCAAGAGTTTCAGGACCCAGTAGCGCGGGTTCGGCCGACCTGTTGTCCAATCGATCATGGAAACGCTGGGAAACTGGCTGGGGTAGCCGACCAGCTGCGATTCCCCGACCACGTCAATCCCCAGCCCGGCCAACTGCGCATAGAGATATGCATACACGGCGGCGCTCAAATTCCAATAAGAAGCAGGCAACGGTGCAGAGGCTGGATCGGCCTTTCCGATATCTTCCGCCCGGATGGTGCCGACCTCATTCAACATGGTCTGAGTTTGAGGAGAAAGGCGGCGGCGAATTGATTCCACGTAGCGCACTGTATCCAGAAAGTGATCCGCTTGGTCGAAGAAGGTATAGGCATGACTTTCGGATCCCTGGTCAATCCTAGGGACCGCATAAAAGTGATACGAAATCGCATCTAGTGGGATGCCGGGCTGGTGGTTTCTTGCATTCAGAAAGTATTCAAAGAAGTCAGGGCTCTTTGACGGCGTCGCCAGACTCATTCCCACAAACTTGATCTCTGGGGCAACGATTCGAATGGACCTCGAAATCATGTCATAGAGATGTGTATACATTTGCGGTGTGATCGCATGCTCGTATTCAGGCTCGTTGAGAATCTCCCAATAATCAATCTTGTAATGATGGCCGGAGTCGTGGCGGTGGCCGAGTTCGTCGGTGAACCCTCCCCGTGTGTACCAACCCACGAGGCGAGCGTAGTAATCGCTCACTTCCTTCATGCTGGGATCGCGCAGCTCAGTTCCCTGCTCGTAACTCCAATCCGCTTCGTTAGGGTCGCTGGGGAGATCGACGGGCTTGTCGGTCTTAAACATCCATTGCGGGATCGTGCTGAAATTCAGGACCACCGTGTGCCCGCCCGTGGCATTCAGAAAATCCAGAACCAGCGGATCGAGCAAGGAAAAATCCCAGAAGGTGCGCTCGGCGGTTGGCGGCCCCAGCTCTGCAACCGCCAGTCTTGGATAAGGAAACCACGGAACGAATCGAACATCATCCGCCCCGATATTGCGCAGAGATTGGAAGGCCTGATCATGGATTGGTGAGCCTCGGCGCAAAAGCGGATTGACGACCACTTGCAAGGTGGGAATTGTGCTCGATGTGGATTCGACTTTCGTCCAGTCCACCTTGACTTCGACCTCTCCGACGCTTTCGGCCCGAAGTGAAAGTATCGAAGTTGCCACAAGCAGCAAAAAGACTACAAGAAAGGACCGCGTGCTGGGGCGCAGCCGCCGGACTTTACGAAGGATTGGTCGTGCTTCGTTCGTTCTGGCTTCGTTCGTTCTGGCTTTCAAGCTCGCTATCTCCTCCGTGGTAGCATTCGCTCGTATGTCGATCTGGTTAGCCGATATGACTTGCGCAGTAACGAAGCCTACTGTGATTCGGCTTCGCATGCAAGAGACCCGCCGGTTGCGGCGAGCGACTGGACTTTATGCTGCCTTCTTTCTACTGTTCATTTTTAACCATTCCATCCGGGGCCAACGGGTCGAAAATACTTCCCGATCTTCCGGCCACGCATATTACGTTGACTCGGCCGGTGGCAGCGACGAAAATCCTGGGACCTCAGCCGAGGCTCCGTGGAAAACCCTCGACAAGGTCAATCGGAGAAACTTTCGCGCTGGTGACGCAATTTTGTTGAAGTCCGGGTCGAAGTGGACAGGACAACTGTGGCCCAAAGGCTCTGGGATTGAAGACCAGCCGATTATCGTCGATAAGTACGGGGGAGAAGCCAAGCCGATTATTGAAGGTGGCGGACGCGCGGAAGCCGCTATTCTGCTCAAAAATCAGGAATACTGGGAAATCAATAATCTCGAGATCACCAACACCGGCCGCGGGTTGCACCTGCGCCGAGGGGTTCATGTGGATGCCGACAATTACGGCGACGTGCATCACATCTACCTCCGTTCTCTCACCATCCATGATGTACGCGGTACTGACAAAGTTAAAACGAACGGTGGAATCAATTACACCAGCGAGGGTTCATCGAAGCCCAGCCGCTTCGTCGATCTGCGCATCGAAAACAATCGCATCTATCGCGTCGATCGCAGCGGAATTTTTGGCGGATCCTACCACTGGGTTCGCGCACGCTGGTATCCCAGTCTCGGAGTCATCATCCGAGGCAACATTTTGGACGACATTGGTGGCGACGGAATTGTGGTCGTCGCGACCGACGGTGCCTTGGTTGAGAACAACGTCGTGAGCCACGCTAACCAGCGCTCGGCAGGCTACAACGTCGGTATCTGGCCCTGGAGCGCGGACAATACCGTCGTCCAGTACAACGAGGTCTATGGCACCCGCGGCCAGCGCGATGGCGAAGGTTTTGACTCGGACTGGAACAGCCGCAATACGCTAATTCAGTATAACTACAGCCACGACAATGACGGTGGATTTCTGCTCATCTGCAACGAGGGAAACCTCGATGCGGCCTTCAGTGTTGGGAATACGGGAACGGTCGTTCGTTACAACATCAGCCAGAACGATCACCACCGGGGAATCAATATCGCCGGCCCCGTCAGCCACTCGATGATCTACAACAACACGATCTACGTGGGGAAGAACGAAAAAGTCGATTTACTTCTGCATTCCAACTGGAAGGGTTGGGCTGCCGGCACTTTCCTCTACAACAACATTTTCTATGTCGAAGGTGTAGGACAGTTTTCGTATGCTCTGTCTCGGAGGAATGACGGTGCTCACCTGACCGCGCCCGGATTCGGTAAGAGCAAGCAAAACATCTTCGATGCAAACGTGTACTACGGCGTTCCGCCCCCGGATGATCCCCATGGCATGACCAGCGATCCCCGCTTCATGAGTCCCGGAAGCGCGACGAATGGCAGGCAAACTGTAACTGGCTACAGCTTGTTATCCGGCTCCCTGGCAATCGATTCGGGCAAAGTGATTGCGGATGACGGCGGCAAGGATTTTCTCGGCAGGAAGGTACCAGCCTGCGGAGGTGTGGACCGAGGCGCCTTGGAGAACGAGAGCTGCCAAGGCGCCCGTCCATAGGCGCACGCCTGCGAATTCAGACTGACAGAGAAGAACATCTGCTGATATAGAATGAGCGGCTCTTATGGACATACGGGAAATCGCCAAGCGCGCTCGCGTTTCGACGGCTACGGTGTCCCGGACGATCAACCGCGTAAGCACCGTGGATCCCCGTCTGGCAAAGCGTGTCTGGAAGGTTGTCGATGAACTGGGATATTTCCCCAACACGCAGGCCCGCGCCTTGGTCTCCGGAAGAAGCAGGATTTTCGGTCTTATCGTTTCCGAGATTACCAACCCCTTCTTCCCGGAGATCGTGCAGGTCTTCGAGAACATTGCGGTGCAACACAACTATGAGATTTTGATCACCTCGACCGCGCACGAACCGAAGCGGATGGAGTCGTCGGTGCGACGAATGCTGGAACGCCGCGTAGAAGGCGTTGCCGTGATGACCTTCGGGATGGAAGAGTCACTGTTGGATGACTTGAAACTGCGCAATGTGCCACTGGTCTTCGTGGACGTTGGACCGGCGCGGCCACGAGTCAGCAATATCCGCATCGACTATCTTCACGGCATACGCCAGGCGGTGCAACACCTGGCGGCTTTGCGTCACCAGCGGATTGCGTTTGTGAGCGGGCCCCTGCACCTGAAGTCCGCGGCTGCCCGCAAAGAAGGGTTCGTTACCTCGCTGAAGGAAATCGGGGTCCCCATCGAGTCCGGACTGATGGTCGAGGGCGACCACACCATCGAGGGCGGGATGAAGGCCTTCGCCGACCTGCTCAACAAGAATCCTCGGCCCACCGCTGTCCTTTGCTCCAATGACATGACGGCGATCGGCGTCATGCGGAAGAGCTATGAAGAGGGAATCAGGATTCCTGACGATTTTTCGCTGATCGGATTTGACGATATACGGCTCGCGCAGTTCGTCTTGCCACCGCTGACCACCGTGCAAATGTCACAGGCCGAACTCGCTCGACTGGCCTTTCAGGCGCTGCTCAAGGAAGTTCAGCGCGAGGCGCCCGCCCCACAAGGCACGGAGTACAATCTGCGCACAAGTCTCGTGTTAAGGCAGTCGACGGCACTGGCTCCCGGACCCAAGTCGACCGCCAGAAAAGGTCGAGGCAAACGTTAGACTCTGCCGAGAATGTTAATTAATTCCGTGCGACTTAATTTCGTTGACAAGTCAAGGTTTGGTTGGATAATGTGCTGTGTTCAGTAAACGTTTACTCAAGACGGTTCGGAACGGTGGTGTGCCGCGATGCTGTTGAAGAGCCTGCGCGAGGAAGTGTTGGAGGCTAACCTTGAACTGGTTCGCCGCGGGTTGGTGCTCTACACCTTCGGCAACGCCAGCGGCATCTCGCGGAAGGACGGCCTGATCGCGATCAAGCCCAGCGGCGTCCCCTACGAAAAATTAACTCCCGAGCAGATTGTCTTGACCGATATCGCGGGAAAGACGGTGGAAGGTGATCTGCACCCATCCTCCGATCTGGCAACCCACGTTGAAATCTACCGCCAATTTCCGGCTGTCGGGGGCGTGGCCCACACCCATTCTGAATTCGCCACTGCCTGGGCGCAAGCGCGGCGGCCAATTCCTTGTTTCGGCACTACCCATGCTGATTATTTTCACGGGCCGGTGCCAGTCACCGATAATCTCACCGCCGATGCAGTCGCTGCCGACTACGAGAAGAACACCGGGATTGCCATCTGTCGCATTTTCAAGAATGCTGATCCGATGGCCATACCCGCTGTGCTGGTGGCGGGGCACGCGCCCTTTTGCTGGGGCGGCAGCGCCACGGAAGCGGCGCACAACGCTGTGATTTTGGAATACGTAGCAAAAATGGCTTACTACACGGTAGGCGTGCGTTCGGATGCCCAGCCCATCCGGCGCGAATTGCATGACAAGCACTATCTGCGCAAGCACGGGCTGGGTGCTTATTACGGACAGGGGTCGGCGCGATGAACCTTGCTCTGATACTGCTTGTAAACCAGCTCGTCCATCTCTCTTCTGTTGATCTGGTCATCATCGTTTTCTACTTTGCTCTGGTGCTGGCGATCGGCTTGTACTTGAGGGAACAGGCCAATACCAGCGACGATTTCTTTCTTGCCGGGCGCGAGATGACAGCCTGGGTCGCGGGCCTGGCATTTCTGTCGGCGAACCTGGGGTCTCTGGAGTTGATGGGATGGGCCGGCAACGCCTACAAATACGGCATCCTCGCGGCTCACTGGTATTGGATCGGCGCCATACCCGCAATGCTGTTCCTCGCTCTCGTCATGATGCCGTTCTATCACATCTGTCGGACCCACTCGGTCCCCGGTTATCTCAAACTACGTTTTGGCGAATCAAGCCGGACGCTGTCTTCGATTTCTTTCGCCTTCATGACTGTGCTGATGAGCGGCATCAACATGTACGCCATGGCTGTGGTGATGAGGGTCGTTCTCGGATGGAACATACACTTCAGCATCCTGGTGTCGTCGGTCACGGTGGCGATTTATGTGGCGCTCGGCGGCCTGCGCTCGGCAATCTTCAACGAAGTCCTCCAATTTTTCCTGATCTGGGCAGGGGCGTTGCTGATCCCCATCCTCGGACTGGTGGAAGCGGGAGGGTGGAGCGGTTTGAAGGCGCGCATCCTGCAGAACCTCACGGAGCAGCACATTGCCAACCCTGGCGCCTATACGCACTTGTGGTCAACCCTCGGCGACTTCGGGAACAATCCGATGGGCATCAACTGGGTCGGCATCGTTTTTGGACTCGGGGCGGTGATCGCGATGGGCTACTGGACGACTGACTTTCTGGTCGTTCAGCGCGTCCTTGCGGCGAAAGATCTGCGCTCCGCAAAGCTGGCCCCGATCATCGGAGCGGCTTTCAAGATGATGGTTCCATTCATCGTCATCCTTCCCGGCCTGCTCGGTCTGGCGCTGCTGCGGGAGCCGAATACCGGCCACCTGTTACGGCTGGTTCCCGGCGATGTCGCGTGGTCGAATGCAGGACAAGCGCAGGGTCTGCACGGTTACGACGAAGTACTGCCGCTAATGCTGGCGCGCTACTGCGGACCCGGCCTGCTCGGTCTCGGCATTACGGCATTGATTGCGGGTTTCATGTCGGGCATGGCAGGCAACGTCAGCGCCTTCTCCACCGTGTGGACCTACGACATCTATGGCGCTCTGATCGACAAAAACGCGTCCGACGAATCGAAGGTCAGGATGGGCCGTTGGTGCACGCTGCTGGGGGTGGCCGTCAGCATCGGGACGGCGTATCTCGTGATGCAATCGCAAAGCATCATGGATTATGTGCAACAACTGTTCAGCTTCTTCATCGCTCCTCTTTTCGGCACGGTTCTGTTGGGCATGCTGTGGAAGCGGGCTACCCCGGCTGGCGGCTTCTGGGGATTGTTTGCCGGCACCGCTTCCTCGGTCGGCATGTGGGCTTGGGTGAAAGTCGATCCGCAGGCGGTGAAGTATGTCGCCTTGTCGCTCGGCGCCCAGGACCAGGCCCAGAACATGTTCCGGGCGCTCTGGTGCTGGCTGATTTGCGTGCTGGTCACGGTAGTGGTGAGTCTGGTCACGAAGCCGAAACCAGATGCCGAACTGACCGGTCTGGTTTACGGCCTCACGGCTATTCCGCAAGAAGAGAGGGTCTCGCTCCTCCACCGCCCGGTTTTCTGGGCCGTGATAGTGGCCATTGTGTTTGTGATTTTGAACATCATTTTCTGGTAGGAGCTACGAATGAAGTCGGGCGGTTCGTTGTCCATTTGGTTCTTCATTGGGTTGTCGATGTTCGTGAATGGCGGCCTCATCCTGGGGACCGGCCTTTTCGAATTCGTGCACCCCCCGGAGCATCCGGTCGTCCTTTCCCAGTTGCACGCCAACATCTGGTGGGGCGGATTCCTGTTTCTGTTTGGAGCTTTCTATTGCTTTCACTTTGCTCCTGGCCCTCGGCCGGCCAATAAGAACTAATGAGAACTAACGAGAACTGAAGACCTACGAAGAGAAATAGGAAGGAAATCATGTCCACCAGGAAAATGACGATGGGGTTGATCATCGGCAATCGCGGTTTCTTCCCAGATCATCTCGCTAAAACCGGCCGGGAAGACATGATGCGCGCAGTCGAGCGAGCGGGCATGGATTATGTGGTCTTGGGTCCGGAACAAAGCAAACATGGGGCGGTGGAAACCCATGAGGAAGCAAAACGCTGTGCTGCTCTGTTCCGCGCGAACCAGGACCGGATCGATGGCGTGATCGTTTCGCTGCCGAACTTCGGGGACGAACGGGCTATCGCCGACACTCTTCGTCTGGCGCGACTGGACGTTCCAGTATTGATTCAGGCGACGCCTGATTCCACGGCGAAGATGACGATCGCTTTTCGCCGTGACAGCTTTTGCGGAAAGATGTCTGCCTGCAACAACCTTATGCAGTACGGTATTCCGTATTCGCTGACGAAACTCCATACCGTCAGCCCCGACTCCGCCGATTTCGATAAAGACCTGGAGTGGTTTGCCGGAGTTTGTCGAGTAAAGAACGGCCTAAGAAACTTGCGCATCGGCAGCATCGGCGCGCGACCCGCTGCCTTCAACACCGTCCGCTACAGCGAGAAGATTTTGGAATCGCAGGGAATTTCCGTGGAGACCGTGGACTTGTCTGAGATCCTCGGCCGCATTGCAAAGTTGCCCGATGACGACAGCGCGGTGCAGGCCAAGTTGGATCAGATCAAGAAATACGTTTCTACGACTGGAATCCCCCAGGCCGCGCTGATCAAGATGGCCAAACTCGGCTCCGTCATCGAGCAATGGATGAAGCAGACGGCGGTCACGGTCAGCGCCGTGCAGTGCTGGACCGCGATGGAAGAGTATTTTGGCGTCGTGCCCTGCACCATTATGAGCATGATGAGCAATGATCTGATCCCGAGCGCCTGTGAAGTGGACATCTGCGGGACGGTTAGCATGCACGCGCTGGCGCTGGCGTCGGGAACTCCAAGCGCGCTTCTCGACTGGAACAACAACTACGGAGATGATCCGAACAAAGCGGTGTGCTTCCACTGCAGCAACCTGCCGAAGCATTTTTTTCAGGATGTGCGCATGGACTTTCAGGCGATCATCGCCGGCACGGTCGGGAAAGAAAACACATTTGGAACCTGCGTGGGCCGTGTGAAAGCAGGGCCTATGAGCTTTGCGCGCTTCTCTACCGATGATCGCGCAGGCCGTATGCGCGGGTATGTGGGAGATGGTCAGTTCACCAATGATCCGCTGGAAACATTCGGCGGCGCAGGCGTGGTTGAAATCCGAGGATTGCAGTCGCTGCTTCACTACATCTGCGAAAAAGGCTTCGAACACCACGTAGCAGCGAATCTCTCCAGCGTTAGCGGTGCCGTGCATGAGGCCACCACGCGTTATCTCGGCTGGCACATGCACTGGCACCAAAACTGACGAGGCAGAACAAGAAATGGCGATTGTCGCGGGAGTAGACTTCGGCACCCTCAGCGTTCGCGTCTCCATCGTCGATAGCGCGCGCGGAATGCTGGCCTCGGCAGTGTCGGAGTATCCAATTCACCGGCGGAAAGAGGACCCCGAGTATGCCACCCAATCGCACGATGACCACATGCGCGCGCTGGCACTCGCTACTCGTCAGGCCTTGAAGGAGGCTCAAATTACAGGCGATCAAGTGCTGGCAATCGCTCTGGATACAACCGGTTCTTCAGTAATACCAGTTGGTGACGGGTTGGTTCCGCTCGACGAGTATTACCTCTGGTGCGATCACCGCGCCAAGAACGAAGCCGCACAAATCACAGCCTTAGCCCATCGCGAGGGGCTTGAGGCGATCCAGTGGTGCGGTGGCGTTTACTCCTCCGAGTGGGGATTTTCCAAGCTCCTGCACTGGTTGCGGCATAACCCCAGCAAACGCGACAAACTGGTTACCGCACTTGAACACTGCGACATGGTTGCAGCGACGCTGTGCGGAATTACAGACGCCAAACAGTTGAAGCGAAGCGTTTGCGCCATGGGCCACAAGTGGTTGTGGAATCCGGACCTGGGCGGCCTTCCCCCGGAAAGCTTTCTGGTCCAGGTCGACCCGTTGCTCGCTGGCGTGCGGGCCAAACTCGACGGTGAGTTCGCAACCTCAGACAAAATTGCGGGAAAACTTTCATCGTATTGGGCGGAGAAGCTGGGCTTGCGGGCTGGTATTCCGATTCCCGTGGGAGCGTTCGATGCCCACTGGGACGCAATCGGTGCCGGCGCGCAGGAAGGTGACGTCGTCAACGTGGTCGGCACCGCCACGTGCATCATGGCGTACGCGGCCAAGGCTCCGCTGATTCCGGGTGTTTGCGGAGTTGTACGCGGAAGCATTCACCCCCAGTACACCGGTGTAGAAGCCGGCCTTTCCGCTACGGGTCAAATGTTCAGCGCCATAGCGGAGAGAGCAAACACGACGGTCGCGGAATTGAGCAAAGGTCTGGAGAGCTACCAGGCGGGCCAGACCGGGCTTCTGCGAATGACCTGGGACAACGGCGATCGCACCGTACTGGTGAATCCGAACCTTGGGGGCATGACCATCGGCTGGAAAGTCGTACATACAGCCCAGGATGAGCTGTTTGCCGCTATCGAAGGGACCGCATTTCACACTCGGGTCATTCTCGATCGCCTGAGTGAGTATGGCGTGCCCACCCATCGCGTCATCAATGGCGGCGGCATTCCCCAAAACAATCCAGTTCTGAACCAGGTATATGCCAACGTTTTGGGGAAACCGGTGCTGGTTCCCAGCAGTAAGGTAACCGGACTTGGATCTGCGATCTTTGCATTTCTTGCGGCCGGAGTCTTTCCAACCATAGCGGATGCGCAGAAACAGGTTTGTCCGCAACACACTGTGTTCAATGCACAACCCGCGACAAAGGACACCTACGACCAGTTGTACAAATGCTACCGTCGCATTTATTTCGACTTCGGGCGGCCGACGTCGGACTCGCGTTTTGGCGACATCCTGCCCGAACTGATCCATGTGGCGGAACAGCAACGAGACAAGGTTTCGGAACAGGCGCGCCGCCCCGCGAAATTATTGCATTCGCAACGGGAGAACAACCAACTTCCATGAGAGTACTCAGAAGAATGAAAGCCACTGGATGGATTTCGATCATACTGACACTGTTTCCGGTATGGGCCTTTTCTCAAACGCCGCCTTTTGCCCCCGATAAAATGGACGCCGTTCTTTACGGCGTCGCCTACTACACGGAGTACATGCCCTATGAACGTCTGGAGAAGGATGTTCAGTTAATGCGGCAGGCCGGGATTACCGTGGTGCGAGTCGGAGAATCGAGTTGGGGTTTGTGGGAGCCCGAGGACGGCAGATTTGAATACGCGTGGATGGATCGAGTGGTGGAAAGAATGCACCAGGCCGGCATCCGCGTAATTCTGGGCACGCCGACCTATTCGATACCAGCCTGGCTTTACAAAGAGCATCCGGAGATCGTCGTCACCCGCCTGGGCGGCCAGTATCTCAACTACGGGATGCGACAGAATACCGATCTGGCCAATCCCACTTACCGTTTCTATTGCGAAAGAGTCATTCGGAAAATTCTGGAGCACTACAAAAACAATCCCGCCATCATCGGTTATCAGATCGACAATGAAACTTCTTCCAGCGGCGCGGCTAACCCCGACGTTCAGGCAGGTTTTGCGGACTATCTGAAAAAACAATTCGGCACCGTTGATGAATTGAATAAGGTATGGGGCCTGAACTACTGGGGACAACGGCTCAACAACTGGAGCGAACTTCCGCCCCGGGATGGCATCATCAACCCCGGCTGGAAGTTGGAGTGGGAGCGCTTTTCCCAATGGCTGACCACCGATTTTCTCGCCTGGCAAGCCCGGATCGTGAACGAATACAAGCGGCCTGATCAGTTCATCACGCATGATTTTGCGGGGCCTCCCCGGCCGGAAGTGAACGAACGGGAGATCGCCCGCAGTGTGGACATCGCTGCCTCAAATCCCTACCACGGCACGCAAGATCAGTTTGATGGGCAGGGCTCTTCTTATGTCGGCGACTACACGCGTTCGCTGAAACAAACCAACTACCTGATTACCGAAACGAATGCCGACACGATTGGTTGGGACTCCAAGGAACAATACCCTCCGTATGACGGTCAGATGCGGCTCGACGTGTACACCCACATTTCTTGCGGAGCCAACATGGTTGAGTACTGGCATTGGCACTCTATTCATTATGGTCAGGAGACTTACTGGAAGGGCGTGCTGACCCACGATCTCGAACCAGGACGCCCATACGCCGAAGTCAGCCGCACCGCGCACGAGTTGCAGCGTATCGGACCGCAAATCGTCGACTACAAGCGGTCGAGCAAAGTCGCGATACTCTACAGCAACGATTCTCATTACGGCATCGAGTTCATGAAGTTCAGCGACCGCGTGGATTATCACACGATCTTGCAACAGTTCTATGGCGTGCTCTATCGCAAGAATGTGGGCGTGGATTTTGTGTTTCCCGAAAGTGCCAATCTCTCCGGCTACAAAGTGATCGTGGTGCCTCCACTCTACGTGGCGAGCGACGCAACCTTCAACAAACTCGTGGAATTTGTGCGCAATGGCGGCCATCTTGTGATCAGCTTCAAGAGCGGATTTACCAACGAATACGATACGGTGCGCTGGACGATGGCCCCCGGCCCCCTGCGGGAGGCGGCGGGTTTTCACTACCAGGAGTTTTCCAGCTTGCGTCAGCCGCTGGCGCTCAAGGGCGATCCATTCCATGCCGGAAGCGAAAACAAAGTTTCGGAATGGGCTGAAATGCTGATTCCCGACACGGCCGAGGCGCTTGCCTACTACGATCACCCCTTCTTTGGGAAATATCCGGCCATTACCCGGAATCGCTTTGGTAAGGGCACTCTTACTTATGAAGGAACCGTGTTGAGTGACCAACTTCAGGAAAAAGTACTGCTCGATGTCCTGAAGTTTGCTGGATTGACCGGGCCAGACCAAAATCTGCCGGCGTCGGTGCGCGTCAAACACGGAACAAATCGGAATGGCAGGACCATCCACTATTACCTGAACTACTCGGCAAATTCCGAAACGGTGACCTACCCCTATGGCAATGGCTCGGACTTGCTGTCCGCTGAACCGGTCAGGCAATCGCAGGAGATTGTGTTGAAGCCGTGGGATTTGGCAATTGTCGAAGAGAAGTAAACGAGTGAAGAGAAGTAAATGAGTTTAGAGCAATCCTTTATGCGCCATCGCAAACCCGTCAGTACTCTTCTAGTCCTCATTTTTTGCTCTGTGTCCTGTCTCGCCGCGCAGACCATTCCCGGCTCTCAAACTGACGTATCTCGAACTGACGTAGAAAAACGGGTGAACGCTCTTCTCTCCAAAATGACACTGGAGGAGAAGATCGAGATGATCGGGGGCGAGAATAATTTCGACACTCATCCCTTTCCGAAACTTGGCATTCCTTCTCTGAAGATGTCCGACGGACCATTGGGTGTGCATGACTACGGCCCAACCACCGCTTATCCGGCGGGCATCGCGCTGGCGGCATCCTGGGACACAGACCTGGCGAAGCGCGTTGGCACAATGATGGGACAAGATGCGCGGGCTCGGGGCGTGAACTTCATTCTTGCTCCGGGTATGAATATCTATCGCGCCCCACTGAATGGCCGCAATTTTGAATATTTTGGGGAAGATCCTTTCCTAGCGTCACGCATGGCAGTGTCCGTAATTGAGGGAATACAGGAGCAAGGCGTCATCGCTACGGCCAAACATTTCGTCGCGAATAACGAAGAATATGGGCGTCTGGAAGTCAGCTCTGACGTCGACGAACGCACGCTCCGAGAGATATACCTTCCAGCCTTTGAGGCCTCGGTGAAGGAAGCCAAGGTCGGGGCAGTCATGGATGCATACAATCCCGTGAACGGCATATTCATGACGCAGAACAACTATCTCAACAACGAAATCCTGAAAAGAGAGTGGGGCTTCGACGGAATTCTGATGTCGGATTGGGGTGCGACCCACGATGGCGTTGCCGCTGCGAACGGCGGCCTTGACCTAGAAATGCCGAGCGCTGCATATATGTACAAAGACGTATTGTTAGGCGCGATCAAGTCAGGCAAGGTTTCGACCGCCACGATCGATGACAAGGTCAGAAGAATTCTGCGCAAGACCATCGAGTTCGGATTCTTCGATCGTCCACAGACGGTTTCGAACCTCCCGCTACTGAGTCAGGAAGGCCGGCAAGTAGCGCTGCAGGAAGCCCGCGAGGGGATGGTTCTGCTGAAAAACGCGGGGAACATTCTTCCCTTGGACAGGACGAAAACGAAGACGATCGCTGTGATCGGGCCTGATGCCTATCCTGCCGTAATCGGCGGCGGCGGGAGTTCGCTCACCAAACCGTTCAACGACGTCAGCTTTCTGGAAGGGATCAGCAACTACCTGGGAACGGCCGCAACCGTTCTGTACGCGGTTGACGCTCCGGTTTTGGAAGAAGTTTTCCAAAGTACGGAATTCGTTACCGCTCCGGGAGGAAGTAGCGGTCTCAAAGCAGAATTCTTCAACAACGAGAACCTTGAAGGCCCACCGACTCTCGTTCGCACCGACTCTCACGTCGACTTTCATTGGGGCGACGGCAGCTACGCTGCAAATCAGCCGGTCGATCACTTTTCCGCGCGCTGGACCGGTCATTTTGTTCCCAAGAAGTCGGGCAACTATAGCTTCTATACGAACTCCGACGACGGGGTCCGCTTGTATCTTGATGACGAGCGTGTAATCGATGACTGGCAGCGTCACTCGGAAACGGTCAACAGCTATGTGCGACCGCTGGAGGCGGACAAGCCCTACAGGATCAGGCTCGAATACTTTGAAATGGTCGGTAGTGCGACAGTCGGTTTTGGCATTACCGCGACCGAACTCGCGGTCGGCCGTGAAACCAGGGCATTGGCCGAGAAGGTCGATGCGGTGATCCTTTGCGTCGGCTTCGACCCCTCGACGGAAACGGAGGGAGCGGACCGTACCTTCCAGCTTCCCGCGGGGCAGGACGAACTCATCCAGCAGATCGCGAGTGTGAATAAGAATACGATTGTCGTGCTCACCGCGGGCGGGAACGTCGACATGAGCCAGTGGATTGATCGCGTCCCGGGTCTCATCCATGCCTGGTATCCGGGACAGGAAGGCGGCACGGCGCTCGCTCAGATCGTCTTCGACGACTACAGTCCCTCCGGCAAACTACCAGCCTCTTTCGAACGTCGTTGGGAAGACAACGCGACTTTCAACAGCTACTATCCCGCAAAGGGCAAGAAGCGGGTGCGCTATTCCGAAGGAATTTTCGTCGGCTATCGTCATTTCGATCGCTCGACTACCAAACCGCTTTTCGCTTTCGGATACGGACTCGCCTACACCACGTTTGCCTACAGCAATCTATCGATTACGCCGCCCAGCGGAAGCCTGAGCGAGCCGGTCATGGTTTCATTTGATGTGACAAACGCCGGTTCGCGCAGCGGGGCGGAAGTCGCCGAACTTTATGTTGGGGAGCCTCACGCCAGCGTTCCCCGTCCGGTCAAAGAACTAAAGGGATTCGCGAGGGTGACTCTGGAGCCTCACGAGACCAGACATGTGACCATTCGGCTCGACCGCCGCGCGTTCTCCTTCTACGACGTCACCAAGAAAGATTGGAACGCGGAACCTGGCGAGTTTCTGCTGCTGGTGGGCGCCTCGTCCGACGACATTCGGCTCAAAGGAACCTTTACATTGGCGCATTAAGACTATGTAGAGCGATATGCAGGCCAAGTTCAGTGAACGTTTTGGTGGCGCCTCAAGACTGTATCGCGCTCCCGGCAGAGTGAATCTTATCGGCGAACATACCGACAACAACGAAGGTTACGTAATGCCGGTGGCTATCGGCCTTTCCTGCTGGGTCGCCATCGGCTCGCGCGACGACCGCAAGCTGGCCATCTATTCGGAAGATCTCGATGAATCCGTTGAACTGAACCTTGCGAGTCCCGAGTTGCGTCCTCCCATAACTGGAGTGACTATCCACAGGGCATGGCAGCGATCCTCCAGCAGGAAGGTTATTCCCTGCGCGGCGCTAGTCTTCACATTCGAACTGATGTTCCGCTGGGCGCCGGGCTCAGTTCCTCGGCCGCCCTTGAGGTCGCGGTCGGATATGCCCTCCTTCGAAGCTCGGGTCATGAAGTCGAGCCCTTAAAGCTCGCGCTGCTATGCCAACGCGCCGAAAATGAATTTGTCGGGGCTCGATGCGGCATTATGGATCAGTTTGCAGCCTGCCACGGCCAGACCGGAAAGGCGCTGATGCTTAATTGCCGCTCTTTGGACTATTGCCCACTCGATTTGCCCCGGAATGTTGCTGTGCTTGTCTGCGACACCAAAGTGAAGCACGAACCGGCCAGTAGCAAATACAATTTGCGGAGGACCGAATATGAAGAGGCAGTAACAATCCTGGCCGAGACGATGCCTCAGATACGCGCGCTTCGTGACGTGAATCCTAAAGAGCTGGAAAATCACCGGAGCCGGCTGACACAGGCACTCTACAAACGAGCTCACCACGTTGTCACCGAGAATGAGCGCGTGAAGTCAGCGGCGACAGCCCTGGAGCTGGGCGACGTTACCGGTTTCGGCGCTCTGAGGCGTGCGTCACATCGCAGCTTGCGCGATGACTACCAGGTCAGTTGTGCGGAACTGGAGGCCATGGTTGAGATTGCCGATCAGCAGCCGGGCGTTTATGGTTCGCGACTTACGGGAGGCGGCTTCGGCGGATGCACTGTCAGTCTGGTTGACTCCGAGCACAGTGCTGAGTTCCAGCTCCGTGTCGCCGATGCGTACCATGCCGCAACCGGGTTAGATCCGGACATTTATCTCTGTCAGGCCTCACAAGGTGCAGGAGTAGCATGAGCCAGTTGCCATAAACACGGTCTCGGATCAATGACACCCTCAGATCTGGAACATGTTCCTCACCGGCGGCTGAATCCGCTGACGCGACAGTGGGTGCTGGTATCTCCCCAGCGCAACGAGCGGCCATGGTTGGGGAAGGTTGAAGCCAGTCACGAGCAGGCTAAACTGTCTTGGCTCAGCGTGAAATGGAGAACAGGCGTTCTCCGTTAGTGTAGATTCCGCCCCTTCGGGGCGGGGATTTTCAAGGCATCGGGGTCTATCGTCCGATGACGGTTTCCATTCAGTG
>Ga0182030_10005375_pt1 | contig 27214 bp, 26 predicted proteins | sample 812S3MmetaG_FD_121299 | JGI IMG/M metagenome (GOLD analysis project Ga0182030, IMG submission 121299) | Permafrost microbial communities from Stordalen Mire, Sweden - 812S3M metaG (Illumina Assembly) | ecosystem: Environmental > Terrestrial > Soil > Wetlands > Permafrost | place: Sweden... | reverse complement strand
ATCTCGACGGTGGTGGTTTTGCCGGCGCCGTTGGGGCCGAGGAGGCCGAAGACTTCGCCGGTGGACACTTCGAAGTCGATGCCGCGGACGGCTTCGAAGTCGCCATACATTTTGTGGAGGCCGGAAACGGCGATGGCGGCGTTCATGTGGTTCGTATCAGAGTAACGAAACGACGGGGGCGGAGGTTCGGCATTTTCGGGTCGTTGAAAAAAAATGATTTCGAGATACTTCGGGCGGACTTCATGGCGGGATCATTGTCTCAGACCAAACAGCCGAGCAGCACGGGGCGGGCGGCAAGTGGCTGGTTTTGCGGCTAATTCCGGCCGCGCGAACCGGAGACGCTATCTGGAAAGCAGAGAGGCGACGGTCGCAGAAAGCAGCAAAGCGGGGGGCATCACTACGAGACCGGTCTTGAGAAACTGCCAGCCGCTGATCTGCTCGCCTTCCCGGCGCAGAGCAATCAGCCAAAGAACTGTCGCCAGTGAGCCGGTAACCGAGAGATTCGGGCCGAGGTCCACACCGATCAGAACCGAATCCCGGATAAACGCCGGCAACTTCACGGTCTGGAGCGCACCGCCGGCCAATAAACCGGACGGAAGATTGTTCGTCACGTTGGACAATCCTGCAATGCCAAAGGAGGCTGCCAGGCTGCCGGCCACGCGGGGCAAACCGGCGCACCATTGAAGCGCGGCAGCTACGTCATGCTGCGCGCCGGCCCTGTTCAACGCTTCGACCAGCACAAACAGGCCTGCCACGAGCGGAAGCACGCTCCACGAAACGCTCCCGGCGATTTCGCCGAGAGCGCGACCGTTCGCCCGCGTTGTGATCAGGACGGCAATCATCGCTGCCGCACAGGTCGGCAGGCCTAGTTCGAGACCGAATGCCGAGGCAGCGATCAGGATAGCGCCAGTCCCGGCGATTCCCCAGGCCGCGGAACGTCCTGCATCGGATAACGCTTCAACCTCACTGCCGTCTTCCACCTTGCCCACCAGTTCCTTGCGCACGAACCAACGCAGGGCTACATAGGTAGCCAGAATGGAGCACACCGAAGGAGCCAGAAAGATCCTCAGCCACGGAAGCAGCGGAGGCAATTTGCTGCCATAGACAACCAGGTTCGCCGGATTTGATATCGGCAGCACAAAACTCGCCGCGTTGGCAATGAAGGCGCAGATAAAAAGATAAGGGAGCGCCTTGGTGCGCGCCTTCTGCACGGCCGCGTAGACGGCTGGAGTGAGCACCACCGCTGTGGCATCGTTCGACAGGAAAACGGTTACACCGATCCCCACCAGATAGACGAGACTGAACAGGCGCGCGCGCGAACCCTTAGCCGCCGCGACCGCGAGCGAAGCCAGCCAGTCGAAGACGCCCTCGCGTCGAGCCAACTCGGCGAGCAGCATCATGCCTGTCAGGAAGAGGTAGACATCTGTGCCTTTCGCCACCGCGGCGCCGGCCTGCGACAGAGGAAGGAGTCCGGAGATCACCAGGATGAGAGCTCCCAGACAAGCCCATACCGCCTCGGGCCAATCCTTCGGACGAAACAGAACTCCCGCGATCGTGCCGGCCGCGATGGACCAGACCAGAACTGCACTCACCGGCCAACACCCGCCCGTTCCCGGCGCGGCGGCCACGGATGCCCATTCTCATTCGGTCCCAGTTGAGTTCCGAGAATGTGCTTCTCCGGCCAGGCGCCCATAGCGTTCTCGTAGTCCGGTTCCCGCCGAGCCGGCGGGTCATACTCTCCCCGGCGATTGACGCAAACAACAATACGGTCGTTGGCTTCGCGACCATTCACGTCTCTTGCGGTGACGGTGAGTTCATGCGAGCCGTCCTCGACGTGGGCCGCTCCCCATCGCGCGCCCCAGGTGGACCCATCCAGCTTCGACATCGAACATGGTTCTCCACCATCGACCGAGACTGTCACGCTTTGAAGGGAAAGGCCCCAGGCGCGCGCACGAACCTGTAAAGGGCCGCGAACCACCTGCGCCGGGCTGTGGGGATCGATAATCAGGCGTTGATCCGCCGGCGAAGTCACCATTACGAGTGGCCACTCGCCTATGGGCTTGAACTTCCAGCTGACTACGCCGTCGTCCAGGGTCGTGACCGAGAACCCCGCCGGCCCCTCCTCAATCTGGCCGGTAGACCGGGTTGCGGCGTAGATGACACGGCCATCGTTCGCAAGCTCGTTGTAATGGGTGTGTCCCATCTCTACAAGGAGCATGCCATCTCGAAACAAGTGCCGGAGTTCGGGCGCGTCCGCGCCGTGTTCCGAAGGGTATGCATGCATGAAGACGACAAGGCGTTCACATGCGGCGTGCGCCAGATTCAATTCGCGGCGCAGCCAGCTCATCTGTTCGCCTCCCAGGCCAAAGACCGGCGGATGCCAGCAAGCCACGCTGTTCAGAAACACGAAACGATGAGCGCCCCGCACGAAACTTCTGTACGGGGGATCGGCCAGATAAGTCCGAAAGAGGTCGAGCGTGCCGGGAACAATATCGTGGTCGCCCGTAATCGCATGGACGGGAAATCGGCACTGATCCAGAGCGTGTCTGACGAGCTGGTATTCATCCTCCTCGCCGTCGTCGGCGTTATCGCCGGGCAGCAATGCGAAATCGATACCCGCCTCCATGTGCCGGTTCGCTTCATCGATCAGCGTGAGAAAGTCGCGGTGGTTTTGTTCATTCGGGCCGGCGATGTGAAGATCGCCGAAGTGAATCCAGGAGACTCGGTGACTCATCATCAGACCCTAATGTTTCGCGATTAATATAATGCCGCCCACCATGAGCAACGCGCCGGCAATCCGCCAGATGTTGAGCGCGTGGATCGGCATATGAAACCAGCCATAATGATCCAGAAGCAGGGACATGATCAGGGCCGCGGTCACCGTGAGGCCGACAAAGGGTCCGGCACCGACCTTCTGCACCAGCGTCAGGCCTGCGTAAACCTGGACTGCGCCCACCAGCCCGCCCAGAGGAGCCCACCAGGGCATCTTTGCGAGGCCCTCACTTGTCGGAAGCGGATGCGGAAAAATTGCGAACACACAGGCGAAGAAGGCGAGAATCAGAGCAAAAGAAACTGCGTTCGCCAGCCACTTGTTTCCGAGCGATTGAAACAACTGGGCGTTCATGGCGGCGCCACACGATTGCAGTGCTCCGCCGAGAATAATAAACGGGTAAATCCAGCTTGCGTTCATCAGCTTCCTTTCGGGTTGTCTCAGACGGCGTCCGGTGCAGCAAGCGCGACATCCGGGATGTTTGTGGGTTCCTTCGTTTCTTCGGATTTCGTCTCGGGCACGAACTTTGTGAACACCGCTGCCCCAATCGCCGCCAGCGTCGCGAAGGCATAGAAGGTCGTCTTGAAACCGAGATGCTGAACCAGGAGCCCCGAGACGAGAGGCCCGATTACGCCACCGATCGCCAGGGCAGTGGCGAAGAGGCCCGTGAGAGTATTGAACCCTCCTTTTCCCCTCGTCAGGTCCCCCCTGACCGAAACCACGGCCACGCCATAGATACCGGCCCCCACGCCATCCAGGCCCTGCAGCCACACCAGCGACGAGGGCGCACGGACAAGCGAATACGAAGCGATCCGCAAAGGCAGCACCCAGAATGCGATCGCCATCACCGGTTTCCGGCCCCAGGAATCGCAGAATCGGCCCGCCAGAAGAGCGACAGGGACCATGACCAGCTGCGCGGTAAGCACTGTCGCGGTCATCCAATTGTCCGACCCGCCGAGCTTCTTTACGTACAAGGCGACCGTCGGCAGAATCGGCGCATTCGCCAGATGAAAAAGAAAGATTGACAGCATCAGGAACTGAATCGTACGGTCTTTCAACAGGCAGGTCCAGGAACTCTTTGACGCAGCTTCCTCATGCGTGAAGCCCGCCGCGATGCGCTCATCCAGATCCTTCTCGCGGATGAGAAGTACGGCGGCGCCTGCCAGCAGGGAGCAGGCGCCCACTGAATAGAAGATCGAAGTCAATCCCAGCGTTGAAACCAGACCCATCGCAATGACCGCCGCAACGATATTGCCGATGTGATTCCAGCTCTGGTTCGAACCCATCACACGGGTGAGACACTTGTGGCCTGCGAGCGCCAGCGCGATAGCGCCCAACAACGGACCGAAGAAGCTTTGGGCGGCTCCCGACAGGAACAACAGCGAATCTATCCATGGCGCTGTCTTTGGCACTAACGGAATCACGGCGAAGCAGGTTCCGGTGATCAGAGCCACCGCTGCGAACAGAGATCGCCGGCAGGTCAGCTTATCGGTGAGCCAACCTGCCGGTGCTTGAAACAGCAAAGTGCCGAGTCCCGCCGCAGCCGTCGCAAAACCGATCGCGTCGTACCTCCAGTTTGCCTGCTTGAGAAACGCGTTCAGAATCGGCAGGATGACGCCAACCATCTCGGCCTGAAAGAAGTTGGCGGCATTCAGGCCGAAGAGGCTGCGCTTCGGGAGCGTTGCGGAGTTGGCCGGCATTTACAGTTCCTTCGCTCCTACTGGTTCGGGGGAGGGGGCGGCGGGGGGGCCGGAGTGCCTGCAGCGGGAGGAGGAGGCGGTGGTGGCAGTTCGCGCGGTCCTCTCGGTCCTCTCGGTCCTCCTCCGGGTCCACGGCCCGGGCCAGGAGCGGGAGGCGTGGCGTTCATGCCAATCGTCTGCCCATTTGCTGTAATGGATTGCACGTCAACCACCGTTCTGCCCGACGCGGTGGTTCGCGCGAAACCGGAAACCGAGATGGTCGCTCCCGGCCTGACGACCGAAAAGTCACCGGCTCCGATCGGCGGGGTCCGTGCGATGACTCCGTCCTGCAAAACGAACCCGTTGATTTCCCCCTGGGCCCCGTAATTCAGAGAACGAATCACGCCGGAAGCGGCATACGGAGCCGGTTGTGAGGGTACGGCCAGCGTCAGGGTTTTACCTGCCACTTCAAGACTCTGCGGCTGCACCATTTGCATGCCGGATACGGTTGGCGTCAATTGCCCCATGACTTTCGCCTGACTTCCGGTCCTGGCCAGCATCTCTACCTGCAAAGCCCAGTCCGGCGGCAAATTCACCAGCGTGTTCGGGGTCATTACAAAGCCTCCCACCCTGCCGTCGGGTCCATAGTTGAACTGTGAAATGCTCCCCGTCACAGTGGTGACCGGAGCGGACGCAAAGGCTGCGGGCGGCGGCGGTTGGGCTACCAGCAGCGCGGCACTACAGATAAGCATGCCGAATAAAATTTGGCTTTTCATAACGAACTCCATTCATCACGAACTCCTTGCGCCCTGTTGGGCGCGCCCTCAAAAAAGCATTTCAGAAGCCAACAGATGTGCATCCGGTCATGCCGTGAATGGAACAGCTTACGGGAGGGTTACTTCATTTCAAGTGACCGCAAACCGGACAGGGCGAACCTTCATTCGCCCAATGTGCGTTTACGCGCGAATGTCAACCGTGCATCCAACCAACGGGATGAATGTGGTCTCAGCGCTGCTCTGCTGATTGAGATGCGGAACGCAATGACCGTTTTGTTCTTTGCCGCGCCGTTGCTCGTCGCTCAGCCTCCTCCGCCTATGCCGAACAACAAAACTCTCGAACGGAGGATTGAGGAGATACGTGCCCGCCTGGAGCGGAACTCTCCCACGACGCCACGGCAAACAGAACTTGCCGCATTCGCAGAAAGATACCTGGAGGAAGCCGCCCGCGCACTGAACAACGGGAAGATATCTCAGGCCCGGCAGTTCGCCGATGCGGCGGACGCGTGCCGGCGACCGATCGATCATCTTCAGCACATCGAGGCTGAAAAGGCGGCGCCAGGCCGCGGTGGCCCTCCGGGGAAGGCCGATGACCCGCAGGAACACCTGCGCCAGATCTACTTCCGCCTCCGGCTGTGCGATTTCTTTCTGCAACAGATACCGCCGCCTGCACCGACGAGGCTGCTGGAACTGGCGCGCGGATTTTACGAGCAGGCCGGGCAGGCGGAGCAGTCACACAACCGCGCAGCGGCCGACGAGTACGCGAAGGCTTCGGACGACCTGACCCGTGCATTGGAGAGTCTCGCCCAGGCGGCCCTGCCATGAGCAACATATTTCAGAAGCGATTTCAGTTGCAGCTCCTGTTCGCATTGGTGGCGGCGATATCCGTCGCTGCCCTGACCATCGAACTCGTGGCGAGCGGGATTCGACATGCCGAGGGTTTCGTCCTGACCGACACGAAACGCACCTTAACTCACGCCATCCAGGAGCTCGACCGCGAGTACGGGCTGCGCCGGCGTGGAGAGACGTCACGGGGAGATACCAGCTGGGCCAACCTTCCTTTGACCGCACGCGATCTCACGCTGCAAGCCATTTCCCGAACCGTGCTGGCTTCCTATCCAGGCGTGGAAGGGGGGTTTTGGCTGTCATCTCAATTCGCCGGTTATTCCTACCCCACGCACGATGGCGGATCGCCCAAGGTCGATGTCCCCGCGGCGGAGAGATCCGCCATCGAAGGCGTCATTCGCGAAGCACAACTGGATGGGAAGGCCGAAAGAGTCCTGCGCGGCAAACATGACCTGATCGTGATTTCAGCGGCGTTCGAAACCGGCGAACCCGTAGCCTCGTGGGCAATGAAGCGCCTTCCCGGACAGGCGGAACCGGCACAACGCAGGGAAAGTATTCTGCTCGCCGCTCTCGTGGCTGCGGCGCTCCTCGGAGCCGCCGGAGTGCTCGCTACCGGTGTGGGACTGAACCGCGGCGTCGAAGAAATCACAAGTGGGCTGGCTGCGCTGCAAAGAAACCTCGAGCCGGCGCTTCCGATTCGCCACGACGAACTTGGGCGGGTCAGCGCCGCGATCAACGAAATGGCCCGAACCCGCCGCCGCCTTGAAGCGGAGATTCGGCGCGAGGATCGCGCGCGCGCGATCGGCCGGATGATTGGACGAATCGCCCATGAGATGCGTAACCCGCTCAACAGCATCCGGCTCTCGCTGCAAATGCTGGCGCAGAGGCAGCAGCATAACCGGCTCCATTCCGACGACTTTCGGATGGTGATCGACGAAGTGGATCGGATGAACCGTCTGCTTTCCGATCTGCTTGCGTTTCAGCAGCCGCGCCCCCCGAAAATCGAGCCCGCTGCCGTCAGCCCGGTGCTTGAAGAGTGCACGCAACTCGTGACGCCGCAAGCCCTCAGGCAGGGTGTGAATCTTGTGGTGGCAGACGATCGGGGACAGACGGCGCTCTTTGACAGAGAATACTTCCGGCAAATTATGGTGAACCTGATTCTGAACGCAGTCGAAGTGTCGCGACACGGTGAAAGTGTAAATATCCGTTCCGCCGCCTCAAGCGGCGATGTTTCCATCGAAGTTTCGGACCAGGGCCCGGGGCTTACTCCTGAACAGCAGGAACACATCTTCGAGCCGTTCTACACCACAAAGAGCACGGGCCATGGGCTGGGCCTGGCAGTGTCCCGCGAACTTGCGCAAAGTATGGGCGGAACGCTTTACTTCCGCCCGGAAGCAAGGCCGGGCGCCACTTTTGTCCTTCAACTCCGAAATCTCCGCGGCGACTGAATATGGAAACTAAAGGAACCATCCTGATCGCCGAAGACGAAAGGACCGCGCGGGTGTCGCTTGCGGAACTGCTGGAAAGCCGCGGCTATCGGGTGGTGCAGGCGGAAGACGGGGCACAGGCACTTACGGCTCTGCTGCAGCGGAATTTTGACGCGGGTCTTCTCGATGTCCGAATGCCTGGTCTCGATGGTCTCGCCGTTCTCCGGCGCGCGAGCGAGTCCGGAATCGACGTGCCGGTTATCGTCATGACCGCACACGGAGACAGCAGCACGGTCATTGAAGCAATGCGGCTGGGAGCATACGACTACATCGCCAAGCCGGTCGATTTCGATCAGTTGTCCCTGCAGCTGGATCGGGCCGTATCCCGCCGTAAGCTGTCTCGTGAGGTAAGTCAGAAGCCGAGCCAGACAGCAGCAGCGCAGCCGGCGATCATTGGCTACAGCCCTGCCATGCAGCATGTTTACAAGCTCATCGGCCGGGTGGCGGGAACCGACGCCACCGTTCTGGTGCGAGGAGAATCCGGCACCGGCAAGGAATTGGTGGTGAACGCCATCCACCACAACAGCACGCGCGCAAAAGGACCCCTGGTGAAGGTGAACTGTGCCGCCATTCCCGAGCCCCTGCTGGAATCCGAACTCTTCGGTCATGAGAAGGGCGCCTTCACCAATGCCATGTTGCGCCGGATCGGACGGTTCGAGGAAGCGAACGGCGGAACCCTGTTTCTTGATGAGATCGGCGAATTGACGCCGGTCCTGCAATCGAAACTGCTGCGCGCGATTCAGGAACGAACCATCGAGAGGCTCGGGAGCGGAACTCCGATTCGCGTCGACTTGCGGCTCATTACGGCTACTTCGCGAGATTTGGAAAAAGCGGTCAGCGAAGGGCAGTTTCGCGAGGACCTCTATTACAGGCTCAACGTCGTGGTGATCGAGTTGCCTCCGCTGCGGGAACGCCGCCAGGATATTCCTTGCCTGGTGGAGCATTTCTTGCGGCGCGGCGGCCGGAACGTATCGATGTCTCCAGCCGCGCTGAATATTCTCTGTGATTATCATTGGCCGGGGAATGTGCGCGAACTGGAGAATACGGTGGAACGGGCGGCAGTACTGGCCAAAAGCGGTATCGTTGACGCGCCGGACATCCAGTTAAGATCTGTCTCCCGCGGGGAGGCGGACTGGACCGATCAGATCCCTCTCAGTCACGGGTGGAAAACGAATCTTGCGCTTGCAGAGAAGGCGATGATCGTCCGCGCACTTCGTGTGGCGGCGGGAAACAAATCGAGGGCGGCGGAGATCCTTGCTGTTCACCGCCGCCTCGTTTACGAAAAGATGCGGGAATACGAGATTAATGAGAATTCAGCGGAAAGCTAAGATCGGGCTGTTTTTGCGGTCGCGCGGCGATGGCGGCCAGAAGCGGTGTGACGTGGGAAAACTGCTGAGGCAAAGATAACTCTTCAGGAACGCCCGTCGGGCTGCGGGTTCGGCCAAATCAGGTTGGATTGACCTGATTCCGTTCCGGCTATACTCGGTGGCTATGAGATTCCGGTCCGCCCTGCTGGTCACATTTGCGTCCGTTCTTCCGGCCCTGGCTCAAACGCCGGAGCGCCTCGGCACGGTCTCGTTCCCCGTCTCCTGCGCCGCATCGCAGCAGGCTGCAATCAACCGCGGCATCGCCCTGGTGCACGACTTCTGGTACGAGGAAGCTCAGCGCCAGTTCGAACAGATCCTGAAGGCCGATCCCGCCTGCGCCATAGCCCACTGGGGAGTGGCTATGAGCCTTTACCACCAGATCTGGAACCACCCCGGCGAAGCTGTGATGACTCAGGGGAGGGCCGAACTTCAGAAGGCGACCGGCGCGAAGACCGGGCGCGAAAAGGACTATATTTCCGCCCTGATGATCTTTTATAAGGCTGGCCCGCTGAAGTACCAGCAGCGGGTTGATCAGTACTCCGCCGCCATGCGCGCTCTCCATGACCACTATCCCGACGATATCGATGCCACCGCTTTTTACGCGCTCTCGCTGCTTGCCGACGTCGCCCCCGACGACACAAGCCTTACTAAAGAGCACCAGGCACTCGCCCTGCTGCAGCCGCTCCTCGGAAAGTACCCGGATCATCCCGGCCTCGCGCACTACATCATCCACGCGTGCGACAACCCGGCCATGGCACAGCAGGGACTTCACGCTGCCGAACGCTATGGCGTCATTGCACCCTCCGGCGCGCACGCTGCTCACATGGGCGGCCACATCTTTGCCCGGCTCGGTATGTGGCCGGAGGATATCAAGGCCAACCTCGCCGCCGTCGCGGCCGCGAAGAAAGCTGCCGAAAGCAACCGGGGCGGCGGCTTCGACCAGCTTCATCCGGATGATTTCCTGCTGTACGCCTACCTGCAGAGTGGACAGGATGCACCGGCCAAAGCTCTCCTCGACGAGACGGCTGCGATTCTGAAGCACATGGCAGCCATGCCCGGCATGGCCGGGGACGGCATGGAAACAATGGTGCCCGCCTACAGCACGGAGTTCCCGGTGATCTACGCCCTGGAGCGCCGCGACTGGAAGACGGTTGCCGCCATGCCGCCCGTCGCGGGCGCCCCGGCTGACGTTCAGACCATGACCTACTGGGGGCACGCCATCGCAGAGGGGCACCTGAGGGACGGCGCCGCCGCGAAGGCAGACCTCGCCAGGTACGAAGCCCTGATGGAACAGGTGAAGAAGGGCCCGCGCGCGTATCTCGCAGAAGGCACCGGGCCGCAGATCGAAACCGGCACTCTGCGCGCATGGGCCGCATACGCCCGGGGTGACAGCGCCAGGGCCCTCGGCCTGATGCGCGAGACGGCCGATCTGCAGGACAAAGTCGGACAGGGAGAAGTCGACATCCCCGTGCGCGAAATGCTGGGCGACATGCTGCTCGATTTGAAACGCCCCAAGGACGCCCTCGTCGAATACGAACGTGGCCTGGAACTCAGCCCCAACCGGTTTAATGGCCTTTACAACGCCGGCATGGCGGCCGAAGCCGCGGGAGAAAAGACGAAGGCCCGCCACTACTACGCGACGCTGCTCAAAGTGACGGACAATGGCCTGCACACCATGCGTCCGGAAACAGCTCACGCGAAGGCGTTTCTCGCGACCGGCGCGGGCGGTGGCAAGTAGCGATTTTCGGACCCCGGCGTGGAGGGTTTAACTTAGCTCCCAGTGCCGCGCAAGCCGATATACTCAAAAGATCGCCGCGTATCCAGCTGTTTTTGCGGGTCGCCCGGCGATAGCGGCCAAAGGCCTTGCGCTTCTCCAGTCAAACCAATTACCTGATCCTGGCGGTGCTGATCGTGGTGTCAGCGGCGGCAGGGCTGGGCCTGAGCTGGACCGCGTTCGGCCAGCAGTTCGATAAGTACGCCTACGATTTTCTCTTCCGGCTGGAACAGCCGGCGGCGTGGCAGCCGTCGTCCGTCGTGCTGGCTATCGATAACCGCACGCTGACGAAATACAACGGGCTGACCGGCAGACGCGCGGCGCTCGCCGATGGTCTGGAGCGTATTGCCGGTGCGCGACCGGCAGCGGTCGTGGTCGACATCATTCTCGCCGAACCGCAGCCCGCCGACGACCAGCTTGAAGCCGCGTTCGCGAAGGTCCGCAATCTCGTGCTTTCGAGCGATATGCAGGAGGATGGAAGCGCGTGGGAGGATCCGATCCCGCGTTTCCGGAAATACGCGGCCGCGGTGGGCGAAGTGCACGCCGACCTCGACAAATTCGACGCCGTCAGCCGCGATATCCCTCTGGAAAAAGCCGCCGGCCGCGACAGACGGTGGGCACTGGCGCTCGAGGCGCTGCGCGTGGTGCGGGGCGGGGAGATTGTGGAATCGCCGGAGGAATTGATTGTCGGATCGGAGCGAATTCCCGCAAGCGCGCGCGAGGGTCGCACGATCCGCATCCGATACGCGCCGATGGCGATGAAAATTCCGGCGGTGTCGGTGGGGGAACTGGACGCGAATCCGACGCTGGCGGCGCGGTTCGCAGGGAAAGTAGTGTTTGCGGGGGTCACGGCGCAGACGGCAACCGATCGGTGGATGACGCCTTATTCGAACGGCATCATCATGCCGGGGGTCGAGATGCACGCCAACGCCTATGAGACGCTGGCGCGGCAGCTGTTCCTCGTCGACGTGCCGATGCGCGATGTGGCCGCGGTGACGTTCCTGTTTGCGGTTGCGGCGGGATTGACCTATGCAGTCGCCGGAGGATGGGTGGCTAATCTGCTGACGTTCGTAATTCTGATGGCATCGCAGATATTGCCGGCTGTTGCATTCGCGCACTCTGCGGTATGGCCGTGGACGCCGGCGACGATTACCGTCTTTCTGGCGACAGGACTGGGCGCGGCGTGGAGGCATCTGCTGGTGCGGCGCCAGTTGGCGCATGCGGAGACGGAAAGGACTCGCTACCAGGAGTCGCTGCATTTCGTCACGCACGAGATGCGGACGCCGCTGACGGCGATTCAGGGATCGAGCGAACTGATCAGCCGTTATGGCTCGATGCCTGAAGCGAAGCGGAAACAGATGGCGGACATCATCAATTCGGAGTCGAAGCGCCTCGCGAAGATGATTGAGACGTTCCTGAGTGTGGAGCGCATGTCGGGCGGGCAGATGGAACTGAAGCAGGAGCGGTTCGCACTGCAGGAGCTGGTGGAACGCTGCGTGGAACGGGCGCGTACGCTCGGGCTGAACAAGAGCATCGAGATTGAAATTGCGAGTCTGCCGCCCGACGAACTGATCGGCGACCGCGAGCTCATGGAATATGCGCTCTACAATTTGCTGACAAATGCGGTGAAATATTCGCCACCGCAGACGCGCGTCACGGTTTATGGTGAGAATGATAAAGGAGACCGCGTGGCGCTTTCGGTCCAGGATCAGGGAATCGGGATGGACCGGAAAGAAGTCGGGAAGATTTTCGACAAGTTCTACCGCACGAAGCGCGCTGAGCAGTCTGGTGAAATGGGAACCGGTATTGGATTATCCATCGTGAAGCAGATCGTTAATGAACATGGCGGGACAATCCATGTGGAATCGGAGCCCGGCAAAGGTTCGAAGTTCACCATGACGCTGAAGCGCGCCTCAGGCGAGTCAGACGACAAATGAGCGAACCTATTCTGCTGGTGGAGGATGACGCCAGTGTGCGGTCAACCATCGTTACGTTTCTCGAAATGGAAGGCTTCGGGGTGGAGGCGGTTTCGAATACGCGCGACGCGCTGAACCGGCTGGGGAACCGCGAGTATCCGCTGGTGATTTCCGATATCTACGTGGACGAGCGCACCGGGCTCGACATTCTGATGGCGGCGCGGAAGAAAGACCCGAACTGTCCGGTGATTCTGATGTCGGCGCGCGGGTCGATGGAGACCGTGATGGCGGCGACGCGCAACGGCGCGTTCGACTATCTGGCGAAGCCGTTTGAACTCGACACGCTGCTGGCGTCGGTGAAGCGGGCGATCACGCCGCAGGATGAAGACGACGCCGAACTGGAGCCGGAAGAACTGCCCGAGACGGAGATGATCGGCAGCACACCGGCGATGGTGGAGATCTACAAGATCGTGTCGCAGGTGGCGCCGACGGACGCGACGGTGGTGATCGAAGGGGAGACGGGCACCGGCAAAGAACTGGTGGCGCGCATGATTCACCGGTTCAGCAATCGCGCGACGCAGCCGTTTGTGGCGGTGGATTGTAATGCGATTCCGGCTGCGCTGCTCGAAAGCGAACTGTTCGGCGCCATGCGAGGCGCGTTCACGGGCGCGGATCGGGACCGCGTGGGTGTCTTCGAAGCGGCGAACAAGGGTACGGTATTTCTCGACGAAATCGGCGACATCGATGCGGCATTTCAGGCGAAGCTGCTGCGTTTTCTGCAGGAGCGGGAAATTCGTCCGGTGGGTTCGCCGCGCGAAAAGAAAGTGGACGTGCGGGTGGTGCTGGCGACCAATCGCGACATGCAGAAGCTGGTCGAGGACGGGAAATTTCGCGACGATTTGTGGCACAGGCTGAACGTGGTGCGTGTGAGGCTGCCGCCGCTGCGGGAGCGGCGCAGCGACATTCCGCTGCTCACGCAGTATTTCCTGAGCAAGTACAATGGGCGCTACAACCGCGACGTGAAGCTGACTGAGTCGGGGCTGAAGGCGCTGAAGGATTTCACATGGCAGGGCAATGTGCGGCAATTGCAGCATCTGATCGAGCGGCTTACGATTCTTACCCCCAACGGGCGGATCGACGGCGAGGCGGTGCAGGATGCGATCGATGCGATGGAGCCAGGCGGCGCGGCCGGTGAGACGCTGGCGGAGACAGAGGCGGATCAGATCCGGCGGGTGCTGGCGGCGACCGGCGGAAACAAGAGCCGGGCGGCGGCGATTCTCGGCATCGAGCGGAAGACGCTGTACCGTAAGCTGGAGCGCATGAAGCTCTAATGCAACGATTCCATACGGGAGCCGTGACCGACGTATTTTCGGCGGACGTGGCGGCTGCCGCCCAGGCGATGCGCGAACTCGGAATGCACGGGGCGGAAGTGCGCACCATCAACGGCGTCAGAATCCTTGAGGCCGACAGGAGTGCAATCGAAAGCGCGCTGAGGGTACTGCGGGAGAACCATCTCGACGTTGTCGCCATCGCGTCTCCGCTGCTGAAATGCGGGCTGGACGAATGGGAGGAGCAGTCGAAGCTGGCGGAGCGCGCGTTCGATATCGCGCACATGGCGGGTGCGAAGATCGTGCGGGTGTTTTCGGGGCTGCGTGTGGCGGATCCGGAAAAGAGCTTCGAGCGCGTGGTGGATCTGCTGCAGGATCTCGCCGACAAGGCGGCGCGGCGTGGTCTGATCATCGGCCTCGAGAACGACCGGGCGTGCAATATTTCGACCGCACAGGAGATGGCGGGCGTGCTGGCGGCGATCGACCATTCGAATCTGCAGGTCGTGTGGGATCCGGGGGCGGCTTATATTTCAGGAGAGAAGCCGTTCCCGACCGGGTACCAGATGCTCGATGCAAAGAGGATTGCGCTGGTGCACGCGAAGGACTGCACGCTCGACGGGCACAAGCCCGTCTGGGAGCCGCTGGGTGACGGCGACATCGACTGGCAGGGTCAGATCGATGCGCTGGCGGAGGATCGGTACGACGGCGCGATTCATCTGGAGACCTACTGGCCGGGTGTGACGCAGTGCGCGAAGAATCTGAAGCGAATGGTGGAGTCGCCGCTGCTGTAATGGCCTTTGTTCTCGATCTCGGGCCGGCCACAGGCTGAGGGCGGCCTTTTCAAACCTCCGCCCAGGACCGGAACGCCGCGATTTTCTGCGGCTCCAGACCCTGCAGATCTTCGACCGAAAGCCGCCCTTCGCGAACGAGGCGGCCAAACACCATCGGCAGCACGGAATACCGGTAGTCGTATTTCTCATCGATCTCACGCCGCCGCTCACCCAGCCATCGCTCCAGTTGCCATAGGTCTGAGGGCTCACTAATCCGCGCCGCTCGCTCTCTGGTTTCGCGCATAACGGCTTCGAGCTCGCCATGGAGAGCCCCGTCGAAAGCCCTCCGCGCCACAGCCTTTTCGGCCGGTGACCACTTCCAGTCGCGCATGGTGTCGACCATTGATATCACAACTCCGGACCTTTCTAACGGACCGGACGCCGACTCGCCGGTCGTCGAAGTCAGCCCGATGGGCTGCAACGGGATGAGTTCAGTGACGTTCGAGCAGCGCCTCGACGCGCGTCAGGCGATTATCGATCTCGATCACTTTGCCGGTCAGAGTGTCGAACCGCGCTTCGAGGCTGCTAAACCGGTTGTCCAGGCTGCTGAAGCGATTCTCAATGCTGCTGAAGCGGGCGTTGATATTCGTTTCGAGGCTTGTCATGCGCGCACCGAGCGCAGTGAACTGAAACATGCTGCCGATCATGGCCATAACGATCGCGAATACGGGTACACCGACCGCGAAATACATCTGAGCATCCGTCATGTGTCGATCCAATTATACCGGCCCGAACCGGCCTGGCGGTACACTAAAAAGGTCCCTTTCCTATGATCTCCCGTGCAGAAGCCATCGACATGTTCCAGTCCGACGACCTGATCGGTCTGGGGATGGAGGCGGACGCGGTCCGGCGGAAGCATCATCCGGACGGCGTGGTGTCGTACATCATCGACCGAAACATCAACTATACGAACTTCTGCACGGAATACTGCAGCTTTTGCGCGTTCTACCGGCCCATGGGGAGCAAGGAAGGGTACATCCTGCCGAACGAGGTCATCTTCGACAAGATTCAGGAGACGATCGATCTCGGCGGCACGGGCATCCTGTTTCAGGGAGGGCTGCATCCGGACCTGAAGATCGAGTGGTATGAAGACCTGCTGCGCGCGATCAAGGCGAAGTTCAATATCTGGTGCCATTGTTTTTCGGCGCCGGAGATTACGAATATCGCGGAAGTCAGCGGGATTTCGCTGCGGGATACGATCGCGCGGCTGCGCGATGCGGGACTCGATTCGATACCAGGCGGCGGCGCGGAGATTCTCGACGATGCGGTGCGGCATCGCATCAGCCGGCTGAAGTGCGGCACCCAGGAGTGGATCGACGTGCATCGCACGGCACACGAGCTCGGCATGCGCACGACCGCGACGATGATGTTCGGCTGCGGCGAGACGATCGAGCAGCGCATGAATCATTTCGACATCGTGCGGCAGATCCAGGAAGACACCGGCGGATTCACGGCGTTCATCCCGTGGGCGTTTCAGCGCGAGCTGACGTCACTGGGAAGATTCGTGAAGGAAGAAGCCACTTCGGTGGAGTATCTGAAGACGCTGGCGATTTCGCGGATCTACCTCGACAACATTGAGAACATTCAGAGCTCGTGGGTGACGCCGGGGCTGAAGGTGTGCCAACTCGGACTGCGTTTCGGCGGCAACGACGTGGGCAGCATCATGATCGAGGAGAATGTGGTGTCGGCGGCGGGGACGCATCATCAGGCGACTGAGGAAGAACTGCGGCGCATGATCCGCGACGCGGGCTTTGTGCCGAAGCAGCGCGACACGCTGTATCGCACGTACTTCCTGAACTGAGCTTTTTGAGCTGAAGTTTCATCGAACACCTGAAGCGGCTGTGCGTACCATAGAGTATGCGCGCTGTGAAGGAAACTGTTCTCGTTATGGCTGTGGCGGCGGCCGCTGTGGCGCAATCGCCGGTGCGTCCCGCGTTTGAAGTGGCGTCGATTCGGGCGTCCGCACCGGGTCCGGACAACCAGGTAAGCGTCGGACTGCATATGGACGGCGCGCAGGTGCGCGTCGCACGCCTCACCCTCAGAGATTACATCGGCATCGCGTACCGCATCAAAATTGCACAGATCGCCGGGCCCGACTGGATTGCATCGGATCGTTTCGATATATCGGCCACAATACCGGAGGGCGTGAAGACGGCGCAGATTCCGGAGATGTTTCAGGCGCTGCTGGAAGACCGGTTTCAGATGAAATTTCACCGGGAGAAGCGCGAGTTTCCGGTTTATGCACTGCTGCAGGGGAAGGGGCCGCTGAAGCTGAAGGAGTCGCCGGTCGATCCCAACGCGGCCAGGGCTGAGGAACCGATTGATGTGAAGGGCGGCGGTTCCGTGCAGGGAGTCAACATCGATCTTGGCGGCGGGCGCACTTTTTCGTTCGTGCCCAATAAGATCGAAGTCCACAAGATGACGATGGACCTGTTTGGGCGGTATCTGGAGCGATTCGCGGACCGTACGATCGTGGATATGACAGGACTGAACGGCCAGTACGATTTCACATTCGACATCAGCCCCGACGACTACCTGCCGATGCTGATTCGTTCGGCCGTCAACGCGGGAGTGACGCTGCAACCTCAGGCGCTCAAACTGGCTGAAGGCACTACTTCGGCGGGGCTTTCGGACGCACTGCAGCAGGTGGGGCTGAAGCTGGATGCGCGGAAGGCGCCGCTCGATGTCATTGTGGTGGACAGCGCCCTCAAGACGCCTACGGGAAATTAGACGGCAGCCAACGGGTAATGGAGCGAATCCATCAGCCACTCGCGGTTTTGGCGAACGGCGTCGCGGAGGTTATCGACTAACTCGTCGCGCTTCTCATATAGCCTGAACGGCTCTCGTTTCCCGTGCTTTTCCATGAGAGCTTTCACGAGGAACGGCATCATCATGGAATAGTCCGCCGGGAGGCTTTCGGTGGATTGCTGGTAGGTGTCCTTGTCAACCTTTCCCCAGGTGACGGCTTCCGCGGGAGGGCAGGATGAGAGTGAGCCGTCGGTGACCGGGGCCGTTGTGATCTGCACGTCGAACTCGTAGCCGCGCACGTTGGGCAGACCGAGCACCTGGCCGAGCGCGGGTTCGGGCTGCAGGTTGTAATTCTTCGGCACGCCGCCGCCGAGGATCAGAGTGGCGATGGATTTGGCGTCGCTTTCGAAAAGGCCCCAGTGGTGACAGGCGCAGGCTTCGAAGACTTCGGCGTGAAGATCCAGATCGAAGGCGTATGCCGGGATAAGGCCCGCTTGTTTCATTGCCCATAGCTTCATTGAGTTCAGAAAGACGCTGCCATCGGCGGGCGCGCCGACAAAGACAGGAATGCCGAGCCGGTTGCAAGTAGAGAGCAGACCTGGCTTGACGCGGTTACGCGTTTCCTGCTGCGCGTAGTAAGCGCCCAGGCGATAACGCAGTTCGGTGCCCGTCATCTTCTTCTGAAATTCGGGGCGCGCGAGGACGGCGGTCAGGAATTTGTCCTGGTCAAGAAGCACCGCTTCGTCGAAGCCCATGTCGGTGACGCGGATGACGCCTTCGTCGCGGAGCTTTCCGTCATCGCCGAAGATCGGGACTTCATAGACGGGGTCGTTGGTGTGTTCGTTAAGGCTGCGGTGGCCGTCGTGATAGCAGACGGCGTCGGTAGTGCTGATGTAGGCCACCCAGCCTGTTTCGAGCAGCGGGATCAGCCAGGCCTGATGCTGGCCGGAGACGGTAACCGGGCCGGCGATCGACATGGTGACCGGACAGCCGGCGGTGAGGGCGCGGTCGAGGATGGTGTAGACGCGCCGGAGGATAGCGCCGCCGAAGGCCGGCAGGCAGTGCTCGAAGATTTCGTGGACCGACTGGCATTCGTCGACGCGCCGGACCCGCACGGGCTTTTTCATCTCTACGATTCTCGCAGGAGCCGATTACTGGATGCGGAAATCAAAGACCTGGATGTTGACCTTGCCGTCGGTATATTCGACAACGGCGTATTCGCCTTGCGGGAGCGGGTCCTGCGGCCAGATTTTGAAAAGGCCGTTGTCGGAGAGCTGTTTTGTGAACGTGGGGATTTCGGTGCGGGTCTCTTCGGATTCCTTGACCACCGGCATCACCGAAATCTGTTCGACGATGCGTACACCTTTTTCAGGCGTGAGTTTCACGATGGCGAAGGGTTCCATTTCGGAAAGCTGGAGAAAAAACTCGGGGGTCGATTCCGTGACGACATTGGGCGAGTGTTCGCCTTTCAGTTCGAGGGTCTGTTTTCCGGAAACGATCGGCACGAAAACCTTCAGCGCGCTGCGTCCTTTGGAATTGCGGACGGTGGATTCGCCGGCGGGGAAGATGCGAAGCTTGCCGTCTTCGAGCCGGTAGACGCCGGGGTCGCGCGGGATCTGCATGATCTCGTGGTGCTGCTCTTTCAGGGCTTCGGCTTCGTCAGCGAGCTCCCGGGCGTGTTTGTCGAGGGTCTCTTTGCGGGCGGTGGTTTCGGCGTCGGTACGTTTGAGGTCGACCAGAGCGAGCGGCATTTCCTCCCAGTCGCTGCGTTCAATGCTGTAGTACTTCACGCGATCGCCTTCGACCTGATATTCGCGGACCAGCTGGAAGCCGCCGTCTTTGAGATAGAGCTTGAAATTGGCGGCGCTCAGGGTGAGGGCGGAAACGGCGAGGAGGAGAAGCAGCCGGCGCATGGCGTCCTTGTCTCAGTTTATGCCGGAACCGAAGACGCCGGGCGGAAACCCGGCGGCAGGCAGGAATGCTTGGCACTAAGACTGAGGAATTACTTCTGGCATTTGGGACAGAAGTGCGTGCCGCGCTGGGCAACGACGATGCGCTTGATTTTCGCGCGGCATTTCGTGCAGGGCTCGCCGGTGCGCTGGTAAACGCGGTGCGCCTGCTGGAAGCTGCCTTTGCGGCCTTCGGCGTCGACGTAGTTCGAGACGGAAGAACCGCGCTTTTCGATGGCCTCGGCGAGAACTTCTCGCATGGCATTGTAGATGCGCTCGATACGGCCTTTGTTGAGCGCCGAGGCGATACGACTGGGATGCACGCCGGCGCGGAAGAGCGCTTCATCGGCATAGATGTTGCCGACGCCGCGTACGACAGCCTGATTGAGCAGTACGGCTTTAATCGGCGACTTCCGCGCTTTAATGCGCGCGGTGAAATCGGCGAGCGAGACTTCAAGCGGCTCCGGACCGAGGGCGGCGACGCGGCCGGGAAGCTCGTCGCCGTATTCGATACGGCCGAACTGGCGCTGGTCGTCGTAGTGGAGAATGCCGCGGTCGAGCGTGAAGACGGCGTGGGTGAATTTGGTGGGGTCGGCGTTGACGAGGAGTTTGCCGGTCATGCCGAGATGGACGACGAGAAAGCCGCGGTCGAGGTGGATCGCGATGAATTTGCCGTGGCGCTCGATGGATTTGATGCGGCGGCCGGAGAGAGATTCGGCGGTCTCGTGCGGCGAGCCGACCAGCACGCGCAGCTGGCGGAATTCGGCGTCGACGATGCGGCGGCCGATGAGCAGGGGACGCAGCGTGCGGACTACGGTTTCGACTTCGGGAAGCTCAGGCATTTTTGTCGGGACAATCGACTAATACGTCACCGTCTTTGATGCGAACCGGGTAGACGGGGATGCGGAGGTCGCGGTTGATGAGACATTCACCGGTAGCGGAGTCGAAGGGCCATGCGTGCCAGGGACAGGTGACGACGCCGGAGTCGAGTCCGCCCTGACCCAGAGGGCCGCCGTGATGCGGACAGGTGCCCCACATGGCGCGGATTTCGCCCGCGACATTGCACAGGGCATAAGGCTGATCGCCGTCGAGGACTTCGATGATGGCGCCGTCAGGGAGTTCGTCAAGGCGGGCGAGTTTTCGGTAAGCCAATTCTCAGTGTAGGCGAGGATTCGGCCTCAATACACAGAAACGTGAGCAACGCTCCACGAGCCTGCGGGTCGTGGAACATCTTCGTCGAGAAGACGTTCCAATCCCTCAACCCTGGTTCCGGTTGGAAGAAAAAACCACCCCTTGATGTGCGAGTCGTGCAAAGCTGATTCGCGTCGGCAGAAACAGGCGTTAAGAACCGGGAGCTGTCATCCACCTCGAACACTTGAGTTCTATTTCAGGCAGGATGCCCACCGTGAATCCTTCGCCGGTTGATTGCCGTCGAGGACCTCGATGATCGCACCTGCGGGCGGCTGGTCGAGGCGGGCGAGTTTTCGGAAAGGCATCCGGGAACCGACTCTTAGTAGAGGCGACGAAACACGACATAGAGAATGCCCGAAACACGGACCATTCGTTGCCGCTCCCTCACGGTCACGGTTCGGAACCGGATACGGGAGCGGAGCGGCGGGATGCGAAAATGAGTCTTCAGTGGATTTTCTCGCAGGTCTCAATCCCCAACAACGTGAAGCAGTCGAGACGACCGAGGGCCCGGTGCTTATTCTGGCGGGCGCGGGCAGCGGGAAGACGCGCGTCATCACGCATCGCATCGCGCATCTGATCAGCACGAAGCATGTCCCGGCGACCGCGGTGCTGGCGGTCACGTTCACGAATAAAGCCGCGGGCGAGATGCGGGCGCGCGTGGCGGCGCTGCTTGAGCACATGAATCTCGAACGGCCGCCGCTGATTTCGACGTTCCATTCGTTCTGCGTGCGCCTGCTGCGGCGGGATGGCGATGGCCTCTCGTCGGTTCGTCCGGGTTTCACGCGCACGTTTTCGATTTACGATGACGAAGACCAGCTGATGATCGTGAAGGCCGCGTACAGGCGCATGGGGCTCGATGAGAAGCAGATGCCGTTTCGCGCGACGATTTCGCAGATCAGCCAGGCGAAGAGCCTGAAGAAGACGCCGCAGGAGATGTACAGCGAGTCGGCCGATCCGCGCGTGACGAAGATCGCGGCGGTATACGAGGAATACGAGAAGGCGCTTCGCCAGGCGAACGCACTGGATTTCGACGACCTGCTGCTCGAGAGCGTGCGGCTGCTGTGGCACGATGCGGAGACGCGCGCGGCGTGGAACCGGCGGCTGAGTTACATCATGATCGACGAGTATCAGGACACGAATCGCAGCCAGTATGAGCTGATGCGCCTGCTCTCGCAGGCGCACGACAACGTGTGCGTGGTCGGCGATGAAGATCAGTCGATTTACAGCTGGCGCGGGGCCGATATTCGCAACATTCTCGATTTCGAGAAAGACTATCCGGGCGCGAAGGTCATCCGGCTGGAGCAGAATTACCGGTCGACGAAGAACATTCTGGATGCGGCGAGCCGCGTGGTGGCGAACAATCAGGAGCGCAAAGGCAAGACGCTGTGGACTGAAGACGACGAAGGCGACATGCTCACGGTCTATACCGCGCATGACGCCGAGAACGAAGCTCTGTTCATCGCCGATACCATCGACAAGATTATCCGCCAGCATCCGGACCGGCGCGTGGCTGTGCTGTACCGCACGAACTCGCAGTCGCGGCAGGTCGAAGAAGCGCTGCGCCGGTACAACCGCAAATACAACGTTGTCGGCGGCATCAGCTACTATCAGCGCGCTGAAGTGAAGGACATCATCGCGTACCTCAAGCTGGCACACTCGCAGACGGATGCGGTGAGTCTGGAGCGCATCATCAATGTGCCGGCGCGCGGGATCGGCAAGACGACGGTCGAGCAGGCGCAGAAGTTCGCCGCGGAGAACGCGCTGGGACTGTGGGAAGCGATCGGACGCATGATCGACGAGAATCAGTTCGGCACGCGGGCGCAAGCGGCAATGGCGGCGTTTCGCGACATGATCCTGGAACTGGCTGAGGCGGTGGAGTCGAAGCCGCTGAACGAGGCGCTGAAGTTCATCGACGAGCGCAGGCGCTACCGGCGGATGCTGGAGCAGGAGAACACGCCGGAGGCGGAAGCGCGGCTGGGCAACATCGACGAACTGATGAACGCGGCAGCGGAGGCCGTGGAGCGCGGCGAGTCTACGCGCGATTTTCTGGATCATGCGGCGCTGGTGGCGCAGACGGACGATATCGACGAGCGTTCGCAGATTACCCTGATGACGATCCACAACGCCAAGGGGCTGGAGTTCCCGGTGGTGTTCATGGCGGGGATGGAAGACGGGTTGTTTCCGCACAGCCGGTCGCTGCTGAGCGAAGCGGCGATGGAGGAGGAGCGGCGGCTCTGCTACGTGGGCATGACGCGCGCGGAGAAGCGGCTGGTGCTGAGTTGGGCGCGCTCCCGCAGGCGATTCGGCGGTGGCGAGCAGGAGCGAACGATGGCGTCGCGATTCCTGAAAGAGATTCCATCGGAACTGGTGATGGAGATGGGCGTGGCGGAGGATAACGGGCCGCGGGTGGACCTGACGGCCGAGCGATGGCAGGTGCGGCAGGACGCGCGGCGGAATCTGTATACGGGAAAGACATACAACTCGGTGGAGAACGTGGCGCAGTTTTTCAAAGAGCGCGGCGTGAATATTCCGGTGCGGCCGGGTTCGCCACCACCCGCGACGCCCGCTGCAGTTCCGGCGCGCCCGTCGGCGCAAGGCGGGTTGTTTGGCGCGATGCCGGCGGCGCAACCCAAAACCCCGCTGGTTAAAGCTCCGCCGGCATCGGCTCCGCTGCCCAAAGCTCCGCCCGCTCCAAAACAGCCGGCGCGAACAGGTACAGTAGTAGAACATCCTAAATACGGCACGGGAACGATCGTGCGGCGCGAAGGCGACGGTGACGACGCGAAGGTTGTCGTGAACTTTCAGCGCTACGGGATGAAAAAATTAGTGGAGAAATACGCGGGCCTCAAAAAGGCGTAAAGCGATTACCTAATGGACACAACAAAAGTCGAGTCGAAAGAAGAACGTAAGAAGCTGAAGCGCACGGCGCGAAAGAAGGCGGCGCCCAAAGCGAAACGAGCGGCGGGTGTGGCGCGCGGATCGGTCAAGAAGAAGATCCGCCGCGTGACGCAGGGCACGCGTAAACGCTGACGCGCAGGGTCGCGCCTTGGGCAGCTTCCTTCGGACCCGCAGTATTGACGCACTGATCGCCGGCTCGGAAGCGCCGGAAAGACAGCTGCGGAAATCGCTCGGTCCGTGGAGTCTGACCGCGTTCGGTATCGGAGCCGTGATCGGCTCCGGCATCTTCATCCTCACCGGCACGGCGGCGGCGGGGCAGAATCTGCAGTTCAAATCGATTCTGAACGCGCCGGTCCTGGACCTGATTCTGAACGGCGGAAACGCGGTGTCGACGATCGGGCGGCAGGGCGCGGGGCCGGGGATTTCGCTGTCCTTTCTGGTGACGGCCTTCGTGTGCAGTTTCGCGGCGCTTTGCTACGCGGAACTGGCATCGATGATTCCGATCGCGGGAAGCGCGTACACGTACGCCTACGCAATCCTCGGCGAGATTTTCGCGTGGATCATCGGGTGGGACCTGATTCTGGAATACGCCGTTTCGAACATGGCCGTCGCGGTGGGGTTCTCGGCGTACTTCAACGACCTGCTCGACGGCGTGTTCCACATTCATCTGCCGAAGATCATCGCCAGTCCGGCGATTGTGGATGGCGCGCGCACGGGCAGCGTGTTCAACGTGACGGCGCTGGTGATTCTGGTGATCCTGACGTGGATCCTGGTGCGCGGCGTGAGGGAGAGCGCGCAGACGAACAATGCGATGGTCGCGATCAAGATCGCGGCGATTCTGATATTCGTGATCGGCGCGGCGCACGCGGTGAATACCGCTAACTGGCATCCCTTTCTGCCGCATGGCTACTCGGGGATGCTGACGGGCGCGGCGATCGTGTTCTTCACGTATATCGGATTCGATTCGGTCTCGACGGCGGCGGAGGAGTGCAAAAATCCGCAGCGCGATCTGCCGATCGGGATCATTTCGACGCTGGTGGTGTGCGCGACGCTTTACATCGCGGTGGCGCTGGTGCTGACCGGGATCAAGCCATGGAACACGCTGAACAGCGCGGCGCCGGTGGCGGATGCCCTGAAGGAACTCGGGATGAACGGCGTGCGCGGCTGGGTGAACGTGGGCGCGCTGGTGGGGATGATTTCGTCGCTGATGGTGTTTCAGTACGGGCAGGCGCGCATCTGGTTTGCCATGTCGCGGGACGGGCTGCTGCCGAGGGCGTTCGCGAAGGTGCACGGCAAATATCGCACGCCGCACGTGAGCACATGGATTGCGGGGCTGGTGGTGGGGATTCCGGCGGGGATCTGGGATATCGGGACGTTTGCGGACCTGTCGAATATCGGGACTCTGTTCGCGTTCATCGTGGTGTCGGCGGGCGTCCTGGTGCTGCGGAAGACGCATCCGGAAAGGCCGCGCGGATTCCGCGTTCCATGGTGCCCGGTGCTGCCGGTGCTGTCGATTGTGTTTTGTCTGGTGCTGATGATGGCGCTGCCGCTCGAAACGTGGCTGCGGTTTTTTGTGTGGCTGGTGATCGGGATGGTGATTTATTTGCTGTTCGGGCGCAGGCACAGCGTGCTGGAGCAGGGCGAGGAGGGACTACCAGATCGTCTTCAGCCCGGCGTATAGTATGAACGCCGGGTCGGGAGTCACGATCGGAAGATCCTCGGCCAGCGCCTGCGCGATGATCATACGATCGAGGGGGTCACCGTGCTGAAAGGGCAGAGTGAACAGGCGAAGCGCGTGATCCGAAGCCCAGGAAAGCACTCGCAGATTCAGCTCCGTGATTGCGGTCTGAACGTCATCCCTGCGCAGACCGAGCTTTCCGCGGCCGTGCTTTACAGCGATCTCGGCCAGCGAAATCGCACTGATTTCCAAATCGGTGCTGCTGCGGCGGAGCGCGGAAGTCGCTTTGCGCGAAAGCCGCTGAGGCGATCCGGCCGCCCAGATGAAAGTCACCGTATCAAGCAGCAGCCGCAGTCAGTACTTCCCTTCGAGGAAGGCTTCGACCTCGGCGGCGGACATCGGCTTCCACCAGTCCGGATCGTGGATTGCGATGCGCCCCCGGAGGACTCCCAGTTTCAGCGCGCCCTTTTTTCCCGTTTTCGTCCTAACGAGGTCAACCACCGGCACACCGCGCCGACACACCGTGACGTGTTCCCCGGCCTCGACGGCTTTGATCAGTTCGGGAAGTTTGTTTCTGGCGTCGGCTACGCTGACCTGCATGGATATGATTATAGCCATTTGAGATGGCTATCTGAATGTGGGCGGCTTACATCGCGCCCGGAATCCGCACATCAGCGAAACGCGCGTTATGCGGTCAGCTTCGCCGTCTCTCAGGGCTGCCGAACCACTTGAAACCGAGATTCTGACTAAACCACGTCTTCCAGTGTCAGAGAGTATTTGTGTGGCACACGCACGGCGCGCTTCAATCGAAGGTGCCCGCCATATTCTTTGAGCAATTCTCTTATAACTCGCTCTTCCTCTGCGCCAACTTCGCACCCCATGACCACGGCGTGCAATAAATCTCCGATTTCCAGAAATCCCTCCTTCATGACGAGCGGGCTTTCCTTGGCCTCGGTGACTTCCTTTGATAGGGGACACGCCAGCCTGTACTCTTCTTCCTTCTCCCAATCCTTGGACTTGACCGTCAACATCATCTGCCCAAAATTGCCTCCCAACAGCATCTTGGGATATTCAGCGCGGTAGATGATTTTCACAGCGGCTCCGAAAAACGTGTCCTTCGCCAGAAACTCAAGGCAAATGCCTTTGTGATTGTCGGCGTAATGCGACCACATGAGGGTCGAACAGGGCGCGGCCGTTAAGCATACAATACCCCATCGCTCGGGTATGAATTTGGTCATAAAAGCGTTAAAGCCTGCCATGTTCCTGACCAGAAATGTTGGATCATGCAAGAGCCGTAAATCGGTAATGTCGCCCTTCGGGCCACCCTTCTGTGTCTCTATGAGGGACAGCGCCATGATGCGCCGCGCATCGGGGTCAGCCAACAAATCGGGATGAATACAGGGCTTGCAGTCCCACGGGTCGTTGAAGTAATTCGGGTTCGAGCACCGAATACGGCGGTTGACCAAAATGTCCTTCAGCTTTTCCGGTCCGTTGTCCCGATCTGGCTTCGGTCTTTCTAGCGGAAACGGAAGATATCGATATAGGTACGAAAGTCCATTCTCGGCGGCATGAACTATCCGCTCGGTATCTGTCCTCTTCGCTTTTTGCCGCGCCAGTCTCTTTTTCTTCGACATTCATTCTGAGTTTAATCACCATCGGACACTTGGCCGCGGGATTCCCTTCCAACTTCCCTTTCTGGCGTTCTTCATTTCCATCTGCCCTCGGTCCTCTAGCATTTGCGCATGTACTACACCACAAGGTTGTGCAGTCGGCGACGCGGAGAAGTAGTCGCCCGGATTCGGTTTCAGGGTTCCGGTGGTCACGCGATTTTGGATTGGGAGAGTGCTCTCGCGGGCCCAGGCTCAGCTACGCGGTTGACCCGCGTGGATACGGACTTGCCGCGTTTCCCTGGCCGGTCCATCGCCTTTTTCCAACCGCCGAGATTGAGCGCCACCGCCATGCATGCATCGCGCAATT
>Ga0182030_10005374_pt1 | contig 27214 bp, 23 predicted proteins | sample 812S3MmetaG_FD_121299 | JGI IMG/M metagenome (GOLD analysis project Ga0182030, IMG submission 121299) | Permafrost microbial communities from Stordalen Mire, Sweden - 812S3M metaG (Illumina Assembly) | ecosystem: Environmental > Terrestrial > Soil > Wetlands > Permafrost | place: Sweden... | reverse complement strand
GCGTCGATGGGCGAGATCTTCAACTGCGGCGACGACGAGAAGCTCACCATCCGCCAGGTGGTCGAGATCATCACCGACGAGCTCGAGCACGACTGGGACCTCCTCTCCTTGCCGGGCGATCTCGCCACACCCGCCCGCCCCTTGATGCAGAACTACCGCACCACCCACCGCTACATCGACACCACGAAGCTGCGGGACCGCCTCGGCTACCGCGACGTCGTGCCGGCGCGTGAGGCCGTCCGGCGCGCCGCCAACTGGCTGGTGGCCAACCCGCCCGAGCCCGGTGGCTACGAGGAGACCGCGCTGCAGGACCCGTTCGACTACGCCGCCGAGGACCGGCTGGCGGCGTGGTGGCGCGCCGCGGTGGCCGACCCACCCGACCTGGGGTACGCCGAGCTGCCGGGGTACGGCAAGTCGTACGCCGGGCCCGGCACCCGCGTGGTCCGGGCGGACACCCGGATATGACCCGCACCCGACCAGACGCCATGACAATCCGCTGTAACGACAGATAGAGGACTGGTGCCATGACACTCAAAGGCTGGAGCCTGCCGCTCTCCCCTGGCGGTACCGCCGCCCTGGTACCCCCGCCGCCCTGGCACTTCTCGGGCGAGGCCCTCGGTATCGACTTCCACTGTGACCCGGCGGCCGCCGCGGCGGCCCTGCCCGACCACCTCGAGCCAGTCGGCGACGGTTCGGCCTCGTTCGTCTTCTGTGACTGGTCGTCTTCGGCCGATCTGGACCCGCGGCTCATGGCCGACCCGGCCCGGGGTCAGTACAAGGAGGCCTATGTGGCCCTCCACGCCAGGCTCGACGGCAAGACGGTGGCCCGGGTGCCGTACATCTGGGTCGACAACGATCTCTCCTTCGCCCGCGGCCACATACAGGGCTTCCCCAAGAAGTTCGGGGTGATCTCCATCACCCGGGCGGTCGCCGTCGGGCGCGGCGGGCCCAGGCTCGAGAGGGGAGCCACCTTCGCCGGCCACGTCACCAGCCTCGGCGTCCGGCTGGCGCGCGGGGACGTCACGTTGGACGCCCCCGCCGAGCCCGGTTTCGTCCCCAAGGCTCTGCGGCTCCCGGTCTGGCACACCCGCCTGGTGCCCGACCTGGCCGGCGGTGAGCCCCTCGTCTTCGACCTGTCCCGCAACATCGTCAGCGACTTCGCCGTGGCCGACGTGTGGACGGGGGACGCCTCGCTCGAGCTCTTCGAGTCGGAGTTCGAGGAGCTCGCCGCCCTGCGCCCGCTCGACGTGGTCGGCGGGTTCCGCTGCTCGGCCGCCTTCTCAATCACCGGTGCGGAGATCCGCCCGGCCTGACGGTCAGAGCGGGTCGAAAATGCAGCCCGGATTGAGAATGCCCATCGGGTCGAAGGCCGCTTTGATCCTGCGCTGCAGGGCCAGCTTCGCCGGATCCTCCAGCGCCTGGTAGTACGTCTTCTTGGCGCGCCCGATGCCGTGCTCACCCGAGATGGCGCCGCCCATGCCCAAGCCCACCTCGAAAATGGCGCGCAGCAGGGCGCTACGGCGGAGCTCGTCGGGTTGGTACACCGAGAAGTGGATGTTTCCGTCCCCGGCATGGCCGCACCCGAAGACCCGCGCCTCGTGCCGGTCGGCGATCTGTTGGACCTGCGCCAGGTAGTCGGGGATCTTGTCCCGGGGGACCACCATGTCGATCAGGTCGTCGGCGCCGGCCGCCTTGACGAGCCAGAAGGCGCGCTCGCGGGCGGCCAGCAACTCAGCCCCCTGGCCCGCGGGCAGCACGTAGACATCGTGGGCGTGGGCCGAGGCAAGCTGCTCGGCCACGTCGGCCACGTCGACCTGCAGCCGCTCATCGTCGCGCCCTTCGAGCACCACGATCAGGTACGCCTCGGTGGCGTCGGCCACCCCGTCGGGTATCCCGAGAGTCAGATCGTTCATGCGCAGGAGGCCCTTCATCGTCCAACGATCGATGTACTCGAGAATGAGGGGCTGGACCCCCGAGGCCACAATGCGGGGGACCACCGCGGCCACCTCGGCGATGGAGGAAAAGGGCGCGAGCAGCGATGCGGTGTCGGTGAGGCGCGGATGGAGCCGCAGCGTGGCCTCGGTCACCAGGGCCAGGGTGCCCTCCGAGCCCACGACCAGCTGGGTGAGGTCGTAGCCCGTGGTGGCCTTGACGTAGCGGCCCCCGCTGCGGATCACTTCGCCCGTGCCCGTCACCGCTTCGATTCCCAGCACCTGGTTCCTCGTCACGCCGTACTTGACGGCCCGCATCCCGCCGGCATTGGTGGCGACGTTGCCCCCGAGGCTCGCCGCGTTGGTGCCGGGAAAGACGGGAAAGACCAGTCCGTGCACCGCCGTCGCCTCGTCGAGCTCGGCCAGGGTCAGCCCCGGTTGGACGATCGCCACGTGATTGGCGGTGTCGATCTCGAGCAGGCGTGCCATGCGCGAGAAGGACACCACCAGCCCGCCCGGCACGGGGATGCAGCCACCCGAGAGTCCGGTGCCCGCGCCGCGGGCCGTGACCGGCACACCGCGCTCGGCCGCCGCGCGCACGATGGCGGCGACCTGCGCCGTGTCGGACGGAAAGACGACCGCCTCGGGAAGCTGCGCCGCGCCGTGCAGGGACTCGTCCGTCCCGTAGTCGGGGGGGATGGACGCGCCGGTGAGCACCGCGTCTTCTCCCAGCGCCTCGATCAAGCCGGCGACGAGGGCCTCATTTCGCTGCTCGGCGTCGGTGAGCGCATCGGGCCATGTCACACGGCGCTCGCTCGGGCTCCCGGCGTGAACACCACCGGCATGTGCTTCACGCCTCTGAGAACGTTCGATCGGAGAAGCTCGGGCGGCGCCGCCAGTCGCATGTCGGGGATGCGCTCCACGATCTCCCCGATCATCAGGCGAAGCTGCATCCGGGCCAGGTACGCGCCCAGACAGTGGTGCGGTCCGCCGCCGCCGAAGGCCACATGGTTGTTCGGGGAGCGGGTGATGTCGAACCGGAAGGGCTCGGTGAACACCTGCTCGTCGCGGTTGGCCGAAATATGCCACATGACAACCTTGTCGCCTTTGGCGATCCGCTGGCCGTGCAGTTCCGTGTCGGCCGTGGCCGTGCGGCGAAAGTGCAACACTGGCGAGGCCCAGCGGAGAATCTCCTCGACGGCCGAATCGATGAGGTCGGGTTGCTCGCGCAGACGGGCGTACTGCTCGGGGTGCTCGATCAGGGCCCACATGCCCCATGACGTGGAGTTGCGCGTCGTCTCGTTTCCCGCCAGCGTGAGGAGCAGCATGAACATGTCGAATTCGACCTCGGAGAGCGAATCCCCATCGATCTCGGCATTGACCAACAATGTCACGATGTCGTCCCGGGGATCGGCCCGCCGCTGACGGGCCAGGTCGTTCACGTAGGCGTACAACTCGGTCGACGCCACCGTGCCGTCGGTGGATGCGTACTCGGGGTCGTCGAGCCCCACCATGCGGTTGGACCAGTCGAACAACCGGCCCCGGTCCTGCTGCGGCACGCCCATGATCTCAGCGATGGCCTGGAGAGGAAGTTCGGCCGCCACGTCCGTCACGAAGTCGCAACTCCCCTTCTCGATGACGAGGTCGATGATGTTGGTGGCGCGCCCGGCGAGCGACTGCTCTATTGCTTTCATTGTCCGTGGTGTGAAGCCGCTGTTGACGAGCCGTCGGTAGCGCGTGTGCCGAGGTGGGTCCGTGGCGATCATCATGGCGCCGCGGGTGTCGGCGCCCACCGCGTTGGCGCGCTCGTCCGGGTCGAGCAGGCTGATACTGCCCACCTCCGACGAGAACAGCGTCGCGTCGCGGTTCACCGTCACCACGTCGCCATGTTGCACGACGCTCCAGAACCCGCGCCCGTGGGGATGCTCCTGCCAGGAGACGGGGGCCTCGCGCCGCAGACGCGCGAAGACCTCGTCTTGCTCGCCACGCGCGAACAGGTCGAGATCGAGCAGGTCGAGATCCATGCCGTCTCCTCTTGGCCGTCCGTGTCATGGTCACCAGACGGGCCCCACGGCTCCAAGGCTCGCCTCCGGTCACCCTCGCGTGGGCAGGGGAGCACGTCAAGCACACAGCCCCGAGCTCCCGCCTGCCGCCCGGACATTGCCGAAGCAGCACCCGAGAATCCGAAGAATATGAAATATGTATTTTTGGCCCCCATGAGGTTGTCATGGAACGGTAATAAATGTATGGTTCTGCAACGGCGGTAAGACGCCGTGACAGAAGCGCTGGCAAAAGCCTCATGGGGGGGTTCCCGGGCACGACCCTGGAGACCGCGGCCAGGGGCACAACATGGGGAGGATTCAGTTGCGCCGATTCAAAGCTTGCTTCGCTGCGTTATCGATCATGGTCGTCACGACCACCGTCGGAGCCGCGGCACTCGCCACCGCACCGGCGGGGGCGGCCGCCAAGGACACCACGCCGATCATCGTCGGCGGTGACGGCGACCTCTCGATCTCGGCCGGTGTGACCCAGGGGTTCGAGGCCGGGATCTACAAGTTCAACAAGGCCGGCGGTCTCGACGGGCGCAAGATCGAGTACCTCGGGTTCCTCGACGACGCCTTCAGCCCGGCCACCAACCTCACCAACGCGCAGGAGCTGGTAAACAGCAAGCATGTGTTCGCCATCGCACCCTTCGTGGGGCAGTCCGCCGGCGCGGCCACCGGCACCTTCCTGAACGAGAACAAGGTCCCGTTCCTCGGCTGGTCCACCAACGCCGCCTTTGACACGCAGCCCAAGTGGGGTTTCGGGATCAACGGCAACCAGGGCAACCCTGCCGTGCAGGGCGCCGGCGGAATGCTGCAGCTGCTCGCCGCCCAAGGTGACACAAAGACCCCGTCCAAGATGAAGATGGCCCTGATCGCCAATGACCTCTCCGGCGCCGAGATCGCCAACAAATCCCTGGCCGGCGTGGCCTCGGCCGAGGGGATCGACGTGGTCTACCAAAAGGCCGTCATCGCCGCCGTCGGCACCACCAACTACGCCCCGTACGCCCAGGCGCTCATCGCCTCGGGGGCCAACGTGGTCTACGAGGTGCTCGGCGCCACCGACTCGATCGGCGTCGCCGCCGCCCTCAAGGCGGCCGACTTCAAGGGCATAGTCGTCAACGGTGTGACCTACTACCAGGGTGACATGGCCGCCCAGGGGGCGAGCACGGTAGCGGCCCTCCAAGGCGTCTACGTCGAGGACGAGTTCCCGGCCAACCAGAACGGCACCCCGGCCGTGGTCGCGGGTGAGAATGCCCTGAAGGCCACCGGGCAGAACCCGGGCTTGACCTCGGGCACCGCAGTGGGTTACTGGACCGCCATCGTCTTCGAGCAGATGCTCAAGGCCACGCTGGCCAAAGAGGGTGGCAACCCGGCCAAGGTGACGGGTGCGACCCTGCAGCAGACGGTCGCAGGCAGCAGCTCTTGGGCCTACACCGACCCGATCACCGGGGGTATCGGGACCGAGACCTTCCCGGCCGCCGAAACCCTCCCGACCGGGTGCGGCACCCTGCTCAAGACGGTGGGGAGCAACTTCAAGCAGCTTGAGCCCTATAAGTGCTACTACGACATCAACGTGTCGAACGGCGAGCACCTGAATCCGCAAACGGGGAAGAAGGAAGCCAAGTAACTAAGCCGTTCCGCTCGGGCGGGACCGCAGCAGTACGCACCGTGCCCGGATACGTCACCTCACGGTGGTCGTGTCCGGGCACGGGCGCGTCAGGACGCCAGGAGATGGTGGGGGTCGAGCACGAACTTCTTGGCCACGCCCGAGTCGAAGTCGCGGTAGCCCTCGGGAGCCTCGTCGAGACTGATGACGGTGGCGTTGACGGCGTTGGCAATGTGCGCCCGATCGTTCAGGATGGCCTGCATGAGCCCACGGTGGTAGCGCATCACCGGGCACTGGCCGGTGGTGAAGGTCAGTGACTTGGCCCACCCGAGACCTATCTGTAGCGAGAGCGAGCCGTGCTTGGCCGCGTCGTCGACCGCACCGGGATCCCCGGTCACGTAGAGGCCGGGAATGCCCAGACGCCCCGCGGCGCGGGTGACGTCCATGAGCGAGTTCAACACCGTGGCCGGTGCCTCGTGCCTGGCCTCGTCGCCGTGGCCGCGGGCCTCGAACCCGACGGCGTCGACGGCACAGTCGACCTCGGGCACGCCGAGGATCTCGGCGATCTGGTCCTTGGGCTCACCCTGCGAGACGTCGATGGTCTCGCAGCCGAAAGAGCGGGCGTGGGCCAGACGTTCGGGCACCAGGTCGCCCACTATCACCACGGCGGCCCCCAGCAGTTGCGCCGAGTGTGCCGCGGCCAGGCCGACCGGGCCGGCCCCGGCGACATAGACGGTCGAACCCGTCCCCACCCCGGCCGTCACGCACCCGTGGTAGCCGGTGGGGAAGATATCCGAGAGCATGGTCAGGTCGAGGATCTTCTCCATGGCCTGGTCGCGGTCGGGGAACCGCAGCAGGTTCCAGTCGGCGTAGGGGACCATCACGTACTCGGCCTGGCCGCCGACCCACCCACCCATGTCCACGTAGCCGTAGGCGGCGCCCGGTCGCTCCGGGTTGGTGTTGAGGCAGACGCCGGTGTGCCCTTCCTTGCACATGCGGCATCGCCCGCACGCGATGTTGAAGGGCACCGAGCAAAGATCCCCGACCGCAATGAACTCGACGTCGCGGCCGGCCTCGATCACCTCCCCCGTGATCTCGTGGCCCAGAACCAGATCGGCCGGCGCGGTCGTGCGGCCCCGCACCATGTGCTGGTCCGACCCGCAGATGTTGGTTGAGACGACCTTCATGATCACGCCGTGCTCACACTTGCGGCCGACGTTCGCCGGGTGGACTCCGGGCCCATCGCGTAATTCCAGCTTGGGGAAGTCGATGTCCTGCACCTCGACGGTGCCGGGCCTGATGTACGCCACGCCTCTGTTCGATGCCACCGCATCCCCCTCTCGTTCGGCACCGTGTCGCGGGTCCGGCGCCCCGTGCACCGTACCCACCCGTGGCGGAGGCGTCGAGCCGGGCGGTCCCCCGCGGCCTGGCTCCCGCACCCGACGGGAATGGCCCTACGATGAGGTGGACGAGGCTACGAAACAGGACCAAGGGGTGGCGTGATGGCCGAATTCGACCTGGTGGTACGGGGGGGAACCCTCGTCGATGGGACCGGGGCACCGGGACGCCGCGCCGACGTGGCGGTCAAAGGCGGCCGGATCGCCGACGTCGGCCGGATCGACGGCCGGGGAGCCCGGGAGATCGACGCCGACGGTGCGCTCGTGTTGCCGGGGTTCGTCGACATCCACACCCACTACGACGGCCAGGCGATGTGGGACTCCTCTCTCACGCCGTCGGCCTGGCACGGCGTGACGACGCTGGTGATGGGCAACTGCGGAGTCGGGTTCGCGCCCGTCCGCCCCGCTGACCACGACCGCCTGATCGAGCTGATGGAGGGGGTCGAGGACATCCCCGGCACCGCACTGCACGAAGGGCTCGACTGGAGCTGGGACTCGTTCCCCGCCTATCTCGACGCGCTCGACCGCCGCCCCCGCGACGTGGACATCGCCACACAGGTGCCGCACGGTCCGCTCCGCCTCCACGTCATGGGAGAAAGAGGCGCCAACCGGGAGGTGGCCACGGCCGACGACATCGCGGCCATGGCCGCACTGGCCTCCGAGGCGGTGCGGGCGGGAGCCCTCGGGTTCACCACCTCGCGCACGGTCAACCACAAGTCGAGCCGCGGCGAGCACACCCCGAGCTTGACCGCCGCGGCCGATGAGCTGATCGGCATCGCGTCCGCACTGGGCGCCCTCGGAACCGGCGTCCTGCAGGTGATCTCCGACTTCGACGACCCGGCCGCGGAGTTCGCCATCCTGCGCGGCATGGCCGCGGCCTCGGGACGACCCCTATCGGTGTCGCTCATGCAGTCGCACGTCACACCAAACACGTGGCGCGACATACTTTCCCGGCTCGAGACCGCCAACGCGGAGGGCCTGGTCATGCGGGCCCAGGTAGGCGCCCGCGGCATCGGTGTCGTCCTCGGGCTGAGCTGTCGTCTCCATCCCTTCGCGGCGTGCCCGTCCTTCGCGCCGCTGCGCGACCTGGCGCCGGCCGAGATGGCGCGCCGGATGGCCGACCCCGAACTACGGGCCCGGGTGCTGGCCGAGGCGGCGGCCATGCCCGCCGGACTGCTGCTGCGCTACGAATCGATGTTCGAGCTGGCCGACCCGCCGGACTATGAGCCCGCGCCCTCGACGAGCATCGCGGCCCGCGCCGGGCAACAGGGCCGCCCGCCGGCCGAGCTGGCCTGGGATGTCCTCAGATCGGGCGACGGCACCGCGCTCCTCTACGCGCCGGTCATGAACTATTGGGCCGGCAACCTCGACGCGGTCGGCGAGATGCTGGCCCACCCGAACACCGTGCCCGGCCTTTCCGACGGGGGCGCCCACGTCGGCACCATTTCGGACGCCAGCTTTCCGACCACGCTGCTGGCCCATTGGGGCCGGGACCGCACCCGGGGCCGGATCGACCTGCCGCTCCTGGTGGCCCGCCAATGCCGCGCCACCGCCGAGGCGGTCGGCCTCCTCGACCGCGGCATTGTGGCGCCCGGCTACCGGGCCGATCTCAACGTGGTCGATCAGGCGGCGGTACGGGTACGGCGGCCCGAAATGGTGGCCGACCTGCCGGCCGGAGGGCATCGACTCCTGCAGCGGGCCGACGGTTACCTCCATACCTTCGTGGCCGGCACCGAGACGTTCGCCGGAGGACAGGCGACCGGCGCGCGGCCGGGCCGCCTGATCCGGGGCGCCCAGCCCGCGCCGCGCCAGGCCTGATCCAGTCCTGGCGCACCCCGCCGCCGGTCCGTGGTGGATCGGTTACCGCGTTCCCGCCGGCCAGTCCGGGGGCCACTCCTCGTTGACGCTGCCCTGCCACGCCGGAGCCCGGCGCTCCAAGAAGGCCATCACGCCCTCCCGGGCATCGGGTCGGCCCATCAAGTGATGGTGGGCATCGGTCTCGAGCCGTTCGATCTGTTCGGGTGTGCGGCTCCAGGTGTCCCAGAGCAACCGCTTGGAGAACGCCACCGAGAGCGGCGCGGTGTTGGCGGCGATGTCGTGGGCCAGCTCCAGCGCGGCGGGGAGCACCTCGTCGTTGGGGAGGACCCGCGAGCACACGCCGAGATCCTTGGCCTCGTGGCCGTCGAACATGCGCCCGCTGAGGAGGATGTCGGCCGCGGCCGCCATACCGGTGAGGCGGGGCAGGGTCCAGTGGGAGTAGCCGTCACCCATCACGCCCCGGCGCACCTGCACAATCCCGTATTTGGCGTCGGCGGCGAAGTAGCGGATGTCGCACTGCAGCGTGATGGTGAACCCCACGCCGATGGCGTGGCCGTTGACCGCGGCGATCACCGGCTTTCGCACATCCCACGCCCGCACGTCCAGGGCGGCCGCGCTGAATGTGCCCTCGTCGCGCTTGGCGAAGGTGCCGGCGCCCGCCGCCAGGTCGGCCCCGGCGCAGAACGCCGGCGGCGTGCCGGTGAGCACCACGGCCCGGACGCCGTCATCGGCGTCGCAGCGCCGGTAGGCCTCGGACAGCTCTGCCCCCATGCCCTGGCCGAATGCGTTGCGGACCTCAGGCCGGTTGAGGGTGATGGTGGCTACGCCGTCGGTGACGTCGAACAGGATCGAGCCGCTCACGCAGAGGCCTTCTTGACGGCCGCCGTGAACTCGGCGATCAGGTCGTCGCCGGCCGCGTAATAGGGAAAGTAGGCGCACACCCGGTCCGCCCACTCCCCGTAGCGCGCCACTATCTCGTCGGCGCACTGCGTGGGCGTGCCATGCACGGCGATGGTCGCCACCATGTCGTCGGTGATCAACCCGGCCATCTGCTGCCACTCCCCCTGCTTGGACAGCCTGTTCAGCTCGGGCTGCAGGTCGCCCCAGCCCTCGACGTCGAGGACGGGCCGGTAGGCGGGCGTGGAGCCGTAGAAGGCCAAGAGGTTGCGCACCCCCATGGCGGCCGCGAGCTCCTCGTCCGTGCGGCCCACGCCGACGATCACCTCCACCGTGATCTCGAGGTCGGCCAGGGTGCGGCCGGCCGTCGCCAGTCCCCGTTCGATGGCCGGCACGGTGCGCTCCCTCATGTGGCGCCCGCTGTTGAAGGGCATGACGAGGATGCCGTCGGCCACCTCGGCCGCCATCTCGTTCATTCTCGGCCCCAGAGCTCCCACCAGAATTTTGGGAATGCCGTAGGGGTTCGGCCCGGGGTTGAACGCCGGCGTCATCAGGGTGTGCGTCGTGTAGTCGCCCCTGAAGTCGACCCGGGTGCCGTCCTGCCAGCTGTTCAAGATCGCCTTAGTGGCCAGCACCCACTCCCGCATCTGGGGAACGGGCTTGTACCAGCGCGCGCCGAAGCGCCGCTCGACGTGGGCCTTGATCTGTGAGCCGAGCCCGAGGCGGAACCTGCCTCCGGAGAGCAGGTGCAGGTCGTAGGCGGCGTTGGCCAGATGCATGGGGCTACGGGGGAACGCGATGGCCACGTTGGTCATCAGGTCGAGGGAGCACACCGGGGCTGCGGCCACCAGGGGGAAGAACAGATCGTGCGCGTTCTCGAAGCTGAAGACGCCGTCCACTCCGGTGCGCTCCAGTTCCCGCGCCCGCTCGGCGGCGCCCACGACCGAATTGGACAGCATCACGTCAACCTTGAGGGGCGCCATGGCGGGTGATGCTACCGAGGTGGGCGACGCACCGCGGTGGGCCCGGTCCTCACGCGGGCCGCGACGGCGTTACTCGGAGTCGCCGGCGATCTCCGTCGGCGTGATGCCGAGCCACCGCTCGAGGTTCCGGTGCAGGTTGAGGATGCGGAACTCCTCCCGGGACAGTGTCATTCTGGTGAAACCGGGTTGGTGCAGACCCCGCTGGGCCCGCTCGATGTTCCCCGCATCCTGATTGAGGATGAGGCTCAGGCCGGGGTCCTTACTCGGCGGCAGCAGGACGTCCGTGGGCCGCCCGGCGGGGGCGCCAGGGGGCGCCCGGTGGTAGTTGATGATGTCGAGGTAGCCCTCATCGGGAGTGGCCCCGGGCCGCGACCGCAGCACCGTCATCATGTCGGGGAAGATCACCAGGCTGGTATTGGGAAACAGGTTGTACTGCTGCATCGTCATCAGCTGGTCGTTGCTGAATCGGTCGTAAGACAGCCCCTGGGACCGGCCCACGTCACGCAACATGGTGGCCAGCACGTCCCGCAGTGTCTGGCCGGGCGGTATCGGCGGTAGCGGCGTCGCCTTGTCTTCCACGCCGACACGGGTGCCCATGATCTCGACGAACGAACTCCACACGACGTCAATCGCCGGGGGCTCCCTGAAGCGGGGCGACGGCAAGCCGTAGCGCTGCTCCAACTTCCCGTGGTGCTGCCACAGTCGCTGCGGACCGTTGACATCATCGACCGTCGGGAGCATCTCGCGATGCAGCCCCTGTACGTGGTAGGTCTCACTGAAGCCGTCGCTGATGACCTTCCAGTTCCCCGGGAGCGGCACCGACACGTTGTAATCGCAACGGTACTCGTCAAGACCGACCCAGGCGATGTCCTGGGGCACACCCTCCAAGAAGGTCGCAAGTGGACCGGCGGCACTGGACGGGTCGACGAAGACCATGGGGCCCCAGGTGTCCACCGCCACCGGGAACAACCCGTATTCCTCCGACGGCAACGACCCGAAGCCGCGCCGCGACGGCACCTCGCGCAGCTTGCCGGAGAGATCCCACGACCAGCGGTGGAAGGGGCACCGCAACTCGGTCAGCCCGGAGGCCGCCCCTTCACAGATGGCACTGCCCCGGTGCCGGCAGACATTCTGGAACGCCCGCAGCACGGCGTCGTCGTCGCGCACGATGACGATCGAGTAGGGACCGCAGCGGTACTCGTAGGCGTCGCCCGGTCGGGCGACATGGTCGGTCGAGCAGGCGAGTTGCCACACCCGGGGCCACAGTCGCGCCAATTCCAGGTCGGCGAACGCCGGGTCGATGTAGCGCGACGCCGGAATGGTGACGGGTTGGCGGGCGCCACTGGTGATGGTGGCGCCGACCGGTGCTTCGTCGGTCAGTTCTCGGGCCAGTTTCACCATCGGGCTAACCCAACGGGACGGGTTGGCCACCTCTGATCAGGCGCCCGGGCCGGGCATCGGTGTGCTCACCGTCCTCGAAGGTGACCTCGCCCGAGCAGATGGTCGCCTTCCACCCGTCGGCGCGCTGGATGAGGCGCCGCGCCCCGGCCGGCAGGTCGTGCACCATTTCGGGCAGGCGCAGGTTCAGGTTCTCCAGGTCGACCAGGTTGAGATCGGCCTTGAAGCCGGGGGCGAGCACGCCCCTGTCCTCGAGGCCGTAGAGGTGGGCCGTGTCGCGGGTCATCTTCTTGACCACGAACTCGAGCGGCAAGCCGTCGGCACGGTCGCGGGCCCAGTGGCTGAGCATGTAGGTCGGCGCGCTGGCGTCGCAGATGACGCCGCAGTGCGCGCCGCCGTCGGACAGCCCCAGGGCGGAGTTGGGATGCAGCAGCATCTCCTTCATGTCATCGAGGCTTCCGTGGCTGTACCCGCCCAGGGTGAAGAGCACCAACTCACGACCGTCGTGACGGAGCAGGAGATCGTAGAGCACCTCTTCTTCCGGCCGTCCCTCGCGCCGGGCGATGGCCGCAACGCTCTTGTCCGGCGTCGGCTCGTAATCGGGCGGCTCCCCCAAGGGGAACATGTGCGATGTGCTCTGTCCCCCGATCATGGCCATGAGGGGATCGTCCGGGATGCGCTCGCTGAGAATGGCCCGCCGCACCTCGTCTTTGCGCAGATGCTGGATCCGTTCCGCCAGCGGGAGGTCGACGAGGGATAGGTAAGTCGGCCGCTTCGAGAAGGGGTGGATGGTCTGGAAGCCCAGCAGGATGTTGAGCGCCCGGCCCGCCACCTGGGGCCGCAGGTCGGCTCCCTCCGCGTTGGCTTCGGCCGACAGTCGCAGGATGTCGCGCCACTGGTCCGGCGCGGCGTCCACCTGCAGCAGGGCGAAGCTGATCGGACGCCCGATGGCCGCCGAGAGGCGCCGCATCAGGGCGACCTCGCGTTCGGGCGCCGCCAGGTCCTCCCCCATGGCGCCGGCCGGTGCCAGCTCGAAGACGCCGGCGCCAAGGGACTTGAGCGCCTGCCCTATCCCGAAGATCTCGTCCTCGGCGGCGAACGTACCGGGGACCGGTTCGCCGTCCACGGCCCGGTGGACGATCGTCCGCGAAGTGGAGAATCCCAAGGCTCCCGCAGCGATCCCCTCTTTGACCAGCGCGGCCATGGCCGCGATGTCCTCGGGCGTCGCCGGCTCATTGCGCGAGCCCCGCTCACCCATCACGTAGGCCCGTACGGCACCGTGCGGTACCTGAGTCCCGACGTCGACCACCCGGCCCATTCCCTCCAGTGCGGTCAGGTACTCGGGGAAGCTCTCCCAACCCCAGGTGATGCCCTCGGTCAGCGCGGTCCCAGGGATGTCCTCAACGCCCTCCATCAGCTGGACGAGCCACTCCTGCGAGCCGGGCCGCACCGGCGCGAAACCGACGCCGCAGTTCCCCATCACAATTGTCGTCACGCCGTGCCACGAGCTTGGCGTCACCAGCGGGTCCCACGTCACCTGGCCGTCGTAATGCGTATGCACGTCGACCACGCCGGGCGTCACGAGGAGCCCGTCCGCGTCGATGGTGCGCTGCGCCGCCGCGCTCTTGAGATCCCCGACGGCGGTGATGATGCCGTCGTCCACGGCGACGTCCGCCGTTCTGGAGGGTCCCCCCGTCCCATCGACCACAGTGCCACCGCGGATAACGAGGTCGTGCATAAGTCCCTCCCTAGTTCTTATAGGCATACTGCCACGATCCCCTGGTGCACCACAAGGGTTGCAATGTGCAACCATAGGAGGGTGGCGAGGCCTTCACCGCAGACCAACCGGGTGGCTGCCCTCGTCGAGATCCTCGCCGCCCGCCCGAACGAGGCCCTCACCCTGGCCGACGTCACGCGCCGGCTCGGCGTCAACAAATCCACCTGCTATTCGATGCTCCAGGCCCTGACCGAGATCGGCTGGCTGCTGCGCGACCCCTTTGGCAAGACCTACCGGCTGGGTCCGGCCCTGGTGGCCGTGGGGCGCGCGGCATCGTCGGGCTTCCCGGCGCTGGACTTCGTGCGGCCGGCGATGATCGAGCTCAGCCGAGGGGTCGGGTCCCACTGCGTGGCCCTGGCCGTGGCCCCCGAACACGTGACGGTGGTGGACCAGGTGCGCGACGTACGGGCCGTGGGGGCCCCGATCGGGCACGGGTACATCCCGTTGCGTCCGCCATTCGGCGCCGCTGTCGCCGCGTGGTCCTCGCCCGCAGTGGCAGAGCGGTGGCTGTCCCTCGCCCCGCCCGGGACGTCGGACCGCTACGCGGCCGCGCTCGAGGTCGTGCGGCGCCGAGGGTTCGTCGTGGAGCTGGCCGAGCCGTCCTGGACCCCGCCGACGCAGGGGACCTCACTGCCCGAGGTGGTCGAGCAGCTGGTTCGGCTCCTGCCGCCCGAAGTCCTCCCCCTCGAGCTCAGGGCCACGCAGGCCTACGCCGTGAGCGCGATCAACGCCGCCGTCGTCGACCCCTCGGGGACGGTCGTCCTCATCGTGTCGTTGATGGGGTTCCCGGGCCCACTCTCCGGGGCCGAGGTCGAAGTGGCGGGCGAGCGGCTCCGGTCGGCCACCGCGATGGTCACGGCGGCTCTCGCCGGGAGCACCACGTGAGCGGGGCGCGGACCCGTCGGGGTGGCCACGTCTATGATCGGTCGCCTAGGGGAGAGAACCAGCCCCAGGGGGTGGTCACATGAATGAGCTTGTCATCCGTGGCGGCACGGTCGTCGACGGGAGCGGAACGGCCGGGGTGCGCGCCGACATCGGCATCGCCGACGGGCGCATCACCGAAGTGGGCACCAACCTGAAGGGTGACCACGCGCTCGACGCGGGCGAGTGCATCGTGGCGCCGGGATTCATCGACATCCACACCCACTACGACGCCCAGGTCTTCTGGGACCCCGCACTCACCCCGTCGTGTTTCCACGGTGTCACGACGGTCGTGGCGGGCAACTGTGGCTTCTCCATTGCGCCCACCCGCGCCGAGCACCGTGATCTCATCGCACGCACGCTGGAAAACGTCGAGGACATGGATGTCGCCGCGCTGCAGGCGGGCATTCCCTGGGACTTCGCGACGTTCCCCGAATACCTGGCGTCGGTCGAGCGTCGCGGGATAGGTCTGAACTTCGCGGCGTACATCGGGCACACCGCGATGCGCCTCTACGCCATGGGTACCGACGCCTACGAGCGCACGGCCACACCCGACGAGATCGCGGCGATGCAGCGGTTGCTGGCCGACGCAATGGAGGCGGGAGCCGCCGGCTTTGCCACCAGCTTCGCCATCCCCCACCGCGGCGTGGACGGCAAGCCGGTACCGAGCCGCTTCGCCGATCTGGCCGAGTTCGAGGCCATGCTGGATGTGATGCACGAGGCTCGCCGCGGGGTCGTGGCCATCGCGCCGGGTACGCCGTGCCTGCCCCAGGACATGTACGCGCTACAGCCGCGTGCCGGCGTGCCGTTCACCTGGGGGGCGCTCCTGACCTCGCCCACCGGGATGCATCAAAAGACGCTCGAGGGGAACCGCGAGGGTTGGGCCCGGGGCGCGCAAGTGTGGCCCCAGGTGACGCCGCGGCCGTTGAGCTTCCAGTTCACCTTGGACTCGCCCTACCCGCTGGCGGTGAACGAGCACTTCGCCGCCTTGCAGAACGCATCGACCGACGAGCGCGCCCGGGCCTACGCCGACCCGGAGTGGCGGGCCATGGTCGTCAAGACCTGGGAGCAGGGCACGGCGTTCGGGGTCCGGTGGGACACCTACACCATGGGCGAGAGCAGCGCGCACCCCGAACTGGTCGACCGGCCCCTCGCCGAACTGGCCCGGGAGCGGGCGACGTCGCCGTTCGACACCCTGCTCGACCTGGCGCTCGAAGAACCCGATCTGGCGCTGCGCGTCCGCATGATCATCGCCAACGACGACGAGGCCGAGGTGGCCAAGTTGCTCGTCGAGGAGCACTGCACGATCGGCCTGTCCGACGCCGGGGCCCACGCCGGGCAACTCTGCGACGCGCCGCAGGCCACCGACCTCCTCGGGGGCTGGGTGCGCGACCGCGGTGTCCTGACCGTCGAGGATGCGGTGCGCAAATTGTCCGGCCAGCAAGCCGATATTTTCGGCTTCACCGATCGGGGCTACCTGCGACCGGGCGGCTGGGCCGACGTGGCCGTGTTCGACCCCGCCACCGTGGCACCGGGCCCCACCCGCCGGGTGCGCGACTTCCCGGCGGATGCCGAGCGCCTCACCGCCGATCAGCCGGTGGGCATGCGCCACGTTCTGGTGAACGGCACTCCCATCCAGCTCGACGGGGAGCGCACCGGTGCCACCGGGGTCGGGCAGCTCGTCAAGCCCGCTCGCAGAGGATGACCATCCGCGCCGACGACGCCGTCATTATTGAGGTGGCGATCAACGGAGCCAACCAGAGCGCACCGCGCCTCCCCGAGGAGATCGCCGCGTGCGCAGCCTCGTGCTTCGACATCGGCGCGGCAATCGTGCACAACCACATCGATTTCTTCGGCGAGGCCGACGCGGTCGCGGCCCGCTACCTCGAGGGTTGGCAGCCGGTGCTGGCGGCGCGGCCCGAGGCACTGCTCTACCCGACCATCAACGGCATCGGGGCGGTGGAGGAGCGCTACTCGCACATCGCGGCGCTGGCCCGCTCGGGGGCGTTGCGCCTCGGCGTCAGCGATCCCGGTTCGGTCAACCTCGGTCCCCGCTTCGCCTACGTGAACTCGGGCACCGATATCGACTACCAGCTCGGTCTGTGCGAGGAGTTCGGGCTGGTACCGACGCTCGCCATTTTCGAACCGGGGTTCCTGAGGGCCGCCCTGTCCTACTGGCGCGCCGGCCGGCTTCCGGAAGGCACCATGCTCCGCTTCTATTTCGGCGGTGCCGCACCCGAGGCGGACGGCGGCTTCTGGTTCGGCCTCCCGCCGACTCGGCCCTCCCTTGACGCCTATCTCGCCATGCTCGACGGCTGCTCTCTCCCATGGTCGGTCTCGGTACTCGGTGGGGATCTCCTCGCTTCGGAGCTGCCGGGACTCGCGCTGGAACGGGGCGGGCATCTGCGGGTGGGGCTGGAAGACTACGCGGGCGCACCCGCGACCAACGAGGAACTGGTCACCGCGGCCGTGGCACTGGCCGAGAAGGCGGGGCGGCGCCTGGCGTCGTGCGCCGAGACCGCCGAGATGCTCGGCCTGAAAGGAGCGGCACAATGACAACCACACGGGTGATCTCGTCCGACTCGCACGTCAGCGTGCAACACGAGGACGTGAAGGCACATCTGCCGTCGAAGTTCCACGACGAGTACGACGCCGCGCTGCTCGAGGCCCACCGGACCATGCTCGGCGGGAACGCAGCCAAGGCGAATGCCGCCGGCGCCGAGATCCGCCATCCGTCGTGGGGCCGGCCCGGCTATTCCGACCCGGTCGAGCGCCTGCGCGACATGGACATCGACGGTGTCGACATAGAGGTCCTCTACTGCGAGGTCAGTGCGTACCGCTACCTCTACCTCCTTGAGACCGGTGCGGCCGAGGCAACCCGTGCGTTCAACGACACCTTGCACGATTTCGCGTCCGCCGATCCGAGCCGACTGGTCGTGTCCTACCAGGTGCCCATCCACGACATGGATCTCGCCATCGCCGAGATAGAGCGCGTGGCCGCCCTCGGCGGGAAGTCGTTGCAGTTGCCCGTGTTCCCCTCGGAATTGGGCCAGGTCGACTACTTCGACCAGCGCTACGACCGCCTCTGGGCCACCATCGCCGAGACCGGCCTGCCGGTGTGCTGCCACATCGGGCTCAACACGGCCCTCAACAATCTGGCCGACCGCGATCCCACGCCACGCCTGGCCTGGACGCTGTCGTGCATGCCTCCGTCGGCCTGTGAGGCACTCGGCATGTGGCTGCTCACCGGCATCTTCACCCGGCACCCCGACCTCAAGGTCGTGTTCGTGGAACCGGGATTGGGATGGGTCGCCGGGTACCTGTCCTTCCTCGACGACATGGTCCTGCGGCAGGGGTACGAGTTCCCCGTCCTCGGCGACGAGCTGCCCAGCCACTACTACCACCACAACATGGCGATGACGTTCATAGACGAGCCCGACCCGGTGCGCCACCTCCGCCATGTGCTCGGCGCCCAGAACCTCATGTGGTCGAGCGACTACCCGCACCCGGTGTCGACCTGGCCGAAGTCACTCGCGGTGATCGACGAGCTGTTCGAGGGCGTGCCCGAGAACGAGCGCGACCTGATGGTCGAACACAACGCGGCGCGCATCTGGAACCTCTGAGCGCCGCCGGCCCGTCTGGCGCGCCTGAGGTTGCGCAGCGCCAGCGCAGCCGGCTTCGCGCTAGCTGGCTGCGCTCCGGAACCGGGTCGTGCGATGGACGGGGTCGGTGTCGACCTTGGGAATGACGTACTCCCCCATCAGCTCGATGGTCTTGAGCGTCCGCTCCTTGGGCTGGCCCAGCGAGACGCTCAGCACCAGCTGATCGGCACCCGCGCTCTCCCACAGCCGGACCTGGCGCAACGCCTCATCGGGGTCACCGACGATCATCGCCCCGACCTCGCTCATGCTCTTGACGAGATCGAGGTCGTAGTCGGGGATGAGCTCGGGCCAGTAGGGCACCGCCTCGGGATGCGGGAAGGTGTCGTGATAGCGGAACGTGTTGCTCTGCACGTAGTTCAGCCGCGCCTCCACCGCCTGCTGGCGCGCCGTGTCCAGGTCCTCGTGGAGAAACCCGGCCGAGGTGACCATGACGTTGTCGTTCACGAAGGCGCCGACCGGCTCGGCGTTGACGATCTCTTTCTTGTACGTGTGCAGGACCGGCTCGAGCTCGGGTACCGAGCCGACGGAGAACCCGAGCACCCCGAGCCCCTTGCGGGCCGCCATCTCGTAGCTCGACGTGTTGCCCGCGGCGTACCACATCGCCGGGTGGGCCTTTCCCCACGGCTTCGGCAGCACCTTGCGGGGAGGGAGCGACCAGTACTTGCCGTCGAATCCCTCGTACTCGTCCTGCAGCCACATTTTGGGGAATTCCCCGATCGTCTCCTCCCACATCTCGCGGGTCAGGCTCAGATCTTTCATGCCGGGGAGGAAGCCGAGGATCTCATGGCTGCCCGCACCGCGGCCGGTGCCGAATTCGAACCGGCCCCCGGAGAGGTGATCGAGCATGGCCACCCGTTCGGCCACCTTGGCCGGGTGGTTCACCGGTGCGAGCGGGTTGAAGATCCCCGAGCCGAGGTGGATGCGCTCGGTGGCGTGGGCCAGGTAGCCGAGGAAGGCGTCGTTGGCCGACAGGTGGGAGTACTCGTAGAGGAAGTGGTGTTCGCTGGCCCACACGTACTTGAATCCCGCCTTGTCGGCGGCGACGACCATGTCGATGTCCTCCATGAAGGAGATGTGCTCGGCGTCCGCTCCGCCCGCCTCACGCTTCCATGGCGGCAGGTACCCCTGAATGAAAATGCCGAACTCCATGGTGCCCATCCCCCCAATCTGGACCGCGGTCCGTTGCCTCTCACCAATTGTCGGGCCGATCCTACCTTCGCCGATCAGGCGCGGCCAGACTCACCGGAGCGCCGCCGGCGGCCACGAGCCGGCCGAGCTCTCCTTTCAGTACCCTGGGCGCGTGCCCTACACACAGCCGCCCCGCCCGCTCAATCACGCCGAACTCGTCCACTGGCCCGGCGAGCGAGAACTGACCCGCCGGGCCCTGGCGGCGCTGGGGTGCGAGGTCCGCGACGGCACCACGGGCGTGTGGATCTTCGCGGACGAGGTGTTCCTCGTCTCCGAGGTGACCGCCGAGCAGTGGGCCTTCGAAGAATGGCTGCGTGGACGGATCGATGACGAGCCCCACGGGCCGTACAAGGAGTTCGTCGACCAGTTGGCGGTCCACCCGCAGCGCTATCACCACCTGGGCATCGGGTTCGAGACCCTGACCGCGTGGGAGGACACCGTCGAGCGGATCCGCACGCTGCCCGCAACCGATCCGGCCCTGGCGCAACGTCTCGAAGTCGCCGCCGTATTCCGCCCCGGCGACCCCGGGGCGTTCGGTGACGACTTCGTCCAGGCGTTCGTGCGGACGGACATCTTCTCGGTCGGGCTGCTCACGCTGGGCCAGACGATCGAGCTCCAGCACTACTACGCCAACGATCCCGGGACCGCGTAGCGCAGCGACCGAGTCACGCCGCCGGGACGAGCGGGAACTGAAAGAACGCCAGCCGAGCACCCCGGCCGGCCGCGTGGCTCCCGACGGGATCGCCGGCGGCACGCCATGCGAGGGAACCCGCCCCGTACGGCCCGCCCTCGTCGTCGATCGCTCCGCTCACGACCAGGAGATAGGCGCCGCTCCCGCCAACCGTGAGCGGTGGAGCCGCCGCGCCCGGAGGCACCTCGGTGACCGCGATTCGGAATCCGTCGGCCGACCGCCGCAGATCGATCCATGCTGAGGGCCCGGTTTCTCCCGCGGACGCAACGGGTCCTTTGAGGTCGACGGTGTGCTGCCGACGATCTTCCGCCGGCCTCGGCGACGCCCGCAACAGGCCGGCGAGACGATCCCGCCCCGCCGGCATGACGAAGACGCCGGTGTCGTGACACGGGCGCAACGTCGCGTAGGTCATGCCGAGCGGGCCGGCGCCCAGTGGCCCGTAGGGCGTGAAACGGTCCGCATAGTGCACGACACCCCCTTCGACCGGGCGGCCACCGATCACGCCCGACCCGGTGACGACGTACTGGAACTGCTCGACGCTGTGGAAATGCGTGGGGATCTCGTCGACCCGCGCGCCCTGGACCGCCAAATAGGCCTGGGGGCCGTCCCGGGGCGGGGGCAGATACGCTCCGTCGGGGCCTGTTGACGGCACGCCGAGGTACATGATCCGGTCGAGGAGCTCCGGCGGGACCGGGTCCGGTCCCTGGTCATGGATCCACGCCAACGTCCCGACTTCCCCTTCCGCTGGGCCGAGCGACGTCACGCTACCGCGCCGGCCAATTCAGGCCAGACACCGGCGGATCAGACACCGGTTGGTCAGGTACGCAGGTGCTCGGCCAGGAACCGAACCGCATCTGCCCAGGCCGCCCGGTCGGAGGGGTCATGGCGGAGCGGGGGAACGGGTGCGCTGAAGGCATGCCCGGCCCCCGGGTAGATCTTGATCGTGTGGGCGATTCCCCACTCGTCGAGCCGCTTTCCCAGATCGGACAACTGATCCGGCGACATGACGGGGTCCTGGTCTCCGTAGATGAGGAAAAGGGGACACCCGACATTCCACAAGAGATCAACGGGATGGACGGGCCGCTTCGCGTCGAGTGCGTCAAAGGTGGGCTGGCTCGGAAAGAAGAGCACGGCGGCCGCCAAGTCGGGCCGGAGCGCGGCCGCCAGCATGGCCAACGTGGCCCCGGTGCAGTACCCCCACACGGCGACCCGATCGGCAAGGACAGAGGGTTGATCCTGCAGATAGTCGATGGCGGCGACGACATCGTGCGTGGCCCGCCGGAAATCCAGGTCTCCGATGAACTCCAGTACCTCGGTGAAGTCCAGATAGCCCTCCGGGTCGGTCGGGCCGTCGCCCCGGTAGTAGTCGGGTACAAGGGTCACGTACCCTAGGTGGGCCAGTGTCGCCGCGACCCGACGGGTGAACGTGTTGATCCCGTAGGCCTCCGCCGCCAGAACCACGGCGGGCCAGGGCCCTTCGGCCCCGGGACGGTAAAGCAGTGCCGGCAGCGACCCCTGACGTGCCTGTAGGCGCACCTCCACGAGGTCCACATCGTCGTAGGCATCGGCGCGTGGCAGCGTGACCTCGTCCTCCATCTTGTCGGGCACTTCTTGCTCCTTCCCCGTCGGTGGCCGCCGAACAGGCGGCCTTCAGCTCGTGTGGGTGAGGACGGCCCGGACGACCGATCCTGCCCGGACGGCGGCCAGCGCCTCACCGATGTCGCGCAGGGGCCAGACGCGTGATACCTGCGCGTCGATCTCGAGGTCCCCGTTGTGCACATGCGCGACGATCGCGGTGAAGTCACGTTGGAGATCGACCGAGCCGTTGAGACTCCCGGCGATTCGCCGGTTACGCAGGAGGTCGTCCACGGTGAACGACGTCCGGGTACCTGCCGGGGGGATGCCCACCAGCGCCGTCGTGCCACCCCAGGCGGTGCAGGCGATGGCTGCATCGATCGCGGCGGGGGCGCCGCTGCACTCCACCGCCACATCGACCGCCACACCGATCTGTGCCCTGATGAGCTCGGCCAGCACGTCCCCGGTGTCAGACGGCTGCGCGACGAGGGTGTCGTGGGCACCGAACCGGGCTGCTACCTCCGCCTTGGCGGGGTTGACGTCCACCGCCAGGACCCGGTCCGCGCCGCTGAGTCGCGCCGTCTGGATCACGTTCACCCCGATGCCGCCCACCCCGAAGACCACCACGGCGTCGCCCGGGCGCACCTGGGCCACGTTGCGCACCACGCCGTACCCGGTCGACACGGCGCAGCCGATGAGGGCCGCCGAGGTGGCGGGGATCCCCGGCGCGTGCACGAGTTGGCTCGCCCGCACCGTTGTCGTCCCGGCCCACGACGAGGTGTTGGCGAAGGCGCGGACCGGCTGTCCCCGCCAGCGGAAAGGGGGCGGCCCGGCAACAAAGGCGTCAGGACACTCGCTCCTGCGCCCGGCGGAACAGAAGCGGCACGTTCCGCAGGGGACGGTGGATCCGACGACCACGGCATCACCGGGACTGACCGAGGTCACGCCCTCCCCCACCCGGTCGACGATCCCGGCCGCCTCGTGGCCGAGCACCACCGGCAACGAGACCGGGTTCTGACCGTCGAGCACGTTGAGGTCGCTGTGGCAGATGCCCGAGGCGAGCACCCGGAGTGACACCTCCCCGGGACCGGGTTCACGGACTTCCAATTCGTCGGTGACGACCAGCTCGACGCCGTCCCACACCGCGCCGGTGGTCTGGAGCATCAGTTGGCGAGGCGGGGCGTCGGCGGCGTCCTGCTGAGGATCAAATCCGCGCGCCGCCGGACCACCACGTCGACCATTTCAGGATGGGTGAAGATCCAGAACCGCTCTTCGGCGGCTCCCTCGAACATGATCGCCGCCGCCTGATCCGGCGTCATGCCCTGGTCCCGCAACATGGACCGCATGGTCGAGCGGTACGCGTCGGCGCCGGGAGCCCCTTCCAGCGCGACCGCGTCCTCGAAGATCTGCGTGGCCACCGGGCCCGGTGTCACGACGGAGACCGCGATGGGGGCTCCCTGCACCTGCAGCTCCATGTACAGGCACTCGGTCAGGGCCAGCACGGCGAACTTGCTGGCAATGTAGGCGCCCTGGAACGGCCCGGTGGAAAGACCTCCGATGGAGGACGTGTTGACGATGCCGGCCGGCCCCCCGTCCGCCAGCATGCGCGGGACGAAGGCATGGATGCCGTGGAACACCCCGTCGACGTTGACCCGCATCATCAGGTCCCACCGTGCGGATGTGAGCTCCCACAAAGGACCGGTCGACTCGATGCCGGCGTTGTTGAACAGCAGCCGGACCGGGCCGAGCTCGTCGTACGCACGCACCGCCAGCCGCTCGACCGCCGCCGCATCGGTGACGTCCGTCGGGACCACCAGTACCTCGGCCGTGCCGGCCACTTCCGCCGCCACCTGCTCCAGCCGTTCCTCCGCCACGTCGGCCAGAACGAGGCGCATGCCCAGACCGGCCGCGTGCCGGGCCAGCGCGGCACCGATACCACTTCCGGCGCCGGTGATGACCGCTGTCTTCCCTCCGAAGCGCTCTTCCTCTGTCCCCACGTGCACCCCTTCTCCCGCCCGGGCGGACTACTCGGTGATCCGGTCCGTTCGGGGGGCGTAGACCCACATGGCGACCGACTCCCGGTCCGTGTTCTCACCGGGGCTTATCGCACCGGACTTTCCGCGCTCGCCGATGGCGGCGAACACCTGCGCCAGGTCGCCGTCGAGCTCGTACACGGCCAGGTACTTCTGGGGAGGCACCGGCATGCCTTCGGGCTGCGCCACCTCGTAGCGTCGAGCCGCCACCACGCCCGGTGTGCCGAGCATCTCGGGAATGTGCGTCCCCTCGTACCACGCATTGAAGGCGTCCTCCTTGCCTTCGGCGGGATTCGAAAAGACCAACATCAGATTTGTCGCCATGTGTACCAGCTCTCCTTTCAGGTGAAGGTAGGGCAACCTAGTCACTTTCGAGGCGACACACACGAGCGCCCGCAGGACCTCCTCAGATCCCCAGGATCAGCCCTCAGGCTGGTGCTTCGTTCTCGCCGGCACGGAGCGCCAGCCAGTCCGCGACCACAGCCGTCATGCCCGCGCGCCACGGAACCCTGGTCGGCCCGGTGATCGCCATCCGGGTGGCCGCATCCACCGGCGCACCGCGGAAGGCCCGATCGCTGGTCCTATAGACCGGTTCGGCGCCGATCAGCTCGCCCATGAGCGCGCACCACTCCTGCAGCCGCACGGCTTCGTCCCCGCCCCAGTTCACCACGGTCGCCGGGACGGCGGCGGCGCCGACCAGCGCCGCCAGCTGATCGACGATGTCCCGCTCGTGGATCGGGCTGAACAGCATGGGGTCACTCGGGTGCACGAGCAGCGGGCGCCCGGCCGCGATGTCCTCGAGGTGACGGGTCGGCCAGCCCCACACCGATCCGTAGGGAACGCCCAGCCGGGCGATCACCGTCGGGAGGCCGTAGGCACGGGAGGCGGTTCGGGCCACCCCTTCCGCGACGATCTTCCCGATGCTGTACGTCGGCAGCTGGGTCCCGTGGTGGTCGCCGAGCGGGTCCGCTTCGCGGGCGGGGCGATCGCCCGGGGGCCGGTAGACCGCGGTCGAGGAGCAGTGGAAGAAGGCACGGGCACGGCGACAGCGCTGCATCAGCAGCCCGAGAGCCTCGGCCCCCGTCGTCATCTCCTGCTCGAAATCGTCGTCGGCCGACCGCCGCACGGCGAAGTTCAGGACGAGGTCGTAGTCCTCGTCCAGGTCGTCGAAAGAGCCGGTGGCAAGGTCGAACGGGACCAGCGTGGCGCCGCTGCCGTGGAGCTTCTGCGCATCGGCCGCGGTGCGCAGCCGCGCCAGGGCGTGCACGTCGTTGTCGGGCGAGAGCGCCCGGACGATCGGCGTCGCCACCGCGCCCGTGGCCCCGGTCACCAGGACCTTCAGTCCTTCGAGCTTGCCCTCCCGCCGGACCGGGGGGGCCATCACCTGCTGTGCTGTGACACCGTGACCGCCCCTGGGTCAGGCATCGACCGCGGGCGCCACCACGTCCTGGCCGAAGCGCAACGTCGCTTCGATCTTCCGCTCGAGATCCAATGAACCCTGGACTCCGGCGACGTTGCTGTCGTCGCTGCGATCGGCCACGTACCAGGGCAGGCACATGAGACCCGTCACACCCCAGCTCGACGCCTCCTGCACGGCCTCGAGCGTCGGAAGGACGTACAGGCCGATGATGATCTCGAACGGCTCATCGGCCCGGCCGGCTTCCTTCAGCTGTTGCTTCAGCTTGCCGATGTAGTGCTGGGCGTCCTCGACGGAGTAGGCGTTCCCGATCCACCCGTCGGCGAGCCGGGCGGCGCGCCGGAGAGCGGGTTCGGAGTGGCCGCCGGACCAGATGGGCACCGGCTTGGTCGGCGCCGGCTCTATCTGCAGAGGCCCGAAGTCATAGTGCTTCCCGTGGTACTCGACCCAGCCGCCTTTCCACAGCTCGCGGAGCGCCGGGATCATCTCGTTGAGCCGGGCACCCCGATCGGCATAGGGCTGGCCCGTCTGATCGAACTCCTCTTTCATCCATCCCGCTCCGACGCCGAGATGAATCCGGTTATCGGACAGGACGGCGGCGGTGCCCACCTGCTTCGCCACGGTGAACAGATCGCGCGCCGGAGCGATGTAGACGCCGGTGCCGAAGTGCAGCGTGGTCGTGACCGCTTGCATGGCACCGATGGTGACCCACACGTCGGGCCAGGCCACCTCGGGCTCCCAGATGGGCCGGCCGTCCTCGTAGGGCGAGTAGGGGTACGGCGTGTTGAGGACGCGGGGATAGAAGATGTGATCGGACATGAGGATGCCGTACAGACCGGCTTCCTCGGCGGCGCGGGCCAGAGGCACGTTGTGCTCCGGTGGACTGAACGACGTGTTGGCCCAGAACTTCATTTGCTTCCCCCTTCAGAGTGTCCGACGCGTGACGGGTTGTCTCAGTGGCGGACGGCCCGGCGGCGGCCACCTTACCCCTCCGCCCAGCGACTGTCCGGCAGCCAGATCAGAGCACGCCCGCGGCCATTTCGGCGGCATAATCCAGGAGGTCGTCGACATGGCGCGCGGTCTCCGACGGGTCCTTCGCCGCCGGGTCGAGTCGGGCCGCACGCATTTGACGGGCCACGGCACCCTCGGCAATGCACGCCTGCTTCCACCAGCTGAACACTCTGAAGTAGGAGAGATCGCCGAATTCGAACCCGCAACGGGATCGGTAGCGTGCCACCACTTCCTCCCGGTCGACAAAGACGGCGGATCGGGTGGGCGGGTCGGTCAGGAACGACACCGGGTCGCTGGCGTTGGCCCAATACTCGAGGGACCAGGCAAAGTCGGCGACGGGATCCCCGATCGTGCAGAGCTCCCAGTCGAGGACGGCCGCCACCTTGAATTGCTCGTCGAGCACCACGTTGTCGAACCGGTAGTCACCATGGGCCAGTCCCGGTCGCACCGACTCCGTCGGCTTGTGCGCCACCAGCCGCTCATGCAGCTCGAAGAACAGGGGGGCGTCGCGGGTCGATCCCTGCTCGACCTGCCGCCGCCAACGGGCCAGCTGGCGCCCCACATAGTCGCCGTGCCGGGCCAGGGTGTCGAGACCGTACGCCTCGAGATCCAGCGTGTGGAAGGCGATCTGGGTGTCGATCAACGAGTCGGTGGCCGCGTCGGCGTCGGACCGGCTCATCCCCTCCGTCGAGGCCAGATTGCGCAGCACCAACCCATCGACGAACTCCATGACATAGAACAGCGCCCCGGTGACGGCAGGATCCTCGCAGTACGCCACGCAGGCGGGAACGGCCACGGGACTGCCGGCCAACGCCGAGATGATGCGCACCTCCCGACCCATGTCGTGGGCCGTGGCCAGGAGCG
>Ga0182030_10005373_pt1 | contig 27216 bp, 25 predicted proteins | sample 812S3MmetaG_FD_121299 | JGI IMG/M metagenome (GOLD analysis project Ga0182030, IMG submission 121299) | Permafrost microbial communities from Stordalen Mire, Sweden - 812S3M metaG (Illumina Assembly) | ecosystem: Environmental > Terrestrial > Soil > Wetlands > Permafrost | place: Sweden... | reverse complement strand
GCCGCGCATCTGATGCCGGTGTGGCAGGGGCAGGGCTACAACAGCGGCATCCGCCATGCCGCCAACCTGGGTTGGAAGTTGGCTGCGGTGGTGCGCGGCCGGGCCGGCGACGGGCTGTTGGACAGCTACGACGTGGAGCGCCGCAAGCACGCCCGGGCGATGATCGATCTCTCCACCATGGTGGGCCGTGTCATCTCGCCAACCAACCGCCGCGTCGCTTCGGCTCGCGACCTCCTGGTGCGTTCGGCGTCAATTGTCCCTTCGCTCAAGCGGTATGTGCTTGAGATGCGGTTCAAACCGATGCCGCGCTACGAGCAGGGCGCCGTCGTGCACTCAGAGCCTCGCAACCCCGAATCGCCGGTGGGCACCTTGTTCATCCAGCCGAAGGTCGATACCCGGACACAGCAAGACGTCCTCCTGGACGACGTGCTGGGTCCGTGGTTCGCCGTGTTGTGCTGGAACAACAACCCGCGCAAGATTCTGGGGGACGAGGCCTTCGCCAGCTGGAAAGCATTGGGCGCCCGATTCTTTGCCCTGCGGCCGTTGACGCAGCTGCACTGGACCGCGCACGACGATCCGGACGTGGTCGTCGTGGGCGATCGTGTCGGCGGACTCAAATCCTGGTTCGACGCGCGCCGGGAATCGGTGGTGTTCCTGCGTCCCGATCGGTGTATCGCGGGTACGTGTATCGCTCAGCTCGCGCCCGACCTGAGCGCATCACTGATCGATGCCCTCACGCTTACCCCGGAAGGGGGTGAGTTCGAAAGTGACGCTGGCTCTGTGCTGTATGTCCCACAGCCCGCTCCTGAATCTTCCGGGGCCGTCGCGGGACCTGCTTGATGACATCGAGGGCGCAATCGCCGCGGCGCGCGACTTCGTCGAAGATTACGACCCCGAACTCGTCGTCATCTTTTCCCCCGACCATTACAACGGGTTCTTCTATAAGGCGATGCCGCCATTCTGTATAGGGTTGAACGCCAGCGGTGTTGGCGATTACGGCACACATTCCGGCCCGCTCGACGTTCCCGAGGACCTCGCGGAGCAGTGCGTGGAGGCCGTCCTCGGCGCGGGCGTCGACGTAGCGATATCGGCCAGCATGGATGTCGACCACGGCACCGTGCAGCCGCTGGAGAAACTTTTCGGGGACGCGACTTCACGACCGGTGATACCGGTCTTCATCAATGCCGTCGCCGTGCCACTCGGCCCGCTGTATCGGGTCCGGGCGTTGGGCGCTGCGGTCGGCACCTTCCTGGCCACGGTCGACAAGCGGGTCTTGCTCGTCGGATCCGGTGGTCTTTCGCACAGCCCTCCGGTGCCCACGTTGGCGACCGCGCCGCCGGCGGCGCTGGATCGGATTGTGCACGGTCGACCGATGACCTCCGAGCAGCGGCGGGCCCGGCAGACCGCGGTGATGGAGGCGGCCAGAAGTTTCGCCGGGGGCCAGAGTGAATTGCAACCACTCAACCCTGCGTGGGACCACCGCTTCCTCGAGATCGTCGACGGGGGACGGCTCGACGAGATCGACGGGTGGTCGAACTCCTTCGTCCTTTACGAGGGCGGCAGCTCCGCGCATGAAATCCGGACGTGGGTTGCGGCTTTCGCTGCGCTGCAGACCGCGGGGGCGTATCAGACCGAGCTGCGGTACTACAGGCCGGCCGAGGAACTCATCGCCGGTTTCGCTATCAGGACGGCGATGCTGACATGACCGCTGCGGATGTGAATGGTCACGACCGCGTGGTCGACGTGTTGATCGTCGGTTCCGGCGGCGGAGGCATGGCGGCTGCCCTGACCGCTGCCGCTTCGGGACTGGACGTATTGATTGTGGAGAAGTCGTCTCAATACGGCGGCTCCACCGCGCTTTCCGGCGGCGGTATCTGGGTGCCCGGGGCACCTTCGCAGCGCCGGGAGGGCTACACCCCAGAACCCGAAGGCGTGGTCGAATACCTGCGCAGGATCACCGAAGGTCTGGTCAGCGAGGCGCGCATTCGACAGTATGTCGAGTCGGCACCGAAGATGCTCGAATTCCTCGAAGGCCAGTCGAATTGGCTCGAATTCGTCTGGAAGCCAGGCTATTCCGATTACTACCCGGAACTGCCCGGCGGCTCCGAACTCGGCAGCACAATCAATGTGCCACCGATTGATCTGCGGAAACTGGGCGACGACGAGCAGCAGTTGTTGCAGCCGCTGGCACTTGCGCCCAGAGGAATTTGGCTGGGGCCCAAAGAGTTGCGACAGTTCTACCGAATCAGGCAGTCGTGGGCCGGGAAGGGCGTCCTGCTCAAGTTGGTCGCCCGCATGGTCAGGGCCAGAGTGCTCAACGAGCGGATGGCCGCGATCGGACAGTCGCTGGTCGCGCGGCTGCGCCTGGCGATGCGGGAACACAATATCCCGCTGTGGCTCGACTCGCCGATGACCGAATTGCTCACCGACGTCGATGGATCGGTGACCGGCGTCGTGGTGGAACGAGACGGCGCAAAGCAGCGGATCGCCGCCCGGGCCGGAGTCATCTTGGCTTCCGGGGGTTTCGACCACGATCTGGCCTGGCGCAAGGAGCACCTGCCCGTGGTCGACCAGGACTGGAGTTTCGGGAATCCCGCCTCCATGGGCGACGGTATCCGCGCGGGCCAAAAGGTGGGCGCCGCGACCGATCTGCTCGATGAGGCGTGGTGGTTCCCGGCAATCCAATGGCCAGACGGCCGAATGCAATTCATGCTCAACGAACGAATGATGCCGGCCCAGTTCATCGTCAACGGCGAAGGTAAGCGCTTCATCAACGAGGCGGCGCCGTACATGGACTTCGGCCACGCCATGATCGACGGCCAGAAGTCCGGGGTCACCCACATCCCGTGCTGGCTGATCACCGATCACCGATCTTGGAATCGCTACGTCATCGGCGGCCACTTGCCGATACCGAAAATACCCGGAGCGCCGGTACCCACCGGGCGCCGGGTCCCGCCGGCTTGGCTGGAATCGGGTGTGGTCAAATCGGCGACAAGCTGGGATGACATGGCGACCAAGATCGGCGTGCCAGCGAGCCAACTCAACGAAACAGCGCGTCGTTTCAATGAACTCGCGCGCAAAGGCCACGACGATGATTTCAACCGGGGCGACAGCGTCTACGACAACTACTACGGCGATCCGACGTTGCCCAACCCCAATCTGTACCCGATCGGGGAGCCGCCCTACTACGCCTTCCGAATCGTTCTCGGCGATCTGGGAACCTCGGGTGGTCTGCTGACCGACGAACACGCGCGGGTGCTGCGGCCGGACGGCACCGTGGTGCCGGGACTGTACGCGGTGGGAAACACCTCCGCGGCGGTGATGGGCCGCAGTTACGCCGGCGCCGGGGCGACAATCGGCCCGGCCATGACCTTCGGCTTTGTCGCCGCCAAACACCTTGCCACGCAGGCTCTTAATTCTCCTAGGAGGTAGCAATGAAAATTTCACTGTTCTACGAGTTCGCCCTGCCGCGCCCCTGGGCGCCGGATGACGAACACGCTTTGCTGCAGGAGTGCCTCGATGAGGTCGAGGCCGCCGACAAGGCCGGATTCTCGACCGTATGGCTCACCGAGCACCACTTCCTGGAAGAGTATTGTCACTCGACCGCGCCGGAAATATTCCTAGCCGCGGCCAGCCAGCGGACCAAGAACATCCGGCTGGGGTTCGGCATCATGCACCTGCCACCCATCGTTAACCACCCCGCGCGGGTAGCCGAACGCATTGCCACCCTTGACCTGCTCTCCAACGGTCGTGTCGAGTTCGGGACCGGTGAATCCTCTTCCGTCGGCGAGCTCGGCGGCTTCAACATCGACCCCGCCGACAAGCGTGCGCAATGGGAAGAGGCCCTCGAAGTCTCGATTCGCTGCATGGTTGAGGAACCCTTCACGGGCTTCAAGGGCGAGCACGTGCAGATGCCGGCCCGCAACGTGGTTCCCAAGCCGCTGCAGAAGCCGCACCCTCCGGTATGGGTCGCCTGCACGCGCCCGGCCAGCGTACAAATGGCCGCCCAAAAGGCCATCGGCGCTTTGAGTTTCGCCTACACGGGGCCTGGGCCGCTGACCGAGCGGGTCAACGGCTACTACAAGGAATTCGAAGAGAACGGTGTCCCGATCACACCGCAGATCAACCCCAACATCCTGGCCATCGGCGGTGACCTGTCGATGATGGTCGCCAAGACCGACGAGCAGGCCCTGCAGCGGCTGGGTCAGGGCGGCGGGTTCTTCTCGTTCGGCATCATGCACTACTACATGACCGGTGTGCACACTCCCGGGCGGACCGGCGTGTGGGAGCGGTACCTCGAGGAGGTCGAGAAGGACCCGACGCTGGCCTATGGCCCCGGCCGCGGCGCCATCGGCTCGCCGGCCACCGTGCGCGAATTCCTGCGCGGCTACGAGGACAGCGGTGTCGACGAGATCATCCTGCTGCTCAACCCGCGCAGCCACGAGGGCACCATGGAATCCATCGAGCTGATGGGCAAAGAGGTGCTACCCGAGTTCATCGAACGCGACCAAAAGGCGGTGGCGGAAAAGGCGAAGCGGCTGGAGCCCGTTATCGAGAAGGTCGAGGCGCGACGCCCCGAACCGACCGCACCGCAATTCGACGAAAACTACTCATTCGGTGGCCTGCCCACCGGCCGCGGCGGTAACTTCACTGCCAGTGAGATCCCCGAGGCCATGGCGGAGATCAACGAAGGCCGTGTCCAGGCGGCGCAGCGCGCCAAGGAAGATCGCAAGTGACCTCGAAAGAGGGTTGAGCGTTGGGACAGATCGACGAGCTGTGGCGATACGACGGCCGCCGCGCCGTCGTCACCGGATGTGCGTCGGGCATCGGTGAGCATGTGGTGCGTCAGCTCACCGAGCTGGGGGCTGATGTCGTCGGGCTCGACAAACGCCGGCCGACCTTCGAGATCAACGATTTTCGTGAAGTCGACCTTGCCGACCCGATCTCCATCGATCGCGCGGTAGCGTCCATCGACGGGCACGTCGATGCGCTCTTCAACATCGCCGGGGTCTCCTCCGGAATAGGCAACCCGCCGCTGATCGTCGCGATCAACTTTCTGGGCCTGCGCCACGTCACCGAGGCGCTGGTCGCCAAGATGACCCCGGGATCGTCGGTCGTGAGCGTGTCGTCGCTCGCGGCGGCCGGATACCGCGAGCATCTGCGCGAGGTGGCACCGTTGCTCGACACCGCGACCATGCAGGAGGGCATCGACTGGTGCGCTCGGCATCCCGATGCCCTGGGCACCGGCTACCAGTTGTCGAAGGAAGCGATCATCCTTTACACCATGCGAAGCGCAACGCCATTGGGCGCCCGAGGCATTCGCATCAACTGCACCGGACCCGGAGTCACCGAAACGCCGATCCTGGACCAGCTGCGCACGGCGTACGGGCAGGGCTTCCTCGACGACATTCCCAAACCGTTGGGCCGTGTTTCCGAACCCGCGGAGCAGGCGGCGGTTCTGCTCTTCTTGAATAGTCGGGCCGCCAGCTATATTTCGGGTCAGGTGGTGTGGGTCGACGGTGGAAACGTGGGCGCCGCGATCGCTCGTGAACTCGAGGAAGGGCGTGCTCCGTGGCCGACTTGACTGATTTTCGGCGGGCCGCGCGTGATGTCTCCAATTGGGGACGGTGGGGAGACGACGACGAGCTCGGCACGCTGAACTTCATCACCGCGGAAAAGGTCGTACAGGCCGCGAGCCTGGTCCGGCATGGCACGGTGTTTCCGCTCGGCGTCGACTTCGGCGCGTCCGGTCCGCAGGGCGCCTTCGAGTTTCGGCATAACCCGGTGCACGTCATGACCGTCGACGGTGGCGATGTGAACACGCTGGCAAAGTACGGTCCGACCTGGCCGCGTAATCCGTTGGCCCAGCAGCTGAGTAGCTACATGACGGCCGACAACCCGTTCCGCTTCAACGACGACATCATCATCATGCCGTTGCAGGCGGCCAGCCAGTGGGATGCGCTGTCCCACGTCTACTACGACGATTTCCTCTACAACGGCTTCCCGGCGGATTCGGTGACCAGTATGGGCGCCTACCACTGCGGCATCGACAAGGTTGACGTCAAGGGGATCACCTCGCGCGGTGTGCTGCTGGATTTGGTTCGCCATCGGGGGGCCGACGTCTTCCTCGAAGCCGGCAACCCGATCTCCCCGGAAGAACTCGACGACGTGGCCCGCGCGCAGGGCGTGACGATCGGGCGAGGCGACATTGTGCTGATCCGGACCGGCTGGTGGACAAGCTTTCTCATGACCGGGAACAAGACAGAAGGCTATTCCGGACTGGACTGGCGATGTGCCCAGTGGCTACATGATAACGAGATCGCCGCCGTGGCCGCAGACAACCTTCAGGTCGAAGACCTGGAATCCGGGGTCGAGGGGGTAACGTTCCCGCTGCATCTGCTCTGCCTGCGCGACATGGGGATGATCTTTGGCGAATACTGGGATCTCACGGCACTGGCAGAGGACTGCGCCGCCGACGGCGTCTATGAGTTCCAGCTCGTCGCCCCACCCCTGAGGGTGGTCGGCGCAGTCGGCTCCCCGGTCAACCCGATCGCGATCAAGTGATGGATTTTCAGCGCAAGACCATCTTGGTCGACGGCCTGACCACCGGCTACCTAGAGGCTGGCGAAGGCGATCCGGTGGTGCTGCTGCACGGCGGTGAATTCGGCGCCAGCGCCGAACTCGGTTGGGAACGCAACATTTCCGCGCTGGCCGCGCACTATCGGGTGCTGGCGCCAGACCAGCTGGGATACGGGCAGTCGGCCAAGGTCATCGACTTCGTCGATGGCCGCGGGATGCGGATTCGCCATGTGGCGCGCTTCTGCGAACTGCTCGGCCTCGACTCGGCGCATTTCGTCGGTAACTCGATGGGGGCCATCAACCTGCTCACCGACGCCACGTCGCAGGCGCCGCTCCTGCCGATCCGCTCCTTGGGCATCATCTGCGGAGGCGGAGAGATTCAGCAGAATCAGTACTTCGAAGCGCTTCAGCAGTACGACGCATCCTTGCCGGCGATGCGGAGCATCGTCGAGGCGCTGTTTTACGACGCCGGCTATCCGGCCGACGACGACTATGTCCAGCGACGCTATGAGTCCAGCACCGCGCCCGGGGCGTGGGAAGCCATCGCGGCGGCCCGATTTCGGCGTCCTAATGCCCAGCCCCCGTCGACGCCGTCGAGTACCCGATCCTACGAGCGCATCGGCGTGCCGACGCTCGTGGTCGAAGGCGGCGGGGACAAGCTGCTTCCGGCAGGCTGGGCGGCTCAGATCGCCAAGCAGATCGACGGCGCCCGCTCGGCGCTGGTCGACAACGCCGGCCATTGCCCACAGATCGAGCAGCCCTCAGTGGTCAACGAGATGCTGCTGGACTTCTTGGCGACTGCCTCCAGCCTTCAGAAGACGTAGTCCAGCCGGGTCTCCATTCCGGCGACTGCGTGGTAGGTGTTGTGGCAGTGCAACTGCCACAAGCCGGGGTTGTCGGCGATCAGGACCGCGAGAATCCTCTGCTTGGGCAGCACGATCACGGTGTCCTTGCGGGCGCCGGGCGTTCCGTCGGCCTTTATCAACTGGAATGTGTGGCCGTGCAGGTGAATTGGGTGATACATCATCGTGGTGTTGTCGAACGTGATGGTGGGTCGTTGCCCCAGGCGAATCTGCAGCGGATTGGTCTTGCTGTAGGGCTGGCCGTTGATCATCCAGTTGTATTGCATCATGTTGCCGCCCAAAACGACCGGAAGGTTGAGGTCTGGGTCGGGTCGACCCAGGTTGACCGGCGTTGTAGCGGTGAACATGTCGATGGTGCCCACGCGTTTGGTGAGTTCGGGCGGTTGGAACTGCGGATCGGGAGCGCTGCCCTCCCCGGTGGAGAGCAGCGCCAGCGCCAGCGCGTTCTTGCCTTCAGCGAGCGCGACCAGTGGGAAGACGCCGTCGGCGGCGGTCACGATGACGTCGTAGCGTTCGGCCATACCGATCAGTAGAGCGTCGACCTGGGTGGGCACCACCGGGAAACCATCGGTGTGCGTGACCGTCATCGAATGGCCGCCCAGAGCGACGCGAAATGCGGTGTCGGCGCCGGTGTTGATGAAACGGATCCGAATGCGCTGACCCGGCTTTGCCTCGAAGGTAGTGGGAGCCGCGGGAATTCGGCCGTTGATCAGATAGTACGGGTAAGCGATGTCTCCGGCGTCGCCGCCAAGAAGATCGCTCGTGCCGACACGTGCGGCCGGCGCCGCGGGCGCGGCGGGGGCCGGCGAGGGTGTCGGGCCAGCCGAGCTGGTCGCGCGTGTCGAGCTGGGCCTCCTCGTCGACGTTGTGGAGGTCGTCGTCGAGGTGGTCGTAGTGGTCGGTGGTGTCGCAGGCGTCGGCGTCGCGGCGGGCATGGGCATACTCGGCTTGTTCGGGTTGGTGAGTTCGTCGTAGAGCTGTTGCGGAGACTTCCCGACGCCATCGGTCCAATCATCAAGGACGACAATCCATTCGGCGTCGTAATTACCCTCGGTCGGATCTTCGACGATCAGCGGCAGATAAAGCCCGACGTCGTCTTGGAGGCCGACGTGCGGGTGGACCCAATAGGTTCCCGAATTCGGAACGGAGAACTTGTAGGTGAAGTCCTGGCCGGCGTCGATATTCGGGGTGGCGGGCTCCGCGCCGTCCATGTCGTTGCGCAACGCAATACCGTGCCAATGAGCCGATGTCGGCTCGCCGAGCCGGTTGGAGACGTTGACCACCAGCTCGTCGCCGACCTTGGCTCGGATCACCGGTCCGGGGATCGTGTCGCCGAAAGCCATCGTCCGGACAATCGGTCCACCCAGGTCGATCTGCGTGACCTGCGGCGTCAAATTGGCGGTCACGGTGCGCCCGCTGTGCGGCCGGGCCGCCTCGGCAGCGTTGATTGCGGCGGTCATCTGGGCCGCGGCACCGGGTGCCGGAGGCGTGGAGTTGCTGCAACCCGCCAGCGTCAATCCCCCCGCGATACCGGCAGCGATGAAGCCGCGCCTGGACAGCTGTGCGCCGTCAACGGGGACCCCGCTTATGGGTAGCACCGGCATTCGTCGCTCCTTGTCGTCGGTCCATTCGTCCCCGGCGAGTTATACCGTGCTAGGCCGTTAGCCAAAGCGCAACAGTTGACCTTCCTAGCGCGTCGCGTGCGCGGCCATCCAGTCGCTGAAGCTGGTGGGGTAGATGGTCACTTCTTCGCCGTCGACGGGAACGATGCTGCGCTCGTCGAGGACCGCGCCGTAGTACTGAGCATCGGCGTCGGTTACCACTTGGCGTGCGTCGCCGGTTGCGGCGAACCGGGTCCGGATGAAGTCGTCCATGCCTTGCTTATCGGGGCCGGCGATATTGATCACTCGGTTGGCCGGATCGGCGGTCGCCGCGCGGGTGACGGCCGTGGCGACATCACCGGCGGCAATGGGCTGGAACGCCCCGTGCGGCGCACGAACCGTGTCACCGTCGGTCAGCGAATCGGCAATGCCGTCAACGAATTCGAAGAACTGGGTGGCCCGCACGATCGTGTACGGAGATCCCGATTCCACGATCACCTTCTCTTGGGCGACTTTGGCTCGCATGTAGCCACTTTCGGTGGCCCGGTCGGCTCCCACAATCGAGAGAGCGACGTGGTGCTGCACGGCGGCGGCCCGCTCCGCCTCGAGGAGGTTGCGGCTAGAGGTGGTGAAAAAATTCAGCACGTCGTCGTCGGCCCAAGATGGTGAGTTCGCTACGTCCACCACCGTGTGGACACCCACGACGGCGTTGGCGAGACCTTCGCCGGTGATGGCGTTGACACCTGTGCGCGGCGAGGCCGGGACAGCTTCGTGTCCCAGCTCGGTTAGCTGCGCGACAACCTGCGATCCGATGAGCCCGGTGCCACCGATCACCAATACCTTCATGAACACGCCTTTCAAGGTTCCCGATGAACTGGTCTCCTCAGCATGGCCCGCGGGCGGGCCGGCCGGAACCCCCCGAACGTCGTCGCTTTGCTGGCCGCTAGGTGAAGCGCCGCGCTGGACCGTCGCCGGCGATGGCGAAGCCACCATCCCGCATCTGCAGGATTTGCTGTGTGACCGCGTCCCGGTGCCTCTAAATCAACTGCTTGACTTAAAGCCACGCGGCCCATTAACTCGTCCTGTGGTCAACGAACTGGATGGCAAGGTCGCCATCGTCACCGGTGGGGCCTCGGGTATCGGCCGCGGAATCGTGGAACGGTTTGTGGCCGAGGGATCCCGGGTCGTCATCGCCGATATCGAGGCCGACCGGGGAGAGGGGCTGGCCGCCTCGCTCGGCGCCGGCGCTCTCTTTCGTCGGACGGACGTCTCCGATCCCGAACAGGTCGGGGCACTGGTGGCGGCGGCCGTCAAGGAATTCGGCGGTCTGCACGTCATGGTGAACAACGCTGGGATTTCAAGCCCGCTGGTTCGATTGCTCGACGACGATCTGGCCGATTTTCACAAGGTCATGGGGGTCAACGTCCTTGGCGTGATGGCGGGCACCCGAGATGCCGCCCGCCACATGGCCGAAAGCGATGGCGGCTCGATCATCAACCTGACGTCGATCGGCGGTATTCAGGCCGGCGGCGGGGTGATGACCTATCGCGCATCCAAAGCCGCGGTCATCCAGTTCACCAAATCGGCGGCAATTGAGCTGGCCCGCTACGAGATTCGGGTTAACGCCATCGCACCAGGGAGCATACCGACGCCGATTCTGGGTAAGTCGGCCGCTGGGATGGCTCCAGCTGAGCTGGCGGAATTCGAAACGCGGATTCGCCAGGGGATGCGCGATGACCGGCCGCTGAAGCGCGAGGGCACGACCGAGGATATCGCCGAGGCGGCCCTGTATTTCGCCACCGACCGCTCCCGCTATGTCACCGGAACGGTGCTGCCGGTAGACGGCGGCACGGTCGCGGGCAAGGTGATGCGATCTAAAAAGCGTGAGGGATGACCGTCCCCGGTCGCGAGCGTGACGCTGCAGTCACGTTCGGACCCCAACGTGACTGCAACGTCACGTGGACGCGCCCTCGACAAAATTAAATCAAGCGCTTGACTTAACAACGACAGGCGAGGTTGACTAGTGCAATGACCGCGGCAGGCAGGGCCGTTCGCACCGAACGGGCTAGCTCCACACAGGAGGCGATCCTGGCGGCCGCCGAGCGGCTGTATGCCGAGCACGGCATGTTCGCGGTCTCGAACAGGCAGGTCAGCGAGGCTGCGGGACAGGGCAACAACGCCGCGGTGGGATACCACTTCGGCACCAAAGCCGACCTGGTGCGCGCCATCGAGAGAAAGCACCGCGGGCCCGTCGAAGAGCTGCGCGAGCAGCTGGTGGCCGACTTACTCGAATCGGGCGGCAACCCCGAACTGCGAGACTGGGTGGCCTGCTTGGTGCGCCCCCTCACCGATCACTTGGCCGACCTCGGCAACCCCACCTGGTACGCGCGCTTCGCCGCGCAAGCGATGACCGATCCGGCCTACTACAACATCGTCGTCAAGGGTGCGCTGAGCTCGCCGTCACTGGTCCAGGTTGTCGACGGCTTCAACCGGTGCCTGCCCAATCTGCCGGCGGATGTGCACTTCGAACGCAACATCATGGCCCGCAATCTGTTGATGCACACGTGCGCCGATCGTGAGCGCGCGCTTGCCGCGGGCTCCCCGATGGCCCAACCGTCCTGGCGAGCGGCCTCTTTCGGTCTCATCGATGCGATCGTGGGCCTATGGCTGGCGCCCGTGACGCCGCACGAGTGAGAGTATGCAGATGAAAGTGACTGTGGACCAGAATATTTGCGCATCCTCGGGTAATTGCGTGATGAATGCACCCGAGCTGTTCGACCAGCGGGACGAAGACGGTGTCGTCGTCCTGCTCAACGAGCACCCGTCGGACGAGCAAACCGAAGGCGCGCGCCAGGCAGCCGCGGCGTGCCCAGCCCAGGCCATCAACCTCGAGGAATGAAATGTCGGAGACACTAACGACCGCAGGGCCTTCCGGAACCGAGGCCGAGATTCCGGAATACCCGATGGCCAGGGACGCTCGCTGCCCGTTCGCCCCACCGCCGGATGTGATGGCCCTGGCCGAAGTTAAGCCGTTGTCCAGGGTTCGGATCTGGGACGGCAGCACGCCATGGCTGATCACCGGCTACGAGCAAGTGCGTGAACTGTTCTCGGATTCCCGGGTCAGTGTCGACGACCGGGTGCCTGGCTTTCCGCACTGGAACGAAGGCATGTTGTCCACCGTGCACAAGCGCCCGCGATCGGTGTTCACCGCCGACGGCGACGAGCACACCCGATTCCGGCGGATGTTGTCCAAGCCGTTCACTTTTCGGCGAGTTGAAGGCCTGCGGCCGACGATCCAGCAGGTCACCGATGACAGCATCGACGCGATGCTGGCCGGGCCGCAGCCGGCGGACGTCGTCTCTTCGATCGCACTGCCGGTCCCGTCTGTGGTGATCAGCCAGATGCTGGGCGTGCCATACGAGGATGCCGAGATGTTCCAGCACCACGCCAATGTTGGCCTCGCGCGCTACGCCGCCGCCGAGGACACCATGAAAGGTGCGATGAGCCTGCACAAGTATCTGGCTGCGCTCGTCGAGGCAAAGATGGAAAACCCTGCTGAGGATGCGGTTTCCGACCTTGCCGAACGGGTCAAGGCCGGGGAGCTCAGCGTGAAGGAAGCCGCGCAACTGGGCACCGGACTGCTGATCGCCGGGCACGAAACCACCGCGAACATGATCGGGCTCGGTGTCCTTGCGCTGCTGCTGAACCCCTCCCAGGCGGCCGTCCTCCGTGAGGCCGAAGATCCCAAGATTGTCGCCAACGCGGTCGAGGAGTTGCTGCGCTACCTCAGCATCATCCAGAACGGCCAGCGCCGGGTCGCCCTGGAAGACATCAAGATCGCCGGCGAGACCATCCGCGCGAACGAGGGCATCATCATCGACCTGGCTCCGGCGAACTGGGATGCCGACGCCTTCACCGAGCCCGATCGGCTTTACTTGCACCGCTCGGGGGCCGACCGCAATGTTGCATTCGGTTACGGTCGCCATCAGTGTGTGGGACAGCAGCTGGCTCGCGCGGAGTTGCAGATCGTGTACCAAACCTTGTTCCGCCGCATCCCGACCCTGGAACTGGCCGTGCCGATCGAGGACGTCCCGTTCAAAGATGACCGGCTCGCCTATGGCGTCTATGAATTGCCGGTGACCTGGTAACCCGAAATCGCTTGAGCAGCCCGTCCTCAAATCCCGATCCAATTGGAGGGTCAACAATGTCAACGCCGACAACCACTTCGCTCTACCCGCCCGGTGGCTACGGAGCTCCGAAGGATCGCCGCGGCCACGCGGCGGATAGTGATGTAGGCCTGCCGGAGGGGACCGTGGTCTTCTCCGCTGACAACCACATCTCCCTGGCCGATGACATCTTCTACGACCGTTTCCCGGACGACCTCAAGGACAAGGCGCCGCGGATCTGGTACGAGGACGGCGCCTACCAAGTCGGCCGCAAGGGGCAGTCGTTCCTGCCGGGCGACTTCAGTGCGGTGCTGATGCAGTACGACGACCTGCCCGGCGCAGCAAGCACCAACATCGAGGCCAGGATCCAGGAGTTGCACGACGACGGCGTCGAAAAGGAATTGGCCTTCCCCAATGCCGTGCTGGCCCTGTTCCACTACCCCGACAAGAAACTTCGCGAGCTGACGTTCCGCATCTACAACGAATACATCGCCGAACTCCAGGAACGCTCGAACGGTCACTTCTACGGTGCCGGACTGATCAACTGGTGGGACCCGCAAGGCGCCAGGAAGACGCTGGAAGAGCTGAAATCGTTGGGGCTCAAGACGTTCCTGATGCCGCTGAACCCGGGCAAGGACGACGACGGCAACCCGATCGACTATTCGAGCACGTCGATGAACGCTGTCTGGGACGAGATCGAGGCCGCCGGTCTTCCGATCAGCCATCACATCGGTGAAACCCCGCCGAAAAGCCCGACCGAGTTCAACAGCGTCGTGGTCGGCATGATGATCAACATCGACGGATTCCGGGAAACGTTCGCCAAGTACATCTTTGGCGGCATCCTCGACCGGCACCCGTCGCTGCGGCTCGGCTGGTTCGAGGGTGGCATCTCCTGGGTGCCGTGGGCGCTGCAGGACGCCGAGCATCTGGTCGCCTCCTATCAGCACATGTTCAATCGGCCCCTCGAGCACGACGTGCGCTACTACTGGGACAACCACATGAGCGCGTCGTTCATGGTCGACCCGCTGGGCTTGCACTTGATCGACCAGATCGGGGTGGACAAGGTGATGTGGTCCAGCGATTACCCGCACAACGAAAGCACCTACGGCTATTCCGAAAAATCGCTGCGGGCCGTTGTCGACGCCGTCGGGTCGGCGAACGCGAAGCTGATCGTCAGCGACAACGTGACGAAGTTCCTGGGGCTCTAGTGACGACGATTTCGCATCTGGGCGCCAGCACCGGTAACGGACTGGTGATTCCCGAAACGCCCGACCTGGCCCGGCTGCGCCGGGAGACGGGCGCCCGGCTGCGTTCGGCGATGGCCGATCGCGGCGTCGACGCGATGATTCTGCTGGGCAACAACGCGGTGGTCTACGCGACCGGCGCCAGTTGGCCGCTTGGCGACGCGGGACTTTCCTACGTCGAGCGTCCGGTGGCCGTGGTGCTCGCCGACGACGAGTCACCGCACCTGTTCCTGCCGTTCCGCGAAGGAGCATCCCAGGAGTCGGACTTACCCGCCGACCACCTGCACGGGCCGGTCTACCTCGAATTCGAGGAAGGCGTAGCCGATTTCGCGCGCCTGCTCGCTGACCTGATTCCAGCTGGTTCGGTGGTAGCGGTCGACGAGCTCACCGGCGCCATGTCTCGTGGTGCGAAGCTGTTGTTTCCCAACGGTGCTCCGGTCGACGCGGCCGCCATTGTCAGCGCCGCCAAGTCCGTCAAGACCCCGGATGAATTGTCGTGCATGCGCACCGCCATCCGGATCACCGACGAGGCGATGGTCGAAGTCCAGAAGCGCCTGGCCCCTGGAATCCGCCAGATCGATTTGTCGGCAAGCTTTTTGCGCCGCGCCTTTGAGTTGGGCGCCACCGCCAGCATGCTCGAACCGATCTGGCAGGTGATGCCGCCGAGCAAAGCCGAGGGCGTATGGACCACGCATGGCGACCTGGCCCTGCCGCTGCTCAGCACCGAGCGTGAGCTTGTCGAGGGCGACGTGTTGTGGACCGACGTGAGCATCACCTACCAGGGTTACTGCTCGGACTTCGGGCGCACCTGGATCGTCGGCCGGGACCCGTCGCCGCGTCAGCGGGCGCAGTTCGACAAATGGTTCAAGATCATTAGTGCTGTCCTGGATGTCGCCAAGGCCGGCGTCACCGCCGCGGACCTGGGCCGGGCAGCGATCAAGGCGAACGGCGGTAGCAAGCCGTGGCTGCCGCACTTCTATCTTGGACACGGTATCGGCGTCAATGCCGCCGAAATGCCCATGATCGGAACCGATCTCGGGCAGGAGTTCGACGAGAATTTCGTCCTGCAGTCCGGGATGGTGCTGGTTCTGGAGCCGGTGGTGTGGGAAGACGGCACCGGCGGCTATCGCAGCGAAGAGGTCCTGGTAATCACCGAGGAAGGCTGGATTCGGTTGACCGACTACCCCTATGACCCTTATGGCAACTGAAGTCCTGCCCGACGAGCGCACGCTGCGGTCGGGCCGCCGGCAACGGGCGCTGGAGCAGATGGCGGCGCACGATCTCGATGTTCTGGTCCTGGGACGGCAAGCCAACGTCCGTTACGTGACGGGCGCGCCGCAGTTGTGGGTGGCCGGGACGCGGCCGTTCGGACCGTCCTGCGTGCTGGTACGCGAGACCGGTGCCATTCATCTGCTCAGCACCTGGGACGAAGGTGTTCCCGAGGACATCCCGCACGAGAACCTCTACGGCATCTCGTGGAATCCGATGAACACCATGTCGGCCCTGCAACGCATCGACGGTGCGGCCACCGCCCGTCGGGTCGGAACCGATGCGCTGTCACCGGTTTTCGCGCAGCTACTGCCGACAGCGTTTCCCAACGCCGAGCTGGTCGACGGAGAACTCGCGATGCGGGCGGCCAGGCGCATCAAGACAGCCGAGGAAGTGGCGTCGCTACGCGAATCGGTCGCGGTGGCCGAGTCCGCGTTAGCGGTCGCGCTGTCCGAGTTGCGGCCGGGGGTCACCGAGCAAGCGCTGGCCGGAGTGTTGTTGGAGGCCTTGGCGGCCGGCGGCGTGAGCACCCCGTCGAATCAAGATGTGGCATGGGTGACTTCACGCGAGCATCCGTGGCGACGGGCCAACAGCGACGGTCGCATCCAGGATGGCGATCTGGTGGCCTTCTCCGCCGGAGTGCTGGCCGGTGGTTATGTTGGTGAGGTGGGACGGACCTGGCCCGCAGACAAGACGCCCGGCGCCGCGGCGCTGTACAAGCGCTGGGAAAGCCTGTGGGCCAAGCTGATCTCCGCGTGCCAGCCCGGTTTCGGGGCCACGGAATTGTTGGCCGCCTATGAGGTGGCGGGCGAGCCGGCGCCACCGATGCCCGTGGCGCGCGGGTTGGGCATGGGTTTTGACCCACCCGTCGTCTCCAAACACCTGCCGGTGACCGCGGCGGCGGAACAATTGGAACCCGGCATGGTGCTCGCGGTGACGGGCTACGTCTGGGAGCAGGGCGTCGGAGCGGTATTCGGTCGAGAGGCGGTGCTGATTACCGCAGACGGTCCCGAAGTGCTGACCTCCAGCCCGTTCTGGCATGCCTAGCGATGGTATGTCGGAGCCGCAGGCGGCACCGCTGACCGGCTACACGGTCGTCGACCTATCCTCTGGGATTGCCGGTGCGTATTGCACCAAACTGCTCGCCGACGGCGGCGCCGACGTTATCAAGGTCGAGTCACCCGCAGGTGATCCGCTGCGCCGGTGGTCGGCCTCGGGTGCGGTCATTCCGCCCGACAGTGACGGGGCGCTGTTCAGCTTTCTGGCGGGTTCCAAGCACAGTGTGGTCGCCGACCCCGATGTCGGGGACGACGTCGAGATGCTCGGCAAGCTGCTTGCGTCGGCGGACGCTGTGGTCTGGTCGGCCGGATCGAAAGTCGCTGACTATCAGGCATTTACGCCAACAGCGATCCGCCGCGCCCACCCGCACCTGACCGTCACGTCGATCACGCCCTTCGGCCTCGAGGGCCCGTGGCGAGACCGGGCGGCGGCCGAATTCACGCTGCAAGCCTGGTCGGGCGGGATCGTGGGCCTGGGTCGTGGTGAGGCCGACCGTGCACCGGTCTTCATCGGCGGGCAGGTTGGTCACTATCTGGCCGGGGCGTACGCGAGTGTCGCAACGTTGACGTCGCGGTTGCGCGGACCCGGCGGCGGGGGAGAACTGATCGACCTGTCAATCCTGGAGGCGCAGATCCTGGGCCTCACCTACTACCCCGTCACGTATTTCGAAATGTTGGGCCGACCCTGGCGAGACGCGCGCCGACGCACGATTCCCGGTGTCGCGCAGGCGAAGGACGGCCTGGTGGACCTCGGCTGTGGTACCGCCCAGCAATGGTTCGACCTATGCGCGATGGTTGGTCACCCCGAGTGGATCGACGAAGAATCTCCCTTGTCGATCACCGAGCTCGCCAACGTTTACGCCGCAGAGATCTACGCGTGGGTGGCAGCCAACCCGGCCGACGAAATCCGGGACCTTGCCACGGCATTCCGGATTCCCAATGCGCCCGTGGCCAACGGAGCCAACATCACATCCCTGGACCACTTTCAGGAGCGTGGCTCGTTCGTGCGCAATCCGCGCGACGGATTTCTCCAGCCGGGCCACCCTTACCGGATGGGCCCCGCGCAGCTTCGCGAGCCGGGTCCGGCACCGCGGCTGGGTCAGCACACCGCGCGTTATCGCTCCGCCGAACTGCCCCCGCGGCCGGCTCCTAACGCTGCAGAAGCGCCAGATCGACTGCCGTTCAGCGGACTCAGGGTCCTGGACATGACGACATTCTGGGCGGGGCCGTGCTGCACTCATTATCTGGCGATGCTCGGTGCCGACGTGATCCATGTCGAATCGGCTCGGCGGCCGGACGGCACCCGGCTGATCGCCGGAATACCAATCACGCAGGACCAGTGGTGGGAGAAGTCGCCGATCTTCGCGGCGCTGAATACCAATAAGAGGGGTCTGACGCTGGACCTGCAGAGCCCCCGCGGCCGAGAAGTGCTGCAACGCCTGGTCGCGACGTCCGATGTCGTCGTTGAGAACTTCACCCCGCGGGTACTCGACCAGATTGGGCTGGATTTCGCTGCCGTGCAGGCTGTTCGGCCCGACGCCATCGTGGTACGGATGCCCGGATTCGGGCTTGACGGTCCGTGGCGGGACAACCCCGCGTTCGCGTATGCCATCGAGTCGGCCGCGGGCCTGAGCTGGTTGACCGGCTATGCCGACCGCACCCCTTACGAGCCGTACTCGATCGGCGACCCGAATGCCGGAGTACACGCGCTCAACGCCCTGCTGCTGGCGCTGGAATACCGCCGGCGCACCGGTCGGGGTGTCCTTGTCGAGGCGTCGATGGTCGATGCTGCCGCCAACATCGCCGCCGAACAGATCGTCGAATGGTCTGCGTACGGCGCACTATTGGAACGTGCCGGAAATCGCGGGCCGACGGCCGCTCCGCAAAACCTCTACCGGAGTGCGGACACCGACGAATTCGGGCGGCTGGATAGCTGGGTTGCCATCGCGGTACAAACCGACGATCAGTGGCAAAGCCTGTGCGCCGCAATCGAAAATCCGCCCTGGGCGGCAGATCCCACGCTGACAACGGCCGTGGAGCGGCGCGAACGCCACGATCTCATCGACGAGCACCTAGCCGCCTGGTGCGCCGGCCGTAGCGGCGACGAAATCGTCGCAACGCTGTGGAGTGCCGGCGTGCCTGTTGCCAAGGTGATGCAGCCGCATCGCCAAACGGAATTGGAGCAGTTGTCATTCCGCGATTTCTTCGAAGTCGTCGACCACCCGGTGAACGGCCGGGCACGGCTCAGCACCGTGCCGATGAGGTTCTCCGCCGGGCCCGGCGTGTTTCACACGCAACCCGCGCCGCTGCTCGGGCAACACAACCATGAGCTGCTGGCCGAGCTGGGCTTGTCCGCGGCAGAAATCGCCGAGCTGGCGGCCGATGGCGTCATCGGCCGGGCGCCGACGATGTACTCAGCGACCTGAGAACGGTGACGCACCAGGGCAATTGACCGGCTAGTGCTTCCAGCCCTCGGCGGCCTGCTCGTCGAAGGTACGGTCGATCCGCTCGAACCTTTTCTGGATCGACGACCGCGCGGCCCCGTGCGGCAGAACGTAGAGACGATTCGCCAGAATCGCATCGGCCGATAGCCGGGCGAGGTCGTCGACCGCCAAGGTCTCGTCCTGCGCCGGCAGCGGCCCGAGATCCCCGGTCACGTCCGGTGTTGCCGACAGTCCGTAGTCGGCGCCCCGGATGCGTTCGGAGTTGGCGACCAGCTTGGTTTCGACGACCATCGGGCACAGCACCGACACCCCGATGCCGTTGCCCTTGACCTCGCGGGCCAGCGTCTCTGCCAGACCGACAACCCCATATTTCGCAACGCCGTACGCTCCGAGGCCGGCGTTGGGTACCAGTCCGGCAAAGGACGCGGTGAAGGCGATGTGGCCGCCAGTGCCCTGCTCGAGCAACCTCGGCACGAACGCCTCGACCGCGTGGATCGAACCCCACAAATCGATATCGATCACCCAACGCCAGTCCTCGTGCGTCATCGACACGAGCGGACCCGCGACGACGATGCCGGCGTTGCTGAAAACGATGTCGACCTGACCGAGCAGGCGGAACGCCTCGTCCGCGAGGTGAACCATTTCCTCGAGATGCCGTACGTCGCACGTCACGCCGTGCGCGCCGACCCCTTCAGCTTTGAGGTGTGCGACCGCCTGCTCCAGTGCGGCCTTATCGACATCGGCCAGCACCACGCGGGCTCCGCGGCGGGCCAACTCGGTGGCGGTGGCCAAGCCGATCCCGCTTGCACCGCCGGTGACAACTGCCCCGCGTCCTTCAAATCCATCCATAGATTCCGAGACTATTCCCCGCGCCGCGGAGGCTGGATCTGGGTCCAAAGGCGATGGCGACGTGTGAGCGGGCTCATGTATTTAGGGACCTAACTATTAGGCTACTATCTAAATATGGCCGCGCTGACTGCCCGCAAGATCGATCCGCTCGCCCTGGAACACCAGGTGTGCTTCGCGCTGGCGACTACTAACCGGGCGGTCTTGGCGGTGTACCGACCCTTGTTGGAGCCACTCGGTCTGACTCATCCGCAGTATCTGGTAATGCTGGCGCTGTGGGATCACCGCAAGACTCCGGCGGCGAACCAATCACCGCTGTCAGTCAAGCAGATTGCGACCGCGTTGCAGATGGATTCGGCCACGCTCTCGCCAATGCTCAAACGCTTGGCGGCACTTGGCCTGGTCACTCGCGCCAAGAATGCTGCCGACGAGCGCACCACCGATGTCACGCTCACCGAACGCGGAATCGCATTGCGCGAGCGCGCACTTGAGATTCCACCGGCCGTCGTCGCACGGCTGGGTGTCGAACTGACCGAACTCGAGAACCTGCATCAGGTTCTCACCCGGATCAACGCGGCCGCCTTGGCCGCCGGCGCAATGCAATCCTGAGGAGCCACCATGACCGCCGCGAAACCCAATTCCTGGCAGTACATCGGCTATTCCTACGGCCGGCGCCTGCCCGCCTCGATGCGCAGCTGGGTCGCGCGCGATCTAGCCGGCGAGGGAGCCGTCCGCCGGCACGTGCTCCGGTGGGCGATACCGCCCTTGTTCGTCCTCGCTCCGCTGTGGCTGCTGCCCGCCTCGCTCTACGTGCATACCGAGATGACGGCGCCGCTCTATATCTGGGCGCTGCTGATATCCCTTGCCCTGAACAAAGTCTGGCGCCGGCACCGGCTGGCAGACCATGGTCTGGACCCGAATCTGGTCGACGTGATCAATCGCCGGAAACAGGCACGGATGCACGAGGACTACATCCGCCGTTACGGGCCGCGACCCGAATCGGCGGAATGGCAGTCCAACAGCAGCCCGTTCTAGGGGCTACTTCAGGCAGCTGCCCGCGTCGATGGGCAGCGTCACGCCGGTGACGTACCGGGCCTCGTCGGAGGCGAAGAACAGCACGGCATTGCTGACGTCGATGGGGTCCACCCACGGAATCGGCAGCGTGTGGAACAGCTGGCAGATCGGTGCCATGTCGTCCGGGCCGGGGTTCTCCAAGTCCGGCCGGAACATCTTGAATGTTCCCTCGTTGTGCAGCATCGGAGTGCTCACGTGCGTGGGATGCACAGAGTTGACGCGAATCATGTGCTGTCCCAACTCAACTCCGAACGCGCGCATCAGCCCCACGACGCCGTGTTTGGCGGCGACGTAATGGCCGGTGTGCGGGTAGGCCTTGAGTCCGCCGACCGAGCTGGTCAGGATGATCGAGCCGCCGCGACCACCGGCCAGGATGTGCGGGACACCGGCTTTCACGGATTTCCACACCCCGCCCAGGTTGACGTCGATCATCTCCGTCCAGTCCTGTTCGCTGGTTTTGTCCAGCGTCTCACCGCCATTGCCGATGCCGGCGTTCGCGACGATGATGTCCAGCCGGCCCAACTGCTCCACCCCGCTGTCCACGGCCGCCTTCAGCGCGTCGTAGTCGCGAACGTCGACCTCGGCGGTGACGATCCTGCGGTTGTGGCCCTTGACGAGGTCGGCCGTCTCGGCCAGATCCTCCGGGGTAGACGCGGGGATTGCCGCACCTTCGACGAGACCTTCGCGGATGGGCTTGCAGATGTCGACGGCGATGATGTCGGCGCCTTCCTGCGCCAGCCGCACCGCGTGGCTGCGGCCCTGACCGCGTGCCGCTCCGGTGACGAAAGCGACCTTGCCTTCAACACGTCCAGTCATGGCTACCTCAATTCCTGACTTGATTTGGTGCGGCACGCCTCAACGGAGATGAGCCGGCATTGTCTCCCAGCCCCGAACGAACGGTGGAAGTCGGGGAGAGCCTGCATTCGCTGAGGTCGACGTCGTAGGGGTCGAAGTAGACATCGCTACCCGCGGTGACCGTCACGGATTATCGCCTCTCGCTGGAATCGCGTTCGCCGCGATCCGCTGGGGACCACGAAGCGTGCCGCATCCTGAACTCTGTCATCAGCCGCCAATAGGTGTCAACGGCGGATTCATTTTGGCTACTTGTGGTTCTAAATATTAGAGAATTCGATTCTCGGGCCGCAAATCGCGTGCGCTATTTGCTCAGCTCGGTGATCCGAGAGCGGGTGTGCTAGCCCGCGAATCCGCGCGAGCAGAAGTCCCAGACTTCGTCGGCGCCGATGGGATGAACCGTCGCATCGTCGGAGCCGCCGCTGGACTGGGCGATGAACATCACCGTCTGCATTGTCATGGCGGCAACCCGCTTGGGATTGAGCTCGGCGCGCAGCTCGCCGGCCTCGCTGGCCGCTTCCATGAGTTCGGTCAGCAATGCCACTAGGGGAGCGTGCGCGACCTTGACCTCGACCGGATGCGTAATCAGTAATCGAGGAGCAAAGTCGGTGAACAGTGGCCGTTTGGCCGTTGGGTCAGGACGCGAGGCCTCATACAGCAGCTCGACGGCCACCTTGAGCCGTTCGAGCGGATCGGTGTGGCTTTCCGTGGCGGCACGGATCTGCTCGGCTGACCGGCTCATGGCGTCTTCGAACAGGGCCAGCAGCAGCTCGTGCTTACCGTCGAACTGGAGGTAAAAGCTCCGCAGCGACTGGCGAGAGCGGTCCACAACCTCCTGGACGGTAAAGTCCGTGGTGCCCTTTTCGATGATGATGGCCTGCGCCGCATCCAGGAAACGCTGAACGCGTTGTGCCGCACGAAGTTTCGCGGTCTTGATGGACCGTTCAACCGCGCGCTGCTTCCAGGCCGGCTCTTCGCTTGCGCTGGTCACGACCGACTCGGACGATTGCCGCGAGGGGAGAACATGATTGGACTCTACCGGAGAACGCCGTGCCATCGGTGTGCTCGACCCCCTCACGGGCGTGGTGTCGGAGATTGTAACTTTCGTGCTACGAGAATAGTATTCTCCTCCGCGTGTGTATGGAAGTGCAATCGTAAGAGCCAACCGCGTCCGCTGCGGAAGCCTGACCCGCTAAAGGCCGGTGAATCCCTGGGAGTGCCGTGCAGCTGACCTTTGATGCCGACGTCGAGGCATTCCGCGCCGAGTTCGTGGCGTTCCTGGACAGTCATCTGCCCGAACTCTTCGGGTCGGCCGATGTCCTCGACCGACCGGGTTCGAGTTCGGACATCCCGGAGTGGGCGCGGCGCTGGCAGCGGCTGCTGTTCGACAACGGGTGGTTATTGCCCGGCAATCCGCCGGAGTTCGGCGGTCGCAACGCCTCCCTGTTACAGCAATACGTCTACATGGAGGAGCTGTCGCGGCGGCGGATGTACCAGAGCTTCAACCCGCAGGGCGTGGGCATCATCGCCGCGTCGGTGTTGTCGTTCGGCACGCCGGAGCAAAAGCAGCGCTGGGCAATTCCGATCCTGCGTGCCGAGATCACCGCGTCGCTGGGTATGAGCGAGCCGGGTGCGGGCTCGGATCTGGCGTCGCTGAAAACGCGGGCGGTGTTAGACGGTGACCATTTCGTGGTCAACGGGCAGAAGGTCTGGACGTCGGGTGCCCATGATGCCGATGTGCTGCTGACCTTCGTGCGTACCGACCCGTCGGCGCCAAAACACAAGGGCATCAGTGCCTTACTGATTCCGACCGTTACCCCGGGGGTAGTGCGCCGGCCGTTCGCCTCGGTGTCCGACCACGAGGACGTCGACTTCAACGAGGTCTTTTTCACCGACGCGCGGGTGCCGGCGGAGAACTTGGTGGGGGAGATCAATGAGGGTTGGCGGGTAGCGACCGGTTCGCTCGGCCACGAACGTGCCATGTTGTGGATGGATTATGCCGACATGTTGCACGCGCTGTGCGTCGAGTTCCGTCCATCCGGTGCGGTGCAGCGAGATCATTACGCGACCCTGGTGATGGATCGCTACGCGATGCGGCTGATGGGCTCGGCCTCGCTGGCCAAGGCCGCTCGCGGGGAAGAAGATGTACCCGCCCAGTCGGTGCTCAAGTTGCTGGGTTCGGAGGCGATGCAACGCGCCTGCGAGGGCGCGCTGAACGGCGAAGGGCCCGAAGGGCTTGCGCTGCACGCGGTCACCGCCCCGTTTGCGCCGTTGAATCTGGACAGCCACTACAGCAGCTGGTTCGACCGGTATGTGCGCACCTTCGCCGCCACCATCGCCGGCGGAACTTCGGAGATTCAGCGCAATATCATCGCCGCACGAATACTTGGTCTACCGCGGAACTAGCCGACTCCCGATTGCTCAGCAATTGGTAGTGGCGGGGTTGTCCAGACACCGCTGCAGGCGGTCCGGATCCTGGGAATCCATCCAGGAGTAGTAGCCGATGGCGGCCAGCCCCGCCGCAATCGCCACCGCCCCCAACACCATGCCCGCTATCGCAGCGCGGGGGTTGCTCGCCTCACCGCGACTAACTCGACGCTTGGCGATATCGCCGGTCAACACCGCAACGACACCCAGCGGCACCCCAATCAGCAGCCAGCATGTGGCGAGTGCCAACCCGCCCAGGATCACCGAAGCAACTCCGAGCTGGTTCCTGGGTGCGTCGGGATGGCTCATGCCTGCCAATCCTAGGTGTAGGTTCTCACTCCACAACCAGCCTCGAACCGGCGGAAGGTGTGGCTATGCGAATCCGGGTCATCCCGTGGGGCACCGGCGCGGTGGGCGGCGAGATGATCACGACGATCATCGACCATCGACCCGACCTGGAGATCGTCGGTGCCCGCGTGTACTCGGATGCCAAGAACGGCGCTGACATCGGTTCTCTGGTCGGACGCCACCCGATCGGCGTGGCCGCGTCGACCGATCCCGACGAGATCTTGGCGCTGGATGCCGACTGTGTGCTCTACACGCCACGCAACACCAGCATCGACGACGTCTGCGCGATCCTCGCCAGCGGCAAGAACGTGGTGACGACGGCGTTCCTGTTCCACCCGCGACGCATCGCTCCGGTCGATCGTGACCGGCTCTTGCAAGCCTGCCAAGCCGGTAATGCGACCGTGCACGGCAGCGGCCTCAACCCCGGAAACCTCTCTGGGGTTTTGCCTTTGGCGTTATCCGGGATGAGTCGCAGCATCGAGAGGATCACCCTGCAGGAACGAGCCGACTGGTCGGTGTACGAAAGCACGTCGATCACGTTCGACAACATGGCTTTCGGTCAGCCCGTGGAATCCATCAGCCGCACCGGCAACGACTTCCTGGCGTTCAACAGCGGAATATTCGAAGAGCAAGTGTGGTTTCTCGCCGATGCGCTCAATGCGGATATCGACGAGGTCGTCGTCACGGTGGATGCGGTCGCCGCCGAAGCCGATCACCAGATCTTCGACCGCTTCTTACGCGCGGGAACCACCGCCGGGCAACGGTGGAACTGGTCTGGACGGCGTAGTGGCCAGACTCTCATCGAGATCGAAACGCTCTGGACGGTCGGCGGCGAATACCCCACGCACTGGCCGAAACCCGAACACGGCTGGACATTGACCATCGAAGGGGACCCGTCGATGCGGACCCATTTCTTCTCCTTGGCCAGTTTCACCCGCGCGGCGAGCATGGAAGAACACGTCCGCTCGGCCAGTGTGGCCACCGCCATGCAGGTTCTCAACGCCGTGCCCGCCGTCTGTGCCGCCCCGTACGGCTTTGCCACCACGGCGGATCTGCCATTGATCGTCAGTCACACCGGGTTCGGAAACCGTTAGCGCGGTCGAGCTACAGCTCTGCCAGCCGGGGCGCAAATCCCTTGGTCCGCAAGACCTTACCCGCCTCCTGGGTCAGTTCCCGGGTGCTGCCGAGCAAGCTGTCCAACAGCAACGCCCGCTTGACGTGACGATGCAGCATGTGTTCGGCGGTGAAGCCGATACCACCGAGCACCTGCTGGCAGTGCCGGGCGGCCGTCAGCGCCGCGTGGCCCGCTGCCGCTTTGGCCAGCAGGCAGGCCAAGCCGTCGGGATCGTCGGACGCATCGGTGGCAGCCTGCAGGGTCGCCTCGGCGCCCTCGATCGCGACCAGTGTCTCGGCCAGCCGATGCCGGATCGCCTGAAACGAGCTGATGTGGCGGCCGAATTGAACTCGATCCAGGGCGTGCTGCCGCGCCAGGGCAAGCATGGCACGGCTGGCGCCCACCAGCCACCAACCGAGTGCCTGTCGCCCGGCGGCAAGCCCAGCGTGGGCGGCTGAATCTCCCTCTGCGACAGGATGTATCGGTAATTCATCATCGATCGCCGAACTCGGAATGTCTTCGCGCTTCCACACCACCCAGAAGTCTCCCGCCAACGGAAGCGGGGTGACACCGCCCGGTACCTTTCCGGCCGCGCTCAGCACCACGTCGTTGAGCACTGGGGCGTGCGCACCGGTCTCGCCCAGCAGTCGAAACACCAGTGGGATTGCAATGTCGGGGATTTCGTCCAGCATGTCGTGCCAGCCGAGGGAGGCCAGCGCCGCATCGAGCTTGGCGCCGGAAGCCGCGCTCATCGCAGTGCGTATCGATTCGGCAAGCAGCTGCAGTTCCTCGGAGTCTGAGGTCAGTTCCACGATCACTCCTTCCCGAGGTCGAGAAGCCGGCGGGCGATGATGTTGCGCTGAATCTCAGCCGTACCGCCGTAAATAGTCGACGCACGTGAGTACAGATACTCCGAGCGCCACGGCGTCTCATCGAGCTCGAGAACGCCCGGCAGCAGGTCGCGCACGGTGTCGTAAAGCTGCTGTTCGGCGGAGGCCAACAGCACCTTGTCTATCGAAGTATCGGGGCCCAGGCGTGCTCCGTCGCGTAGCCGGTGTTGGGTGGCGCGGGAGCGGCAACGCAGCGTGTGCAGTGCGAGATACGCTGCGCCCAAATCGTATTCGTCGTGGCCGCCGTGTTTGCTGCCGCCGGACATCTCGGCGATGAGCGCATCGAATCGAGAGTAGAGATACGCGATCCGCTGCCAGAAGCAGCTGGACCGCTCGTAGGGCAGTAGGTCCATGGCGAGCTTCCAACCGTCACCCGGCTTGCCGAGCATGCGGCTGCCCGGGATCACCACGTCGTCGTAGTACACCTCGCAGAATTCGTCG
>Ga0182030_10005372_pt1 | contig 27217 bp, 30 predicted proteins | sample 812S3MmetaG_FD_121299 | JGI IMG/M metagenome (GOLD analysis project Ga0182030, IMG submission 121299) | Permafrost microbial communities from Stordalen Mire, Sweden - 812S3M metaG (Illumina Assembly) | ecosystem: Environmental > Terrestrial > Soil > Wetlands > Permafrost | place: Sweden... | reverse complement strand
CGTCGTGCAAGGCCAGCGGGATGGAGGCCGACGACGTGTTGCCGTAGCGATCGATGACCGAGACGGCCCGCTCTTCGGGGATGTTCAGGCGTTGGCACGCCGCCTGAATGATGCGCAGATTGGCCTGGTGGGGCACCAGCAGCGAGATGTCGTCGGGCCCGAGGCCAGCATCGGCCATGGCTCGCTCGGCCGATTCGACCACGGCGCGGACGGCCTTGCGGAAGACCTCTTTGCCGTCCATGAACAAGAAGCCGCCGTGCTCGGCATACAGGAGGTGGCGCAGTGATCCATCGGAGTTGAGGTTCCAGCTCAGCAATTGCCCGGGACCGTCCACGGGTTCAATCACGATGGCACCCGCACCGTCACCGACGATCACCGCCAGCGAGCGGTCGTCCCAGTCGGTGATCTTGGAGAGCGTCTCCGAGCCGATGAGGAGGATCGGTCCCGACCCAGCGGCGATGAAGCCGGCCGCGGTCACGAGCCCGTAGACGAAGCCTGAGCAGGCAGCGTTGATATCAAAAGCGCCGCCGGTGAGGCCGAGGGCGTTCTGCACGGTCGGTGCGGTGCCCGGCACGACACTGTCAGGCGTGGTGGTGGCCAGTATCAGGTGATCGATGTCGGCCGGCGTGAGCCCGGCGTCCTTGATGGCGGCCAGCCCGGCTTCAGCGGCCAAGCCTGACGTCGTCCCTCCGACGTGGCGCTGGCGGATGCCGGTGCGTTCGACGATCCAGGCGTCGGACGTATCGAGCGTGGCGGCCAAGTCATCGTTGGTCACGATTTTGTCCGGTACGGCGATGCCGCAGCCGGTGATGCGAATCCCTCTCATGCACCGCTCCCGGCGGCGATGGCGTGCACGGCGATGAAGCCAGCGTCACCTTCGATGATGCCGCCCGAATTCACGGCGAGGGCCAGGCGGGTGTGTTCGACTTGGCGCCCAACGGCTCGACGGCGGAGTTGGGTGGCCAGCTCCACTACTTGGGCCAGACCAGTGGCGCCGAGTGGGTGACCACGGCCGACCAGCCCACCCGAGGAGTTGACGACCAAACCGGGCGTGTCGATTCCGGTCTCGCCCGCTTCGGTGGCTGGACCAGCCTCGCCCAGACCAAAGAGGCCGATGGACTCGAGGGCGTAGATCTCTTCGGCCGCAGTGGCGTCATGCAATTCGACCAGATCAATGTCGGCTGGGCCGATACCGGCCGCCTCCCAGGCGGCGTCGGAGGCTTGCACCATCCGGTCGTGATAGTCGAGCGAACCATTTCCGGAGCGGGCCACCGAACCGATGATACGGGGAGCGGAAGCCGGTGCCGGAACTTGGGGTCCCCCCACCACCACGGCGGCGGCACCGTCGGTGAAGGAACTGCACATGAGGCGGGTCAAGACGCCAGCCACCTGAGGTGCCGCCAGTACGTCTTCGATGGTGCTGGTGCGTTGACACTGAGCCAACGGGTTGCGTGCGGCATGGTCGAATGCCTTCACGGCCGCGGCGGCAATCTGGCGCAAGGTGACGCCCCGATCGTTCATGATCCGGCGGGCCCAGCCGTCGTTGAGTCCCATGAGGATGCTCCCCGCCGGGTTGTCGTCGGCGTCGACCAGGCGGTCATGAAGATCCAGGCGATAGTCGGCCGGGAGACCGTCCTCAATGCCGGCCATGGTGGCATCGCGATCCCCGGTCCACATCTTCTCCACCCCGAGAGCCAGAATGGGCCGATCTTCGGCCGCCGCCACCAGGGTGGCCATGTGCAGGGCGGAACTCCCACCGGCGCACGAGTTGTCCACGTTAATGATGGCGACATTGTTGAGGCCGGCTTTGCGCAGCCAGGCTTGGCCACGCACGCAGCCCTGATTGTTGAGTCGACCGCCCGTGGCGTTGCCGACGATGACCAGTCCCAGCTCGCTGGGCATGACCCCAGCGTCGCCGAGGGCCTCGTGGACGGCTTGGTAGGCCATGGTCTCGGGGGAGAGGTCACGGCGGCTCATATCCGTCATGCCGGTACCCAAAATGGCGACATTGGTGTTCCCCATCAGGCCACTCCTACCGGGATCGCACTGTCGGCTGCAGCGAAGGCGGACTGCAAGGCGGCGAAATGGGCGAGCGCGCCGGTGCCAGCCACCATGACGAGAATGTGCCGGGCTCCGGCGGCGGCGAAACGCAACAGTCCGGCGGCACAGCTCTCGGCTGATCCGGCAATCAAGTGGCGATGGAAGGCCTTGGCCGGGAGGTTGTAGAGCTCGGACAGCCACTGCGACCCGTCTTCGTGCGCCCGGGCCTCGTCGTCATCGACGTGGGCGAACACCACCACGGCTGGCGTCACTTCATCTGGGTGACGCCCGGCTTGGGCTGTCTCGTGGCGCAATGCCTCGATGGCCGGTCCGTATTCGTCAACCGTGAGAAAGAGAGGTACCCAGCCGTCACCCACCATGGCGGCTCGCCGTCGAGCGGCCACGCTGGCTCCTCCGAGCCAAATGGGCACGCGGGATGACGCCGGCACTTGGCGATACGCCGGCGCCGGATCCTCGGCACTGGCCCAATCGGAACGCAGGGTGGCAATGCCGGAGTCGATGAGGCGACCACGTTGATGAAAATCGACACCGGCCCGGGCGTACTCGTCGGCATGACTGCCGACGCCGAGTCCCAGTACGAATCGACCGTTGGACAGATGTTGCAGGGAGGTGACCTCCTTAGCCACGGCGGAGGGTTGGCGAAGTGGCAATTGGAGGATGCAGCTCCCCAACGTGACCCGCTCGGTGGCAGCCGCGGCGATGGCCAGCGTGGTCAGGCATTCGTTGATGGGGTGGGGCCAGAAAAGATGGTCAACGGCCCAGATCGAATCGGCTCCCGTTGCCTCGGCACGTCGGCAGAGTTCCATGAGCGACTTGGCGTCGTTGGCGGTCGTACCGTCAGTACTACCGAATGCATCGGGAAGTTCGCCCTGCAAGGTGGCTGGGAGGATCAATCCAAGGGATGGACGATTCGTTCCGATTCCTACCGGCGTCACACCTCCATGTTACGTGTCGGACGTGGCCCTGCCCACTTGACCGCAATTGGCCAATTATGAGCTGGCCACCGCGCCCTTCGCACCTTCTGGACCTCCGAGAACGGCCAAGGTGCACTTGGCATCGCAAATGACCCGGTCCTCGTCGTCGATCAGGGTGATGGTCCAGACCTGTACGGTTCGGCCAACCCGAAGTGGGGTGGCGGTGGCAGTGAGATGCCCGTCACGCACCGAACGCAGGTGGCTGGCGCTGAGTTCAATCCCCACCACCTTGCGATCTCGTCCGGCGGCCAACGATGCCCCGAAGCTGGCGGCAGATTCGGCCAAAAGCGCCGAGACGCCGCCGTGCAGGATGCCGTAGGGCTGGTGCACTTTCCATGTCACTGGTATGCGCAACACCACTTGGGTCGGCCCTGCCTCAATGACTTCGACGTCGAGCAATTGGTGAATGTCGGGGCGGCCGCTCGGGAAGGGGGTGTGTTCGGCGTCTTCGGGGGAATCGAGGGAATCGAGGGAATCGGGCGGGGGAGTGGACACGGCGGGATTTTACCGGCGGACCAGCGTCGGTAGGCTCAGCGCGTGAGCGACCTGGTCGACCTACGTAGCGACACCGTGACCCGACCCACCTCGGCTATGCGGCGGGCCATGGCAGAGGCCGAGGTGGGCGACGACGATTACAGGGAAGACCCGACCGTGCGGGCGCTCGAGGAAGCGTTCGCAGCCAGAGTGGGAAAGCCGGCGGCGCTCTTTGTCCCTTCTGGTGTGATGGGCAATCAGATTGCCCTGCGCACGTTGGCCGTGTCGGGGACCGCCGTGGTGGCGGGCGCGCGTCACCACTTGGTGTCCTACGAATACGGCGCGGCAGCACGCAACGCCGGCGTGCAGTTCCATTCCGTCGACGACCGTGACGGCATGTTGGCGGCCAGCGATGTGTCATGGGCTTTGGCGGCCGCTTCGCACCACCACCCGGCCGTCTCACTTGTCGCGTTGGAGAACACCCACATGGCGGCGTCGGGTGCGCCGTGGTCGCTCGAACGCCTCGGGGATGTGTGTGCGGCGGCGGAGGCTGTACCGGTGCATCTCGATGGCGCCCGACTGTTCAATGCTGAAGTGGCCACCGGCATTGGTGCAGCGCAGTGGGCGGCTCCGGTGACGACGGTGATGTGCTGCCTCTCCAAGGGGCTGTGCGCGCCGGTCGGATCAATGTTGGCCGGGCCAACCGACGTGATGGAGGTGGCCCGGCTGGAGCGCAAGCGATTGGGCGGCGGTATGCGCCAATCCGGCGTGCTGGCTGCGCCGGGCCTGCTGGCCCTGCACGACATGGTGGAGCGCCTGGCCGACGATCACGTTCGAGCCGCTCGCCTGGCCGCAGTCGTCGCTGACCGCTGGCCCGAGTGCGGTCTCGATCCGGCGTTGGTGCGGACCAACATCGTGACGTTCGCCCACGTCGACACGGCCGGGCTGCTGGCGCACCTCGAGAGTTGCGGGGTGCTCGCTGGCACAATCGCCCCCGGAATTATGCGACTGGTGACCCACCATGACGTGGACGATGCTGGGGTGGAGCAAGCCGCGTCGGCCTTACAGGGAGCGCCAACATGACGGAGTGGCTATGAAAGTCAGGATTGGTATTAGTGCTGGAGGTCGAGACCTCGGTCCCGAGGAAATGGCGTCACTCGGTCGAGCGATCGGCGAGTGCGGGTTTGATTCGTTGTGGCTGCCTGAAGTGTTGTCACGTCCAGGTCCCGACCCCTTGGTCGGGCTGGCCTGGGCATCGGGCGCTTGCCCCGGCTTGAAGATCGGCACCACCATGCTGCTCCCGGGGCGGAACCTGGTGTGGCTGGCCAAAGCGGTGGCCACGCTCGACCTCCTCTCCGGCGGGCGCTTTCTGCTCACCTTTGTGCCGGGGTTGTCGATCGGCGGCGAACGGCGAGCCATCGGCATTCCGTCGGCCGAACGGGGCAATTTGATGGATGAGGCACTGCCGGTTTTGCGCCAACTCTGGTCGGGGGCGTCGGTGACGTATGACGGACCGGCGGGCTCGTTCGCCGATGTGGTGGTTTCGCCTCAACCGGTGCAAGACCCATTCGATGTGTGGCTGGGTGGCAACGCTCCCGCCGCTTTGGAACGCTGCGGGCGATTGGGCGACGGATGGATTCCTGCCTTTTGCACGCCCGAAGAGGCAGCGTCTGGCAAGGCGGTGATTGATGCAGTGGCGGCCGAGCATGGGCGCGCTCTCAGCCCCGAGCACTTCGGCGTGAGTCTGGCCTATGCCCCCGAGGGGAGCGATCTGAGTGCCGCCCCCATCAGCGCACTGGCCCGGCGAGCCCGAGGTCGGCCCTTGGAAGAGATCGTCCCGGTGGGGCTCGATGGGCTGCGGGTGATGCTGGAGGCGTACGTAGCGGTCGGGTTCTCCAAATTCATCGTGCGTCCGCTTGAGGCGCCTGGCGAGCCAGGGGCATGGCGTTCTGAACTCGAGGCATTGGCCGCCGGCGTGGGGGATCTGCAGACATGACGGTCACGTTCGGCGATTATCGAGCGGCCACCCTCACTTTCCTACGGAGTCAGGACGCGGAGTCGACGCACCATCTCTTCGGGGATTTGCTGACCCACCTGTGCGGCGTGGAGTCATTGGTGCTGGCGTGGGGTGGCTCCGATGTGTTGGCTCTGGCCGCGCTTGGTCACGCCACCTACGGGACCGATGGCTTCGAGCCTCACATTTTGGAGTTGGACGATCGGGTGAAGTTGGCCGACATCATTGGTGCCGAGGCGGAAGCGTTCGTGTACTTCTATGCCAGTTGTGATCGTGAGTTCTTCTATCCCCAACTTGAGGATCCGGACATGACGCTTGAGCAACTGCGTTTTCGAGATCGATTTAGCGGCGTTGAAACTGCGGTGACGGCAGAGCAGGTGACGCGCTTCGTGGACCTGACCTACGCCAACGAATGTGAATTGGCGGCGGCGTCACCCGGTGGCGCAGCCGAGTGGACCTGGTTGGCCGAGTTCTGTCGTCGCACCGGTCGTTGGGCCAGCCCGAGCTTCCTGTCTGGAGCGGCCACCTTGTTGTCCATGGAGGTCTAGGCGCTCAAGGGGTTGATTGGACGGCGCGAATTGTCCCCTACGCTGCCGCGGATGACTGGTCGACCCCTCACCCTCATGGCAGTGCACGCCCATCCCGACGACGAAGCGACTAGCACCGGGGGCGTCTTGGCCCGCTACTCCGACGAAGGCGTACGCACCGTGCTCGTCACCTGCACCAACGGCGAACTGGGCGACGGCCCCGGGGGAGTGAAGCCCGAAGACCCGTCGCACGACGAGAACGTGATTGTGCCGCTCCGGCGAACTGAGCTGGAAGCCAGCTGCGAAATTCTCGGCGTGTCCGACCTTGAATTGCTGGGCTATCACGACTCCGGCATGGAGGGCTGGCCGCAAAACGAGGCACCGGATTCGTTCTGGCAGACACCAGTGGCCGATGCGGCGCACCGACTGGCGCTCTTGATGGAGGAGTACCAGCCTCAGGTCGTCATTACCTATGACGAAAACGGCTTCTACGGGCACCCTGACCACATTCAGGCCAACCGCATCACCCTGGCGGCTATTGCCGAATGTGGCATTCCCGACAAGCTGTACTACACCGCCATACCCCGTTCATCTCTGCAAGGTTTTGCCGAGACGCTGGCCGCCGCTGGCATTGACTTTCCCATCAACGCGGATGAGAACCCGGACTTCGGCACGCCCGACGAACTCATCACCACCAGTGTCGACTGTATGTCGGTGGCCAGTCGCAAGTACGCCTCGCTGGCCGCTCACGCCAGCCAGAGCGACAATATCTTCTTCTTGCAGATGGGCGAGGAGTTGTTCTCGACCGTCATGGGCAACGAGATGTTTGTCCGGGTGCTCAATTCAACCGATGCGGTGACGCCGGAGGACGATCTCTTCGCTGGGTTGCGCTAAGGCTTCGGAGTGTGTGGTTTAGGTCGGGCTGGGAGAAAAGAGCCGAGTCCGCCCTCCTGCTGGGAGAAGAAAGGACGGACCCGGCCCGCTATGCGTCAGCCGATGGCACCGGGATTGGGGTAGCCCCGATGCGAGTTGACTGCGCTGATCCGGTGAGGCACAAGGCCCCAGCGACGACGAGGACCACCATGGTGGCGATTTCGACGATCAAAGCAAGATGGGCGAACGGCGCCGATGACGAGTCCTTGAACCCGAACAGCCCGTGCTCGACCGAAATGAAAAACCCGATCATGGTGGAGGCGGCAAAGCCAATGCCGAGAATGGCGGCCCAGACCCGGCGCACGGCAATGACGACAAGTCCGAGCACCAGACCGGCGATCGATTGGATGAGGAAGAGCGGGCCGATGGTGGGTATTTCGCGGTAGCCGCCGCTCTGCCAGAGGTGGAAGTGGATGTAGCTGGACCACACCATGAGGGCGCCCCCGGCCACGAAGGCGACGGTCGCCACCATTTTGATGGTCGGCCCGGCTTGACTCGGTCCGTATTTGAGCTTGTCCCAGATCACACCCATTGTTCGGATCAGCCTCGTCCCTCGGATGTCATTTTCATACCAGCAGGATTACGGGGATCGGGGTCGAAAGGATTGAATCTCTCGGGCGGTGCCGCCCGTAGTACGAGGGATGAAAGAATTTGGCGTGGCTGAGATCGGATTGACCGACGAAGCGCTGCTGGCCGGCATGGCAGTGGGTGATCAGACCGCCGCGGTGGCCTTTGTCCGTCGCTATCAGCGCCGGGTTTTTGGTCTGGCTCATGCCATGACGGGCGACGTTGGGGTATCGGAAGATGTAGCTCAAGAGGCCCTGATCAGGGTGTGGCGCCACGCCCCGGTCTTCGATCCCCGTCGAGGTTCGGTGACCTCATGGGTCCTGACCATTACCCGGAACCTCACGATTGACGCCCTGCGAATGCGACGGGCCACACCCACCGACCCGGATGACTTCGCTGCCACGGCCTTGATGAGCTTGGAACACAACCCCGAAGACGCCGTACAACGGGGCGACGTCCGCCACATGGTGCGGGGAGCGTTGGCCGAACTGCCGGACGAACAACGACGCGCCGTGGTCCTGGCCTCGGTGTACGGCCGGACGGCCTTGGAGATCAGCGAATCCGAAGACATTCCTCTGGGCACGGCCAAGACGCGCATTCGGACCGGATTACATCGACTGCGTGCGGCCGTCGAGCTGGCCCGAGAAGGAGAGGAGGGACGATGAGTACGGAGAACCCCGTCTGCGCCCAGTTCTCAGCAGAATTGCCGGAGTTGGCATTGGGCGTCCTCACCGGTCGCGACCGGGCCGCCGCGTTGGCTCACGTCGAGACGTGTCAGCGCTGTGCCGATGAACTTGAGCAGCTGTCCCGGGCGGCCGACGCCGTGGTCCGGGTGGCCCCCGAAGTTGAACCTCCGGTGGGGTTTGAAACTCGACTGTTCGACCGTATGGGAGTGACCGACGATGCTGAGGTCTCGGTCACACGCCGACGAATCAGGCCACCAGCATGGGTATTCGCCACGGCTGCTGCGGTTGTGGCGCTCGGCCTTGGCTTGGGTATCGGTTGGTCGATGGGCTCGCCTTCGGCAGGCCATCGCTCGACCCAGGCCGACAAAGTGACTTCGCCCGCCATCGTGACCACGGCCGTATTGCGGCACGACGGACAATCGGTCGGACGAGTGTCGACGTCAGGCGGATCAAGTGCGTGGATGTACATGACCCTGGATGGCTCGTCAATGCAAGGTCAGGTCAAGTGCCAGGTCGTGACCGATGACGGGGTGATCCACACGGTGGGTACCTTCACGGTGAAGCACGGGTACGGAGCGTGGGGTGCGCCCTTGCCGATGCCTCCCCGCCAGGTTCGTTCTGCTCGGGTGGTGTCGCCCAAGGGGACGGTGTTGGCCACCGCCACCTTGGGCTGATCACCGAGGCTTAGTACCGGTAGGTGTCCGGCTTGTAGGGGCCTTCGACCGGCACACCGATGTAGTCGGCTTGGTCCTGACTCAACACGGTGAGCTTGACACCCAACGCGTCGAGGTGAAGACGGGCCACTTTTTCGTCGAGGTGCTTGGGAAGCACGTACACATCGTTCACGTATTGACCGGTCTGGTTGAAGAGTTCCAGCTGAGCCATGGTCTGGTTGGTAAACGAGTTCGACATGACGAAGCTCGGGTGACCGGTAGCGTTGCCCAAGTTGAGCAGCCGGCCTTCCGAGAGCACGATCACGGCGTGGCCGTCGGGGAAGATCCACTTGTCGACCTGGGGCTTAATGTTGACTCGCTCAATCCCAGGGATCTTCGTGACCGAAGCCATGTCAATCTCATTGTCGAAGTGCCCGATGTTGCCCACGATGGCCTGATGCTTCATGGCGGACATGTGCTGTGCCGTAATGATGTCCTTGTTCCCCGTTGTGGTGATGATGATGTCGGCCACCGGAAGAATGTCTTCGAGTGTCGTGACTTGGTACCCCTCCATGGCGGCTTGGAGCGCGCAGATGGGGTCGACCTCGGTGACGACTACTCGTGCCCCTTGCCCGCTGAGTGACTGGGCGCAGCCTTTTCCGACGTCGCCGAAGCCACACACCACGGCCACTTTGCCGCCAATAAGAACGTCGGTAGCTCGGTTGATGCCGTCGATCAACGAGTGGCGGCAGCCGTACTTGTTGTCGAACTTCGACTTGGTGACCGAGTCATTGACGTTGATGGCGGGAAAGAGCAGCTCGCCCTTTTTGGCCATGTCGACCAGGCGGTGGACACCGGTTGTGGTCTCCTCAGTGACACCCTTGATCCCGTTGGCTATGGAGGTCCAACGCTGCGGGTCTTCGGCCAGGCTGCGGCCGAGGAGAGCCAGCACGTATTGAAACTCCTCGGATTCTGCCGTCGAGGGGTCGGGCACTGCGCCGGACTTCTCGAACTCAACACCCTTGTGGACCAGGAGAGTGGCGTCACCACCATCGTCGAGGATCATGTTGGGACCACCTTCGCCGGGCCACAGCAGGGCCTGCTCGGTGCACCACCAGTATTCCTCGAGGGTCTCGCCCTTCCAGGCAAAGACCGGCACGCCTTGAGGGTTCTCCACCGAACCATTCGGACCAACGGCCACCGCCGCAGCGGCGTGGTCCTGGGTGGAGAAGATGTTGCAACTGGCCCAACGCACCCGGGCGCCTAAGGCGGTCAGGGTCTCGATGAGCACTGCGGTCTGGATGGTCATGTGCAGCGAACCGGTGATGCGAGCGCCGGCCAAGGGCTGGCTCGCTGCGAATTCGGCCCGCATGGCCATCAGGCCAGGCATTTCGTGTTCGGCCAAGACGATTTCCTTGCGGCCGTATTCGGCCTCCGACAAGTCGGCCACCTTGAATGGCAGCGAGGTCTGATTAGTGGGCATGACAACTCCTTCTCAATAGAATTTCACGAGCGCGGGCGCGCAGGCCTTGTGTGGGCCATACGGCGGAGGCGCAGCGCACGTGCTCCGACATCTGTCGGAGGCCGTTTACCCGCCACAAGAATAGATCGCTGAGCGAGGTGTGGTGAACCACGGCCGTATGGCCGCTTGACCAGCGGAATTTCAACCTGTCGCGAGGTACACTGGTGGTGACCCCCCTTGGGAGAGTCGCCTCGCTTGGGCAGGACGGCCGTTTCGGCCTATGTCGCCCCGTGCAGGTTCGACGCCTCGACCGAGATCGATTGAGGAGCTGTCGATGCCAGAGAAATCACCACAAAAGCCGTCGGGAAAAAAGCCCGGTAAGTCGCTCAAGGAAAAGCGCGAAGCCAAGCGGGACAAGAAGGCAAGCAAGACTGGTTTCGGTAGCTGACCTGGTTGCGGGGTGAACTCGTCTTGGCTTCGTCTTGGTGTCTTGGTAGCGACTCTCGGAGAAGCATCAGCGGCTAAAGGTTGAGAGTCCGTCATCTTTGAGCTGGTTGAGCATCTTGAGGATCAGGAGCATCTAGCCTTTGGGGATCCGCCATGGCGCGGACCCTCGCGTCAAGACTGATGCGGAAGTCCCGCCCCCGTAGCTCAGGGGATAGAGCATCGGTTTCCTAAACCGTGTGCGCAAGTTCGAATCTTGCCGGGGGCGCCAAAAATGGGTCTTCGGATTCTGACGGGGATCGGGGGTTCGTTGGATGCTGATATGGGGTCGCAAAAGTGTGGAAAATAGCGACGACACTCTTGTAACCAAATTGTCACGGTTAAACGTGTAAGAATTTGCTCGTCGCCGAGTCCACTAAACAGTGAAACGTTGGGCGTGAGTCATCCGCATTGGGGGTAACCCACGCAGCGCGGCAGACGGCGACCATCACAACGGGAAACTTCGTCGGTTGGTCGAGAGCACTATTAAACACTCGCGCTCGCCATGAGGAGCCCTACGGGACGGTCCATCATCAACCACACCGCAGACTTCTGAGCCGGTGGTTGGCTACACGCCCATTTCGGCGTGCACTTGGCCATCAGCCACCGCCGCAAGCAGTTGCTCATGATCTATTTCGTTCTGGTCGGCGTACGCCGCCGAGAAGCGGGCTATCGCATCGTCGAATTTCGAACTGGCGCCAAGGTAAGCGGCGATGGCCAGCCGGTCGCCTGATCGAGCGTGGGTACGAGCCAGGGACCAGCCGCAAGCTCGGGTGTAGGCGTTGAACCCGGAGTAACCCATCGTGGAGAGGTCGATGGATGCCTTCCAGTCCCAGAGCTGGCGCACATAGAAGTCATGTTCTTTGCCATCGAAGTCAACACTTCGGGTCCAGCTGAGAAAGATGTCGCTCGCGGCAAGGGAGATCCGCTGGCCACGGACGACGCGTTCGCCGTGGTTGTCGTAGATGCTTGCTCCCAAATAGGGCTCAAGCACCGACGCCTGGGCTTCTTTTGCCTGGAGTACCAAGGGATCCTGCCCGTCTCGCCCGACCAGAAGGAACACGGTGGCCCGCGTGCCGACACTACCGACGCCAACGACCTTGCGAGCCATATCGACGAATCGGTAGGTGCTGAAGAGGTGGCGCCGGTCCTCGTCGAGGCCGTCGGAGTAATTGGCCATGAGTCCACGCACGTACTCGGATTGAGCGAAAGGGTCATCCTGACCGCGCACGTCACGTAAAGGAACCAAGAGCGGCGGGACGCTCCGAAAGCGAAGTTCCCCGTCCACTCTCTCGGTCAGCTTCGTGACCGCCCGCAGGCTGGTCTTCGCTCGACCCTTGACGAACGGTTGTGCGAACAGGATCCGACCTTTTTGGCCGAGCCTGCCACCGAAGCGGTCGACCAGCTCGCTGGCCCTGAGCCGTTCATACCAAACGTCGAGATGACTTTTCTCGGCGAATCCACGCATGCCATCGCGGTACTCCTTCACGCAGGCTGTCACGAGTTCGCGGCGGCTGTCGGCGGAAAATCCCACATCTCGTCCAGCGATCTCGACGCTGGCCGCCATCCGTTTGACATCCCATTCCCATGGTCCGGGAAGTGTCTCGTCGAAGTCGTTCAGCGCGAACACCATCCGGCGGTCTGGAGCAGCAAATCCGCCGAAGTTCGATATGTGAGCGTCCCCGCATGCCTGCACGGCGATGCCGGAGCGCGGCGTCGGCGCCAGATCGGCCGCCATCACTGCCGCTGCTCCTCGGTAGAACGTGAACGGGGAGACAAGCATTCTGCCGTAGCGGATGGGCACCAGCTCGGGCAACCGCGTGGTGGCCTGGGCTTGGAGCACCGCGATGGGATCGGGCCGGTTTGGCGCAACCATCCAGTCTCCGTGAGCTGACCGCGGCGATGTTCGGCGGGCAGCTCGTCCCCGTTCGGCAGACTCACCGGACTGCAGCATGGCGTGTGGTGGCGTTTGTTCGGCCACACCGGAGGCGTTATCGCCGCTGTTCGACCATGACATGCCAGAGAGCCTACGCAGGCATCACTCAAGACTGGCAATACGGCAGAGGGTCCGTTGCCGATGCGGAGAGTGGCGGCCCATTGCCGCCGATTCCGAAATTTACTGCGAGCTTGCGGTATACAACGTGCCCGCCTGATCTGCTGTCATACAGAAGGCGGTCGATGGGCAGGACACGAAGTCGAGACCGCTATCGGCTGAGAGCGTGCTCCAGCTGCGCCTTCGTCACTTTTGACCGTCCGTCAATGCCACGTCGCCGAGATTCTTCATAGAGCTGGTCCCGGGTCCCTCCACCTCGACCAGAGTGTGAGCGGAGTCCACCGCGTCGCCCAGAGAATATGTCCTTGATGGATGTCGAACTGGCTTGACGGGATTCGCCGGTCCGAACTTGTTCCTTATTCACCGTGTGGGCAGCGATTTCCTCTGCGGTCTTGGCTGAGTCACCGCATTGTTCCGATCCATCTCGGATGTCTTTGTGCTGTGTTCCCAATTCTCCGAATCGCATTCATGCTTTTTCGTTCACTCGACGAGGCGAGCGATCTTCCATCGGCGATGACACCGATGCCGACGGGGTGCCAACGGCAGATGTAGCCTCGGGGCGCGGCACACCTACGATCCTGTCGTCTGACCTGGGGAGGACGGACATTTGTCCGATGTGAGTCAAGGCCCAGGTTGGTGGCAAGCCTCCAACCTCAAGTGGTACCCGCCGCATTTGCACGCTTCGGTACTCCAAGCCTTACCCTCGCCTCCGCCGAGCGCCCAAGTTGTGCAATCTCAAACCCAGAGCGCACCGGCACCTCCACCGGGGTACGCGTACCAAGTGCCGGGAGTTCCGCCATGGACGGCGCCGCCGCCTCAGCGCGAGTTCCCATTTGGCTATGGGCCGCCACCCGGGCCCGGCAACCCTCCGCCAACGACGGCGCAGTTGGCCGTCTTCAATGATCCCGTCCTTGCGGTACCGCTCGCCCCGTGGTGGAAGCGATTGGTGGCCGTCCTCGTCGACGGAGCGATTCTGACTCTCATCTATTTGGTTGCTTTAGTTATCTTCGCGTTAGCGGCAGGCAATAATTCAAACTCGAACAACTCGCACCTCGGAGTGGCGGGTGCCATCGTCGGCGGGATCATTCTCGGACTTGTGGCGTTACTACCCGTGTACCTCTACTTCGGGATCATGAATGGTTCGAAGCGGGGCCAAACGCTTGGGAAAATGGCAATGAGTATCGCGGCTCGAGACGCCAGGACGGGGCAGCGCATCGGGTTTTGGCGCGGCGTCGGGCGGTCGTTCATCTCTATCCTCTTTTTTGTCTTCCTGTTCATCCCGTTTCTGCTTGACAGCCTGGCCCCGCTATGGAGTGCCCGCCGTCAGGCGTGGCATGACTCCATGGTCCGGTCGGTCGTGGTCGACCTGAAGCCGTAACGGCTCTCGACTCGTGTCAGCCCCCCCATATCCGGCGGTGAATTCATGGCCAGTACCCATGCATCCGCCAAGTTGGTATCCCGATCCTTGGCGCATGGCCCCGCTGCGTTGGTGGGACGGCTATCAGTGGTCACCAATTCTTTATGGTCCGTATGGAGAGGCGTGGCCCCTTCCTGCGCCCATTTTCGTTCCGAAAGGACCCGGCATAAAAGGTGGCGGGATCGCCGCCGTCGGGGCGGGCGTCGGTGCGGTCGGATCCGTCATTGTGGCGATCGTCTTCGCGGCGATTTCGTCCGACCACCAGGTTGCCAACAGCCCGTGGTATCTCCTGATCAGTCAACTCGCCCTCTGGGTCGGATTTGTTGGCGCGGTGATCATTGCTTCTCGCAAAAACGGTACCAAGAGTCTTGTACGGGACTACGGCCTGTCGTGGCCTGGTAAGCGCGATGCCTGGAAGGGCTTTCTCGCCGGTCTGGTCGGTCGGGCGTGTCCGACCTTGCTCATTCTCCTGGCGGTTTTGGCATTCAAGGGAACCGGCTCGAGCAATACGGCTTCTCCCCAAATTTTGGGCACCACCCCCGCCGGCACAACCGGCTGGGTAATTGTGGTGCTGCTTACCGTTATTGGGGCGCCCATCGTCGAAGAACTTCTCTTCCGCGGACTTATTCAGGGAGCATTCACCCGTCGGGTTGGAGCAGTGCCGGCGATTTTCGTCACCGCGCTGATTTTCTCAAGCGCCCACATTCTCGGCGAAGGTCTGCTCGCACCCATCGTCTTGTTTCCGACGGCGGTGATTCTCGGCTACCTACGTTACCGAACCGGCCACCTCGCAGCGGGAATGGTGGCCCACGCCACATTCAACGCCTCGTTGTTTCTCCTACTTTTGGTGCCCGCTTTTCGCTGAGTTAGTTGCTATTGACAATTGTTGTCGTTGTCGTGGGTGCTGTCGTCGGAGGCGTCGTCGTGGTGACGGGGACAGTGGTGGTTGTCGCCGGTGCCGTTGGTCGCGTAACGGGGACTGTCGTCGTGGTTGGCACGGATGTGGTGGTCGACGACGTTGTGGTGGTGTGAGGTTTGTTCGAATCAGAATGAGTGACGACTAGCGCAATCACGATGGCCGCTACCGCAATGATGACGGCAACGATGATGATGGTGCGGCCGGTGATTCCAGTTGGCTTCTTTTCTTCAGGAGTTTCCGGCGTTGTTGGGGTCGAATTGTCGTAGGTCACAAAGAAAATTCTAGCCCGCCACACCCGAAATGGCTTGGACCGTCCGAACGGGGTTGCGCGCTAAAAGATATGGATTGCGCTGAAGGGCCAAATCCTGACTACGACTTTGCCCACAATGCTGGTTTTGGCAATCGGACCCCAATACCGACTATCACAGCTATCCGGTCGGTTATCGCCCATGACGAAGTAGTGGTCGGCGGGAATGACGTAGGGCTTGGTTAATGCATACGACGTGCCGGCAGGACCCGGATACGTCACGCCTTGCACCGAGGAGGGAAGCCATGACTCTCTAAGTGGCGCACCGTTGATGTCGACATAACCATGGCTGAGCGAGATGGTCTGACCCGGAAGTCCCACCACGCGCTTGACCAAGTCGGGCGCAGACGGACCGCCGCAGTTCTCATTGGGTGGGCGTGTGAAGACCACGATGTCACCTGGATCGACGGCGTGATGGTGGTAACTGAATTTGTCGACCACAATCCGGTCGCCAATTTTTAGAGTCGGCTCCATTGATCCTGAAGGAATGAAAAAGGTCTGGATGACAAAAAGTCGAAGAATGACGGCGATGACCAGGGGGGTGACGATCAGGATGGCGACGACTAGCGCCACTATGACGATCCAAGAGTTCTTCCTTTTTGGGGGAGTAGGAGGGAGGAATGCCACTTCGTCCAGGGTGGAAGGTGGATCGAGGGGCGTGACCGACATGTGCGGCGAGACTACTCAAGGAAACAATCCCGAGACCCTGGACCGCTTTTGGTTGACGCAATAGCCTGCAAAAAGAGAACTATCGCCCATCGCGGGTTCCTTCCCCCGGAGGAGGCAGCATGCGCTATTTCCTTATTCGCCGGCAGTCGATTCGCTCTTTTTTCTGCGTGAGCCTTCTCGCTTCGCTCGTGGCCATTTTGGTTGCGATCGAAACGCCAGCATCGGCATCGTCGCGAAAAGGCTCGTCAGGGTCATTTACCTTCAGCGGCGAGATTTCCGCCAAGCTCAAGGTGCCTGCCGTGTTGTCGCCCGGTGATGAGCCAGGCTGTCAGATCAGCCCCAGCCAGGGCGGGACCGACGTCATTGTGTGGGACAACGTCAAAATCACGCAATACGGCAAGAAAAAGTCAATTTCATTGGTGGATCTTCAGCTACAGGTTTCCAAATTCGGGCATACCTACAGCATGAAAGAAGGGAGCGACAACTCGGCCTTGGGCGCCGTGTTCTTGTCGACGAATGAGCCGTACCAATGGACTTCGACATCCGGCACCATTGCAACCCACACGGGTGGAAAGTCTGGCTCGGTGACCGGTGTGCTTTCGGCCGGCATTTCCCACCCCGGCACCGTGAGCGTCAAGGGTTCATGGGCTGGTTGTACGAAGTCTGATTAAGACGTCATGTTCCGAGACTGAAAAGTCAATCGGCTGATTGGGCGCCTTCAAGAGGTTCGGTGCTGTACTGCGGTCTTCTTTGCCAGGTATCGAGGCAACCGGGGGAGCAAAAGAAGGCGACCGAACCGTGCCTCGTGACTCCCGTCTCTTCGGCCGTTTCCTCCGACATCGGCAACCCGCAAATGGGATCAAAATGTCGCCTGGCCACAATGGGTGCCATGCCAATGCTCGACGTGGCCACTGGCTTTTCCACCCCGCGCAACGAGATTTCCTTTTGGATCAGTACGGTGCCCCAACGCGGAAGTTCACCCATGACCGACGGCGCAGCGAGTGCTTCGCCACCCTGAGCCAGGTCGCAGAGCCGAGCCGCCACATTGACGCAGTGCCCGATGTAGTCGTCACCCTCCATCAATATGACGTCGCCTGAAGTGGAGCCGGAGCGTATGGAGACCGTCTGCACCGGTGTCGACACTTCGCGCACGACATGGTGCAGCTCCAAAATGGTGGCGAGCAATGGTCGAGTCTCGACACACACGAGCATGACGCCGTCGCCCAACCATTTGGCGATCCGTACACCCCTGCGGGAGCAGATCTCACGTAAGAGTGCTCGGAATCCGGTGATGACCTCGACGGCGTGCTCATCGCCCTCGTGTTCGGTCAGGGCCGTAAAGCCCGAGACGTCCACAAAGGCAAAACTGCGATGGACTCGCACGCAACGATCGTGGCACGTCTCCGTCGCAGCGACCTAATCGGGATCGCAATCGGGCGCAGTATGCCTGTGAGTCGAAGCAGGGTGACCGCTACGGGCGACCGGCTCCAGCGAATGCTTCGCCGTAGTCAGTGGAAGGATCGGTACTCAGACGAATCGGGGTGATGTGGACGGTTTGACCCTTTTCGGGAGCTTCGATCATGTCGCCGCCACCGACGTACATGGCAACGTGGTCATCGCCGGCGGGGCCGTAGAACAGCAGGTCTCCCGGTTCGAGATCGGCCACGCTGACGGGGGTGGAGGCTCCGAACTGCTCGCCCGAAGTTCGCGGGAGATCGACTCCGACTTGCTCCCAAGCCCATTGGACCAGTCCTGAACAATCGAAACTGACCCCGGGATCCTCAGTGCCATATACGTAAGGGACACCAAGCTGTGTCTCGGCGGCTTGGACTGCCCCCTCCCCACCGGGTGCGGTGGGGGGCGCGGGATTTGATCCAACCGATGGCCCGGTACCGCCGGTGGAGCCACCGCTCGAGCCGCCGCCCGAAGAGCCCGATCCGGATGCCGCCGCTTGCTGGGCCGCCGCCACTTTGGCCTGGGTCTCTTGTGCCGCCGCAGCGGCCTGCGCGGCCTCTTGTTGCTGAATCAACGTGGCAACCTCGCCATTTGCTTGTGCCAGCGCAGCCGACTGTTGTTGCTCGAGCTGTTGGTTTTGGGCGATGTTGGATTGCTCGGCAGAAGCCGCAGCCTGGGCCTGTCCTTGTTCGCTCGTCAGTTGGGCTTGCTGCGCCGAGAGCTTGTTCTCTGCCGTATGAAGGTTGGCCACTTCCTGATTGATGTCACCAGTGGCGATCTCGTCGTATTCCGTGGTGGCACCGAGCTGCGTCTCGTTGTTCGAGAAAATTGGATTGTCGGTGGACGCTGATCCATTCGACACGTAGCTAGAGATAGCGGCGGATTGCAGTGTTGCCTTGTCGCCAGCTACTTCTTTTTCGTTCTTGACGATGTTGGCCTTGGTGACGGTGATGCTGGCATTGACTTGGCTGAGTTGGGTCTCATCAGCGTCGTATTGCTGGCCGAGCAGGGCTTCCTTGGCTTGCGCCGCATTCAGACTGGCCTCGATTGCTGCTGCTTTGGCCTGCGCACTGGCAACGGTGTCAGCACCAATGGGACGCGGAGAAACGACCACAGTGCTGGAGCACACTGTGACAACGGTCGCAACGGGCAACATCACCCGCCGGAGCAGCCGACCGCTCCGATTTGACCGCGGCGTGGAGTGGCTTTGGGGCCGCTCGACGTCAGTCACGATGCCCACCAGTGTGGCGTACCCCACCCATCGATACAAGCAATTGCGGCGGCATTGAGCACCTTGTGGTCGTACCGGAGGTGGCAAGTTGCAGCCCATTGGGGGCAAGCGAAGATTTCGATTTCTTTTCCACAACCTTCCATGCGTCGGTGCGGATGCGATGCACTACGGAGCCAGGAAAGTTCAATTGTCCCCTCAGTGAGTGTGAAATGGCACCTTTGGAGATGATCGATTATCTCAAGGCGACGGCGAAGGTCGGTCGGGCCACACTTCCATCAGCCGATCTGGAAGGGCGACCGGTGTGAATCCGAACTTTGCGTACAACGCATGGGCATCACCGGTGCCGAGCAAGAGCCGAATTCCGCTCACCGCCGGGTGCTCGGTGGCGATTTTGACCAAGTACACCCCTAATCCGTTTCCTCGATGGTTCGGATCAATGAACACATCGCACAGCCAGGCAAATGTCGCTCCGTCGGTAACCCAGCGACAGAAGCCAACTTGAGTACCCGAATCGCTGAAGAGCCCGAGATTGAGAGATCCATTGATGGATCTCTCAACTACGTCGCGTGAGCGGTTCTTGGCCCAGTAGCTCTGGGTCGTAAGCCAATGGTGAACCAGATCAACGTCGATCAGACCGCGGTCATCACTGATCCAGTACCCGTCTGGTCCCTTCCATTCCGTCATGCACCCACGTCTCCGAACAGAGCGACCCGGACCGAGACCTCGGGGTACACCTTCAGCATGAGCATGCTGGGCGGCTTCATGCCGAACTCTCGAATATCGAAGACGTAGTCGCCCTGTAACTCGATGGCGGTGCCGCCGCGGAGGTCGATGGTCATCTCATGTTCGAAGTTCCGGGTGTGACCATGGAAGGACAGATCGCCACCTACTAAGTAACTGCCCCTTACTTCGGCAGCCCGAAAGCTGGTGATCCTGCCGGTAATGGTTGGATACTTGCGAGCGTCCATTCGGCGCTTCAATTCGCGGTCGTAGAGGTGATTGCCTGACGTGAGGCGATCCACTGAGAGGGAAAGTTCCCCGTGAACAGGGATCGAAAGATCAATATGTCCCTCGTTGTGAACAGCGACCTCTACCCAACCTTCGAGTCCGCGCGTTTCAGTGCGAATCGGATGAAGATTCGACCGAGCGTCTACCCACACGCAGGATCGTGTGGAGTCGAACTTGAATCGGTGCGGCGGCATATCGGTCCTTCTGGCTCGTCAGAAATGAGGTCGTTTCTCTTCCCCACCCTAAGCGCCGAACGGGAGCTCGACGTGTGGTCGCGGCTTGGTAGATGGAGTCGAGGGTGATGTGGACTTGTCCCAACGGGAGTAAAACGAATGTCGTTTCTCCCTGAAACGAAGTCTCAGGGCCTCATGGCGTCGGCGGTTCCTGATGGGCAAATGCGGCGTCGCGTTCACGCACGGCGTCGCGCAATCCGATTTCGCCGATTCTCTCTGAGAATGCCTGGGCCTCGGGCGCCCGGTGACCAATCACATCATTGAGGGCGGCAAACTTTTGTAGTTGGGACCGTCCCATGAGTTCGACGCCCATGTTGACCACTCGCTTGTTGGCGATGAGAAGATCGCGCCCTATGAGCGCCATGCGCCTTGCTAAGTCAAGAACAACGTCGTCGAGTTCATCGGATGGCGCCGTGGCAACGACCAGTCCGATTGCCTGCGCCTGCAAACCGCTCAGCGTGTCGCCCGTGAGTAACAGGCGCTTCGTCCACTGCGGACCGAGGTGGTAGAGCCACATGTTGGTGGGCGGCACGCCCATTGAACGGACCGGGGGAAAACCGATTCGAGCATCCTCTGCAGCCACGACGAGGTCGCAATGTAAAGCCAGGTCGGTGCCCCCGGCCAAGCAGTTTCCCTGCACTTGTGCAATGACTGGAATGGCGCAGTCCCACACCTTGGCCCAGTCCGACGCCAATTCGAGCATGGCCGTCACGTCATCTTCGATGGCGGAGTGAGGGGTGAAGTCACCTGGTTCGGTGTCCTCAGCCACATAGCCATATCCCGACGAGAACGAGCGACCGGTGCTTCGGATGATGAGCACGCGCACCCCATCGTCACGTTCAGCGTCAGCGACGGCCTTCAAGATCTCACGGATAGACCGAGGCGTGAGGGGATTGTGGTGGTCCGGTCTGTTCAAGGTGATCCGGCGGACAAAGTCGACCTGGTCCACTTCGATGGTGGCGAATTCGGCCGTCATTCAGTACTCCTGTCCTCGTCATCCATCATCAACTGGGCCTTCAATACCTTGCCTGCCTCGTTTCTCGGTAGCGCATCAACAAAGGTAATCCGCCGCGGCACTTTGTAATCAGCCAATCTTTCGAGCAGAAACGATCGAACAGACTCGACTGAAGGCGGCCGTGCCGCTTTCGTTACCAACCAGGCCGCCACATCCTCTCCGAGCACCGGGTGAGGGACACCGGTTACGGCAGCTTCCACTATGTCGGGGTACTCGAAAAGCGCGGCTTCGACTTCGCCCGGCACGATGTTGTGCCCACCCCGGATGATGAGCTCTTTTTGCCGTCCAACGACCCAGAGGAATCCGTCGGGGTCGACGAATCCGAGATCCCCGCTGAGCAGCCAGCCTTCATTCCACGTCAGCGTTGATCCTTCGGGATCCTGGAAATATGACCGCTGGTGTCTTTCCCCGTGCACGGTGATCTGACCGATCTCTCCCGCCTGGAGCTCGTTTCCTTCAGGATCGATGATTTGCACCGTCACTCCAGGCAGGGGCCGACCGACCGATCCTGCATGCGTTCCGCTGTCACCAACTGGTGTGGCTGTCACGGCCCCGAATTCAGTCATGCCGTAACCGCACATGACGTCTGCTGCCGGAACCCGACGGCCGAACTTGCGGAGCGTCTCGACCGCAATGGGAGCGCTCCCGATGTTGACCACGAAAAGGCTCGAAAGGTCAGCGGCTTCAAAGTAAGTATCGGCCACAATCAACTGCACCATGGCAGGAACCAGAAAGGCCGCCACGGGTCGTTTGGTCTCAACCGACTGGAGCCAGCGGGCGGGATCGAACTTGGGCAAAAACCAACCGCTCAGGCCACCGCGCATTGGTCCACAGATGAGGAGCGAACCGCTGGTGGTGGAGAAAGGGGAGGAGGTGATGAAACCGAGTCCGTGCCACGACGAAGGCACTCGATCAAGCGATGAAAGACCGCTGTGCCGGACGATGACGCCTTTCGGAGCGCCTGTCGTGCCGGAGGTGTACATGATGTCGGCCTCGTCGTCGGCGCTGAGCCGGTGATCGATATCGGACCCGTCAGGATCGAGCAGATCGCTCCACGATCGATCCGACCGGCCGATCGCCGCAATGAATCCGATAGCTGAGTCCACAGTGTGATCGGGTGCCAGCATCGCGTCACTAGCCAGGAGCGCTTTGACGCCAGCATGGCGAAGGATGGCAGCAACCTCTGTCCTGTTGAGGCGGGTATTGAGGGGCACTGCTACCGCTCCGGCTTTGTGAATAGCCATGTAGGAGATCAGCCACTCAAAGGGATAGTCCTCCGTGATGGCGAGGGCCACGCGATCCCCGGGGAGTAGGCCTTTGGAATGCATTCCACGCGCCAGCTGGTTCGATTGCGTGTGCCAACTTCCCAAACTGAGGTCGCTGTCATCGGCCAAGTTCTTCCAGGCGATGGCGTCGGGAAACGCGTCGGCCAGATGGGCGAGTAGTTCTGGTTGGAGCAGCGTCATGGTGAATGGGCGTGGGCGCTCCGATTAATACGGAGCACCGCCCTCGAGGATGGTTCGAGGATTGGTGACCATCATGGTGTCGATGTCGGCATCGCTAATCCCGCGTGTGCGCATGAGGGGAAGTACGTCAAAGGGGATGTGCGTCCACCGCCAGTCTTTGGCCGCCTCGGAAAGCGATCGAGGAAACCAGTCGACGAAGCACATTGCGTCGTGCGACAACACGATCCGTTCGGCATATCCACGCTCACAGAGTCGGGCTACCGCGTCGACTCGATCCTCAACGGTAAAACCCATCAAACCGAAATGGTCGAATCCGAGATACGAACCGTTGTCGATGAGGGCGAGGTGGTAGTCGGTATTGAGGGTGCCGCCACAGTGGCCGATGACCACCCGCGAGAGATCCACTCCCTCTTCCTCGAAGACGCGCTGCTGCTCTAGCCCCCAGGGCTCGGGTGGCGTGGGGGTGTGCGTCGTGATGGGCACGCCGGTCTCCCGGTGCGCCCGCGCTACGGCCCGCAGCACACGCTCGACGTCTGGAGTGATACCAGGGCGATCGGAGGCGCACTTGAGAATGCCCGCTCGAACTCCGGTGTCGGCGACACCTTCTCGAATTTCCCGCACGAACATATCCACCATTGGCTCCGGCCCGCCCATGACGGTTCCGGGTCCGCGAAAGTGAAAGAACATCGGTACTTCGTTATACGTGTAGACCCCAGTCGCCACCACGATGTTGATGTCGGGTACCAAATCCGAGATGGCCTTGACTCTGGGGATATAGCGACCCAACCCAATCACGGTGAGGTCAACCAAAGTGTCGATGCCTGCTGCCTTGAGTTCTCGCAGCTTGGCAACGGCGCGTGCCTGTTCGGCGTCTTCGTCCCATTCGTCTGCTGTCTTCTCAATGTCAGGGCTCAGTACAAAGATGTGCTCATGCATCAACGTTTTCCCGAGCGAAGTTCCCTCAATGGGACCTTGCACGGTGTTGACCAGGGTCATCGCACTCCTTTTCTGCACAATTCAAACGTCTAGCGCCAACGCGGGCGAGCGTAGTGGGGCCCGAGTTGCGACGCCCTGGGTGCAATGTCCCAGCCGGGACACAGCTGAAGTTGCGCTCAATCGGAATCGGCCATGTTCGGATGAGGACGTGCCCAGCACCGAGTCTCGTGAAAACGCCAATCTTCGCATCCGCCGATTGACCCGTTCGGCGGTCGTCGCCGCCGCAGGAGCCACGGTGCTGATCGGTGTTGTGGTGGCCAAGGAACATCCGGGGGCATCGAGCTCATCGGCTTCTTCGCCTGGAACTACGTCGACCACAACGACCCCAACCTCCTCGACCTCCGGTTCAGCATCGTCAGCCGGCGTTGCCACCACGACCACGACTTCGGCTCCGACAACGACGCAAGCAACTCCGCAGGTCACCTCGGGCGGCACTTCCCGATGATGTCCTCAGCGATCGACGTCGAAGACGAGGAGTTGACAGTTCGGAGCTGGGCCGCCATTGGCACAACCGCCACGGTGGTGGTGCAACGTGCCGACCATGTCGGTCCGGCCGAAAGCATCCTGCGAACCGAAATCGATGCATTTGACCGCGCCTGCAGCCGATTCCGAGACGACAGCGAGCTGGCGATGGTGCACGCTCATGGTGGCGAGGCGGTCCGCGTGAGTGCCGTGCTCTTTGAGGCGCTCGACGTGGCCTGCGAGGTGGCTCGGCGAACTGCAGGGGCAGTTGACCCCACAATCGGCAATGCCATCGCTGCGCTGGGTTACGACCGAGATCTGCGTGAAGTTGTTCAAGAGGGAAACTCTCTCCTCCTCGAGTTGTCGCCTGCCGTTGGATTTGCGCACGTGCATCTCGATCGATCGCGGCGCACCGTTCGTATCCCCCGGGGGGTCAAGCTCGACCTCGGATCATCCGCCAAGGCGCTGATTGCCGACCGGGCCGCCGCTCGCATTGCTGGGCACATCGGTGCTGGAGTGTTGGTCAGCATCGGGGGTGACGTCGCGGTGGCTGGCTCACCGCCACGAGAAGGATGGGCCATCGCCATCGCGACCGCGTCGGCTACCCCGCCTGAAGCTGCCGATCACGTGGTGGGCATCCGGAGCGGCGGAATGGCCAGTTCCAGTCCATCCGTGCGGACCTGGAACTTAGGCGACCGTGAAGCGCATCACATTCTCGATCCGCTGACGGGAGATTGCGTCTCTCCCTACTGGTCCTTGGCATCGGCCTCGGGCGACAGCTGCGTGAGCGCAAACGCTCTCTCGACTGCAGCAGTGGTGTGGGGAGAGGACGCGTTGTGGCGGCTACGGGAATTCGACCAGGCCGTTCGCCTCGTGCGTCATGACGGTCGAGTGTTTTACCTAAACGGGTGGCCCGAGGAGCAAACGGCATGAACTCAACCGCTCTTTGGTACACCACTCGCGCCACTGGGATTGTGGCGCTGATTCTGCTCACGGCGACCATGTTCCTCGGACTTGCCACGACGAACCGAGCCAAGGCGTCACGGTGGCCTGGTTATGCCCAGCAAGAACTCCATCGCCGAGTCTCGCTCTTGGCCGTGGTATTTCTCGCCATCCACATCCTGACCAGCATCCTCGACACCTTCGTCTCGATCTCATGGGCGTCGCTGATCATCCCGTTTACTTCCTCCTATGACCGCTTCTGGGTTGGGGTCGGGACCATCAGCGTTGATCTGATGTTGGCCGTCATGGTGTCGAGCCTGCTGCGGTCCCATATCAAGCCCGGGACGTGGCGCGGGCTGCATTGGTTGGCCTATTTCTCCTGGCCGATCGCCTTGGCCCACACTTTTGGCATGGGTACAGACGCGAAGGAAACTTGGGTGATTGCTCTTGGGATCGCGTGTGTCGCTTTGGTTGGAGGAGGTCTTGTCTGGCGCCTTCGCATGACTGCCATCCAGAAGCAGCTGAGAGGGGTCGTGGCGAATGAGGCACGGACCCATCTGGTGCACAACAGTGCAGCGAGGAGCAGTTCTCGTCATGTCTAACGACAGCAGCACCCTTCCCAATGTCGCTCGATACTCCTTGCTTGGTCACCCAAGTGACCTGGAAGGTCACCTCCGAACTGTCGGGCCGTTGCCAATCCCACGCTCGATCGACGCCCAATGGCAGGCGTCGTTCGTGCGGGCGATCCACGACTCGGGTTTGGCCGGTCGGGGTGGTGCTTCATTTCCCTCCGCCATCAAGTTGGCTGCGGCGAGAGCGGACGGTCGCACCGGACTCATCGTGGTCAACGGCATGGAGGGTGAACCGGCGAGCGACAAGGACAAGGTATTGCTCAGTCGGGCTCCACATTTGGTGCTCGATGGCGCCCAATTGCTGGCCGCGGCTTGTGGTGCTGATCGGATCGTCGTGTGCATCCCGATCGGACGAGATGCGGTTGCGGCCTACGTGGCCCGCGCTATAGCGGAGCGGAATGCAGCGAAGACAACCGCCCTCACGATTGACATTGTCCGACCGCCTGATCGTTTCATAGCCGGCGAAGAATCCGCACTCGTGCAGTGGATTGAGTCCGGGAACTCGTTACCCACTTTTCGGCCTGATAAATCAGTGCGGCTGCGCATCGGGAAGCGATCGGCCCTGATCCACAATGCCGAAACCCTGGCTCACGTTGCCCTCATCGCTCGACGGGGTCCCCAGGCGTTCCGTCGGCACGGCATGGCAGAGGATCCTGGCACCTCACTAGTGACGATCAGTGGCGCCGTGACCCATCCCGGTGTGGTTGAGATCGATCGGGGTACACCGCTGCGCGACATTGCGGAGTTGTCGGATCCCGCTGGTCCGGTGCAGGCGATGTTGGTGGGCGGCTACGGCGGCTCATGGGTCGGACCGCATCACTTCGAGACTCCCTATGCGTCCATTCCGTTGCGAACGATCGGAGCATCTGCCGGCGTCGGCATCATTGTGGTTCTCGGCGCGCCGGCGTGTGGCCTCGCCGAGACCGCCCGCCTGGCCCGCTACGCGGCAAGTCAGAGCTCTGGTCAATGCGGACCGTGCGTGTACGGATTGGCGGATCTGGCCGAGGACATGGAGAAACTGGCGAGCGGAAGCGCGGATACTCAAATAATGATCAGACTTCATCGCCGCCTGGAGAGCATCCAAGGGCGTGGAGCATGTCGCCACCCAGACGGCGCCGTGGGTCTGGTGAGGAGTGCACTTGACGTGTTCGCCTCCGATCTGGTGAAGCATGTGAGCGGGAGGCCGTGCCCCCATCATTTGCGGCCAACGCAACTGCGCTTTCCGACCTCGGTGGAGGCCTAGGGCTATGACACTCAAGCTCTTGATTGATCCGGTTGCTTGTGACGCCTATGGCTTTTGTGCCGAGCTCTTGCCCGAATCGATCACCTTGGACGAATGGGGATATCCCATGGTCGACGGCCAGGCCCTAGCGCCCCAATTGGTAGCCGCGGCCAAACGAGCGGCCCGCGATTGCCCACGCCGAGCCATCGAGCTGCGAGAGATCAAGCGATCCGTCTAACTCTCTGGGTCACAATGGTGACCTGATGGATACCTGCCCAGAATGTGAGCCCATTTGCGGGGTCCTGCGGCATCCGGAGTTGGTGGACATCGATCAGAACCTGCGTCGCCCATGACTT
>Ga0182030_10005369_pt1 | contig 27225 bp, 24 predicted proteins | sample 812S3MmetaG_FD_121299 | JGI IMG/M metagenome (GOLD analysis project Ga0182030, IMG submission 121299) | Permafrost microbial communities from Stordalen Mire, Sweden - 812S3M metaG (Illumina Assembly) | ecosystem: Environmental > Terrestrial > Soil > Wetlands > Permafrost | place: Sweden... | reverse complement strand
CTCACGATCCGTGTGTTCGCAACTGCTTCCGGAATGTCTGCGAACAGTGCCGTCATCGCGCGCGCCGTCCGCAGCACGCGCCCATTGTTCACAGTCAGCAGCCGCCCCGCCTTGTCGAGCGAAGTGTGGTGCCGGATGGTCGTCAGCACATCCAGAATTTCGCGGTCGTTTTCTGTTGCGTAACGAACGCCATTAGTCGCCACAACCGGCAAGTCGAGTGATGAAGCCAGACTCAGCAACGATTGGTTGTGTAACTCTTCTTCGCGCAGTCCATGCCGTTGTAACTCGAGATACATATTGCCGCGTCCATAGATAGAGCGAAGCCGGTCAACTAACTTCCATACTCCATCTTGTCCTTCGCGGGTAAGTGCCGCGGCCAGCGGTCCCTCATCGCCGCCAGTGAGGCAGATCAGTCCAGCCGAAAACTCTTCCAGGTCTTCGATCGTCGCCGCGCCTTCGGCCTTGCCCGGCTCGCGCATCTTGAAACGTGTCACGAGTTGGCACAAGTTCTGATAGCCCACTTGCGACGCGCAGAGCAGCAGCACCCGCGGCGGCTCGGAAGGGAACTGATGCGGCAGCCACTCCTGCGGTGTCAGCTGCTCTCCGAACGAACGCACTGCGATCTCCGCGCCGATCAGCGCGCGCACGCCGGTCTTCCTGGCCATGGTGTGAAAGCGCGCCGCGCCATACACGCCATTGCGATCGCTCAATGTCAGGGCAGGCATCTCCAACTCTGCCGCGCGTTCTATCAGCGTCTCCGGCTGCGAAGCCCCCGCCAGAAAACTGAAGGCGCTCGCCGCGTGCAGTTCGATATATTCCATTTCCATCGTCATGAGCCTATGAAAAACGAGTTGTCATCGTGAGCGAGCGAAGCGGAGTCGAAGGATCTGCGGTTGCTTTTAGGAGCTTTCAATACAGGCTCTAGCTATTGGCTGCTGGCATCTTTCGTTTACACATGGGAAAGCACGAACCTCCTGCGAGCGAATAGCGAGCGTCTGCCCTACCGCAGGTGGTTAGTCGTATACAGCCTCTAGCTCCCACTTATGCCGCGCACAATCGTGGACTAACAGGCAAGCTATCGCGGCCCCATTGCTACCTTCCGCCAGAACATCCCACTCCTCCGTATTCCACGTCTCTGTTGACCACCAGCATCCACTCGTCTTCCACGGCCCATAGGCCGCCGCAACGCGATACCGTTGTTGCCGATCGAAAAATGTCACAGGCTTTTGCGCATCCAGCCAAACCTGTACCGGGCTGGGTGGCCGCATGCGCCGCAGGGCCATCCGCGCAGGAGCAGAATGCGCTGCATCCAAACTCGCTGCCGTAACCCCAACCCGAAAACCCTCCATGCGAAAACTCCCCGGCCTGTGTGTGTCTTCCAGCGCCGGCGACCCCACTCGATCCTCGCCCACTATTGCTTTCAGCCGCGCCAGTGTTACGTCCAGCCGCGTGGGCTCCGGCGTCTGCGGCGCAAATAGCCCCAGTTGCACCTTGCTCGCCTGTCCCGGCGTCGCGCTCAGCGTAATCGCGAGTACCCCCGCCTGCGGAGGATGCGCCGCCACCTCCAGTTGCAGCAGCTTCAACAGAAATTTGCGGTCAACCGTCGGCAACGCCGGGCGAATCGCTCTCTCGTACGCGAGTCCGGCTTCCAACCGCATCGTCACCCGCAGCGACGCCAGCGAAAGCGCCCGCCCCGCGGCCCGCGTTGCCAGGCAATCGATCATGCGCGCCGCTACAAACAACAGCGAATCGATCTGCTCCACCGCGGTCTCAAACGCGCAATGCTCTTCGAGCAAAAAACCCTCTTCCGTGGGTTGAAAGGCATGCTCGAACTCACCCCATGCCAGCTTGCGCCAGTCCCTCGCCTGCTGCCCCAGCCGCGCAACCAGGTCTGCTTCAGGCAGTGCCGCAAGCTCTCCCAGTGTGCGAATCCCCCAGATCGCCAGGGTCTCCGCAGTTTCATTCGGAAGCTGCAATACCTCCACAGGAAGCCTGCTCAACGCAATTGCTTCGTGGCCCGCAGGCACTAGTGTCACTCCCCGCGTGGTCGCCGCCTTCAGCCTGGCCGTGTGGAAGTTTCCGCTCACAGCAACGGCGGCGCGCAACCCCGCCGTCGCCAGCGCATCCTTGAGCCGCCCTGCGAGCACCGCCGGTGCTCCAAACAGGCGCTCCGTGCCCGTAATGTCGAGCACACATCCGCAGTCCATGCCCGCCTGCACTGCCTCAATCCGCGGCGAAAATTGCGCTGCGCATTCAAGTAATACCGCCCGCGTCGCCGCCTCCATTTCCTCCGACCGCGCCAGCCGGTGCAGCCCCGCAATTGTCTCGCACTCCAGCTTCGTCATTCCGGGCTCCGCGCCCTTCATGCGCGCGGCCCGGTTCAGCGAACACACCGTTTCCACCGGAGGCATTCCATCCAGAACCACAACCGCCTCTACAGCCAAATCTGTCCGCAGACGCAAGAGCGCCTGGGCAGGGAACTCCTCGGCACAAATGCATGCATACAATTCCCTGCTCATGCGCATACCTCCCGTTCGCTCTTTGAAGTTGCTTCCCATGTCGATGCAGGCGGCTTCCGCTTTCCAGCCAGGAACGGTGTGAATCGCTGTCTTCCCGTACTCACTTCGTAGGTGCATCCACGCAAGACCGTCCTGCCGGCGTCCGTACCCGCTTTCATGCCGCACTCCAGCACCACCGCCGCACTCGACTGCGCCAGCGGTTCCTCTCCCAGCACCAGCAGCGAGCACCGCGTACGGTCCGCCGCCTGCCGGAACCGGAACCACGTCGCCAATGGAATCCGCGCCCCATGCTCCGTAGCCGTTGACCCCAGATCCAGCACCAGCGCAGAAAACCCCGCCGCCTGCAGCAGCAAATCCGTAGCCCGCAGCGCCTGGTCCATCCGCGTAAAGTCAGGATGCGTGCGCGCCTTCACTGCCGGCACCGCCCGGCACCGTACCCAAAGCAATTGCTGCAGCCGCACCCCGCACGCCGCTGCCGACTCCACATCGAGCGCATCGTGCGCATCCACCCACGCACATACCCGCTCCTCCCGTGTCTGCTGCGCAAGAAAGCTCAGCGCCAAGTTCGTCCGCCCCGACGATGCCGGCCCTGTAATCTCGCTGATCGCGCCCACCGGCAGTCCGCCCTCCAGCAACGCGTCTATCGCGGCAATCCCGGTCGGCGAGGTCTCTCGGATCGTGCGCGCCTGCGGCGTCAGCGCGGAAGGGAAACGTCCTTCGAGTGCGCTCTCAATCTTGAGCCGAACTGCCGCAGCGGAAGCCATAAGGTCGAATATTCGCCTTTTCTTCGCCTAGCATCTCGCAAAGACGCTTCTCCTGTCAAAGCCACTTTTCCACAGGCTCCATTCGCTTGTTTTTCAATAGCTTGAAAGTGGGTGTCTCAACAGTTCCATGTACCATGGAACAGAATCAAGGGGATCTTGCATGAGGCTTTTTCGTACCCGGACCGGCTGCATTGTCGAAGCAAAGAGCCAGCACTACCGCATCGAAAATGTCGACGGCGCCGGCTGGGACAGCCTACTCGCCCTGGAGGATCTCCATGCCGGGCTCACCGCCATCATCCAGGGCCTCACGCCTTCAGCCGCGGCGCCCGATCCGGCCGAACTCCTTGCCCCCATCGGCCATCAGGAAGTCTGGGCAGCCGGTGTCACGTATTACCGCAGCCGCGGAGCCCGCATGGAAGAGTCGAAGGACGCCGGCGGCGGCAGCTTTTATGACCGCGTCTACTCCGCCGAACGCCCTGAGCTCTTCTTCAAATCCACCGCCAGCCGCACCGTCGGTCCCGGCGGCAAAGTCCGCATACGCGCCGACGCTTCCTGGTCGGTTCCCGAGCCCGAACTCACCCTCCTTGTCAGTCCCAGCGGCCACATCACCGGCTACACCATCGGCAACGACATGAGTTCTCGCGACATCGAGGGTGAAAACCCGCTCTATCTTCCTCAGGCCAAGGTCTACAGCGGCAGTTGCGCTCTCGGCCCAAGCATTCTGGTTGCCCAATCGCCGCTGCCACCTACAACCGAAATCTCCATCGAAATCCTGCGTAATCAAGCAGTCGCATTTGCAGGCCAAACCACCCTCGCCGAGCTCAAGCGAGAGCCACAATCCCTCGTCGACTATCTCTTCCGCGACAATGCCTTCCCACAGGGCTGCTTTCTTATGACCGGCACCGGCATCGTTCCGCCCAGCAACTTCACCCTCGCCTCAGCCGACCGTATCCGCATCACCATTCCCCCCATCGGCACTCTCGAAAACGAAGTCGGCTGAACTATGGTTCCTATCTCGTATAACTTCAGTTGATAACTCGTAACTACATTAAGTGGCACGTCAGTACCGTTCTACTCCTTCCCGGTTTTGGCCTGGGAGCTGTTAACATCGGATGAATTAAGCGGCGTGCTTCAATTTACGCCGCACGCCTTTCATTGAGCGGGCACATTCCCCTGGTCCAAATTGGCCGGCTTGTTCTCCTGGCCGCTGCCAGTACGTGGATTCGCGCGATCGATATGAAATGTTTCCCTATTCCGGAGGCCGTACCATGCAATCCAGGTCGATCGCTTTGCCCCTCCAACTTGCCAGAGGAGCCGTCTTTCTCCTGGCATGTCTCCCGGCTTCCGCACAGTTTCCGTCGAAGATCACGCGCGTCGTGGTCATCGTGCAGGAGAACCGCACTCCCGACAATCTGTTCCACTACCTGACACCTGCCTGCCCTATTCCCAAAGACGCCAAGGGCCTCAGCGCCTGCACGCCCAGCCCTGTCACCGACAGTTGCTACAACATCTCTCCATGCGGACTTTCCAACCAGAAAGGTTCGCCCGTGCGCGAAACCTTAAAGTCCATATCTCTCTCCAGCACCGTCAATCCCGACCACTCACATAAATCCTTCGAGCAGATGTGCGATCTCGATACGTCTACCTTCCAATGCCGCATCGATGGCGCCTGGCGTCTTTCCGGCAGCAACGATTCTTATACCTACGTTTCCAATGCGTCCGTCACAAATTCGAACGGCTCCAAAGGTCATATCCTCGATCCCTACATGACGCTCGTCAAGCAATATGGCTGGGCCAACTACATGTACCAAACCAACCAGGGCCCCAGTTATACCGCCCATCAATTCATCTTTTCCGGTACCTCGGCGCTCTCGTCCACAGACGATGCTAATTCCATCTTCATTGCCGAAAATCCCATCAGCTCGTTGCAGAAGGAATCCGGATGCCTCGCTCCTGCCGGCGCTGCGAATGACCTTATCGAGCCCGTGATGGGCCAGCCAACACCGGGTTGCACGCTTTACGGCAACAAGTCCGTAGAGGAATGTCCCATCACCAATACCGCGCTCGACTACCCAGTCAACCCCGTCGGCACCTTTTGCACCTCGCACCAGAGCATGGCCGACGTTCTCGATGCTCCCGCAATTTCCTGGAAGTATTACGCCACAACGCCGGGCTACATCTGGACAGCGCCGGTCTCCATCCAATCCATCTGCCAACCCGCCTTTGTCAATCCCAATGGCGACCCAAGTTCCAGCCTCAAATGCACCGGCAGCGAATGGACCGCCAATGTCGACACCAACAATCTCGGCACCGACATCCTGCGCGACGTTACCAACTGCAATCTTGCCAATGTCAGTTGGATCACGCCCGATGGCGTCTGGTCAGACCACGCGGGATCCTACGGTCCCTCCTGGGTGGCGGCCATTATCAACGCCATCGGCAACAATCCCACCTGCCCCCAGGGAACGACGGACGCGGGACAGAATTATTGGCAGAACACAGCCATCCTGGTTACGTGGGATGACTGGGGTGGCTGGTCCGATCACGAACAACCACTCCTCGCCGGAGCGCTGCCATGCACCTCAGCCAACTGCCCGGCGGCCTATCAATATGGATTCCGCGTCCCACTGCTCGTCGTTTCCGCCTACACGCCTGCCGGTCTCATCGACAACATACCCCACGACTTCGGCAGCATCCTGCGCATGATCGAAGGCGTCAACAATCTGCCCGAAGGGGAACTCGGCTTCGCAGATGCCCGCTCCACATCCGACCTCTCCAACTTCTTCACTCTCTCCACGCCCCGCGGCTTTACCACCATTCCTGCTGAAAAGAACGCTAACTTCTTCTTGACATACAAAGGCGCCGCAGTCGAACCCGACGACGACTAAAATGCCCAAGGAAAAAGCGGCCCTCCCGTTGGGGAGGGCCGCTATCGATCGAAAACTCGTTCAAATCGAATGGACTTAAGCCGCCGACCTACTTCAGGTCGAGGTGGAAGGTCACATCGATTTGGTTGCCGTCCGCCTTCCAGTTGGCCTTGAATTCATCCGTCTTCGCAGTCGTGGCAATGACCCATTTGTAATAGATCGCGTCGAAAGTGTAGGTGTGACTCGGGCAGACACCATCGGCAAGGTGGCCTTTAATGAACTTGCCATACAGGTTTCCGTAATTCGGTGAGCTCTTCACCACCCATTGCCCGGGCGTAATTTCCGCGCACGTCTTGGTGTTGTAGAGAACAAAGGCCGTCAGATACGTCTTAACGTTCGGATAAACCTTCCATGTCCCCGACGCCTTCACTGTTGTGTCTGGCAGAAATCCTCCGTTGTCCCCTTTCGATGGATCGACTTGGATCATGCCGACGCGAATGTCCCCCTTGCTCTCTTCAGGATGGTTCTTCGTGCTTTCGCTGTAAGTCGGCGTTGCGGCGAGCGTGACTGCGCTCAACGCAAGCATAGCCCATAGCTTTCTCGTGGGCAGACGGGAAAGTGATCTGTCCTGCATCATGCTCCTCCAATTCGATTGTGAATAACTTGTCCCCTGGATTTCGGCGAGTGTAAGGCTCAATCGAATTAGATTGCAACGAATTTCTTTAAATAACTCTGCAATGTTACTACTTTGCAATGATGAGGTTATTTGTAACTTAGTCATCCTCTAGCTCATTCTTTATAACTATATGGACACTGGCTGGCTAATGGTTAATCCATCCCGTTTTTCATGAATGAGGGACTCTTCTCCACCAAGTCTCTCAGTCCTTCAGTCCCTCGCGTCTTCAAGCCCGGGCAGCCTTCACCGCGGCGGTCAACTCCGGGACTACCTCAAACAAGTCCCCCACGATCCCGTAATCAGCCACTTCAAAAATTGGCGCCTCAGGGTCTTTATTGATCGCCACAATGCATTGCGATCCCTTCATCCCCACAAGGTGTTGAATCGCGCCGGATATGCCGACGGCAAGATAGAGCTTGGGCGCAACCGTCTGCCCGCTCGAGCCAACCTGCCGTTCCATGGGAAGCCATCCGTTATCGCAGATGGGCCGCGAAGCCGCAAGTTCCGCGCCGAGCGCGGCCGCCAGCTCCTGCACCAGCGGAACGTTCTCCGCCTCCTTGATGCCGCGTCCCACGCTCACAATCAACTGGGCAGAGCCCAGGTCGATTGTCTGCGCGCTGCCGCGGAAGGGCTCACCGGGGGTGGTGCGAATCTGCCCCGCGTCAATCGTAGGCGCAAATGTCTCAATCGGTGCTGCCATAGGAGTTGGGGAAGCCTCCGCCCGGAATGCCCCTGCCTGTACCGACACCAGGCATATTCCATCGCCTGCCGGCTTATACGTTCCATTCAGCCGCCCCTGCATCAACTGCCGTGTGAACGCAGGGCCGTCGCCAATGTTCACTACATCGCTGATCAGCACCTGGCCCAGGCGCGTAGCCAATGCCGGCGCGTAGTCGCGCACCTGATAGGAATGCGGAAAGACAACGTACGCAGGGTTCTCACGCGCAATCAACTGTTGGAGTGCCAGCGTGAATCCATCGGCCGTGTAGTTTCCGAGCAGCGCGTGTTCTACGCGCACGGCCTTGGCCACGCCGCGCAGCGCGACCTCTGCCGCCAAAGCGGCCGTATCGTTTCCTACCAGAGCCGCGGTCACGCTCGATCCGGTCAAGCCGGCGAGTTTTTGCCCTGCGGCCACGGCTTCCCAACTAATGCGGCCAATGCGGCCATCCTTCTGCTCAATCACAACCAGGACACCGCTCATAGCACCCGCACCTCGAATTTCAATTTCTCTACCAGCGCCGCCGCCGCTTCTTTCGGCGAACCCGACAGCATTTGTGTCGACTTCTGCTTCTGCGGCAGGCTCACACTTTCGAGCTGAACTGTAGGCTTCGCGTTCACGCCCAGCTCTCCCGCACTGAGCGTTTTCACTTCTTTTGTTTTGGCCTTCTTGATACCCATAAGCGTGGCGTAGCGCAGCTTATTGCCGCCCGACTGAATCGTAAGCACCGCGGGAGTCGGCATGTCGATCTGCTGGAACCATCCTTCTTCCAACTCGCGCTTCACCTTCAGCCGCTGGCCGTCCACTTCGACATTCAGAATCAGCGTTGCGTGCGGCACGCCCAGCAGTTCGGCAAGAATCACGCCCGTCTGCCCCAACCCCAGGTCTTCTGACTGCAATCCAGTCAACACCAGGTCAGGCGACTCCGGTTGCACCGCCGCCGCCAGCAGCCGCGCTACACCCAGCGCGTCCCGCTCGGCAAGGTCGTCGCAGGCAATATGGATTGCCCGATCCGCACCCTTGGCCAATGCCTCGCGAATCGTCTGGCCCACGCGCTCGGGGCCGGCGCTCACCACCACCACCTCGCCGCCCTGTTTTTCTTTCAATTGAAGCGCCTCTTCCAGCGCATACGCATCCGGCTCGTTCAAGGCAAACTGCAAATCCGCTTCGTCGATCCATTTGCCCGACGAGCCCAACCGCACCTGCGCGTCCCGCTCCGGTACTTGTTTGATTGCCACCAGTATCTTCATAAGCTTTCGACCTCGACTATCTTAACTCGCCGAGCATGGCGGGGTCCGCCTGCAGCGGCTGCCCATGCCGCAGCGTGCATTTGACGCCCTATAATCAGCAAGACTTCCAGGAGACTCGCCACCAGGCATCCCTGCAAGCCGGCCACGCCCCAAAGGATCAGATGACGATAATCGTTCGCGCGTTCTCCCAGGCATTCCTGATCTTCGCTTTGTTCACCGCACTCTGCGCCGCGCAAACGCAGTCTGGCTGGCCCGTCTACAACGGCGGGCTCGACGGCGACCACTACTCCCGTCTTGCGCAAATCAACCGGGCCAACGTGCATCTGCTCAAGCAGGCATGGACGTTCGACACCGGCGAGGCCGGCGGCATTCAAGACAACCCACTCGTTGTCGGTCGCACGCTCTACGCCTACACACCAAAGGAAAAAGTCGTCGCCCTCGATGCTGCCACCGGCAAACTCCGATGGAAGTTCGACTCCGGAATCGAGGGCAATCAGCCCGACCGCGGCATGACGTGGTGGTCGGACAATGGCCACGGCCGCGTCTTTGCCGGTGTCTTGAATTTTCTCTATTGCCTTGATGCCGACACGGGCAAGCCCATCGCTTCGTTCGGCGAAAACGGCCGCATCGATCTGCGCAAAGGGCTGGATAGGGGATTAGCGGGCGGCAACTTCGAAGAGCAGTCCATCGTACTCACCACGCCCGGCGTTCTTTACAAAGACATGATCATCGTGGGCGGCCGCAATCCAGAAACGCACCCTGCGCCACCCGGCGACATTCGCGCCTACGACTTGCATACCGGCAAGCTGCGCTGGAGCTTCCATACCATTCCTCGTCCCGGCGAGCCTGGCTACGAAACCTGGCCGGCCGATGCCTGGAAGACCGCCGGCGCCGCAAACAACTGGGCCGGCATGGCGCTCGATGCCGAGCGCGGCATCCTGTATGCGCCCACCGGCTCGGCTGTCTTCGACTTCTACGGAGGCGATCGCGGCGGCGACGATCTCTATGCAAACACGCTGCTCGCGCTCGACGCCAACACCGGCAAGCGCCTCTGGCATTTCCAGGGCGTGCATCACGACATCTGGGATCGCGATTTTCCGTCCGAACCGGCACTCTTCACGCTGAAGCGGGATGGAAAGACCATTCCCGCGCTCGCGCAGACTACCAAGCAGGGCTACCTCTATCTCTTCGATCGCGTCACCGGCAAGCCTCTCAATCCGATTCGCGAGATTCCGTATCCAACGAGCACGGTTCCTGGCGAAGTAACCGCACCCACGCAACCCAGGCCGGATCTTCCCGAGCCCTTCGCGCGCCAAAGCCTGACGGAGGACATGCTTACCGCGCGCACGCCCGCTGCCCATGACTGGGCCTTGAAAGAATTCCACACCTTCCGCAGCAATGGACAGTTTTTTCCGCTCGCGCTGAATCAGCAAACGGTGGTCTTTCCCGGCTTCGACGGCGGTGCGGAGTGGGGCGGCCCTGCGATCAATCCAGCCACCAACATCCTCTACGTGAACGCAACCGAGATGGCGTGGCTTGGCGGGCTTCTTCCCGCGGAACATGGCGGAAGCCCCGGTGCGCAGGTTTACGAAAGCCAGTGCGCCATGTGCCACGGTCCTGATCGAGCGGGCGCACCGCCGGCCTTTCCATCCCTTGTTTCCATCCTTGATCGGCTTTCCGTTCAGCAGGTCACCGACAACGTGAAGAAGGGTAATGGGCGCATGCCGTCCTTCCCCAACATCGACGCCACGCACCTCGCATCGCTGATCGATTTTCTGCGCACGAGCAGCGGAGCATCGAAGTCCGATGCGGCCAAGGAACTGGGATCGGTGCCGGTGCTGCAGATGACTCAGCAGGCGCACAGCGACAAAGCCGGAGCCGCTGTCTACCAGGATCATTGCGGCATCTGTCATGGCGAACACATGGAAGGAAACGCACCGTCGATTCCGATGCTGGTGGGTGTCGGTGGCCGCCTGAGCAAAGCGCAGATTGTGGACATGATTCAGAAAGGGAAGGGAACCATGCCTGCGATGCCCGACGTCGCCGGGCCCGACCTCGAAGCCTTGCTTCGCGTTTTGGAAGTAAGCGATCAGCCGAAAAAGCAGTCTGCTTCAGACGAGGACGGCCAGGATCGCTACACCTTTACCGGCTACCGCAAATTTCTCGACCCCGACGGCTACCCTGCGATCACGCCGCCGTGGGGAACCTTGAACGCCATTGACCTCAAGACAGGCAAGTACGTCTGGAAGATTCCTTTCGGCGAGTATCCGCAACTCGAGGCGCAGGGCCTCGCAAACACCGGCACTGAAAACTACGGCGGCCCCGTAGTCACCGCCGGTGGCGTGCTCTTTATCGGAGCCACCATCTATGACCGCAAGTTCCGTGCCTTCGATATTCGCGACGGCAAGCTGCTCTGGCAGGCGGATCTGCCCTTCTCCGGCGTCGCAACCCCCGCCACGTACATGGTCGACGGCAAGCAGTATGTTGTTATAGGAACCAGTGCTGCCCGCGACCCTAAAGCTCCACAGGGCGGAGCCTACGTCGCCTTCTCGCTTCCGTAAGCGCACTGAAAGTTATGTCGCTTTGTGCCTGAGGATTCTCTGTCGCAATTCGCCGGGTGGCTCATTCACCACTAGCCCCGCGGTCTGGGCCGCCAGGGCCTGCTTCAAATCAAAGGTGAAGAACGTTGTGGCCCCAAGCTCAATCGCCGTCGCTACGTGCAACAAATCAGCCGCACGTACGCCAATGCTGGCTGTGTGCTTCCTTGAGAGCGCTTTGGCTCGCTGAAATGCCTCATCGGAGACCGGCCGCCACTGCAACAGGCCGGAACGAAAGTCCGACTCCAGGTCTCTCATTGCATTGACAACGTTTTGTTCCGACATTTCTCCGCGAAACACGCGCAAACCAAATGCGTTGATCGTTTCCATTTCGCAGAGCGCCGACACCACGAGTGTCTCTGCGGCTCGGGATGCCAGCAGCAGTGCTGACGCGGTGTTGCTGTCACGAAAATGCAAGGAGAAAAGGAAACTGGCGTCTAGGTAAATCATCGCACCCGTCACCGGTTGTCGCGGTCTGCCGAAATGATCTCGGCGCCAGACACCTTAAGAACGCGGTCTCCGAAATTCGCGCGCATCCGTCCAAGAAAATCGGGAAGCGGCGGCCTGACCACACCTTCTTCCCCGGTTTCTGGCGTCAAACGCGCAATCACCCGGCGGCGCTTCGTGACCTGCACTGCTTCGCCCGATCGCAGCATTTCTTCCACCTTGCGGAAGTCATAACGAAGATCGCGGACAGACACGGATTTCATGTATCACATTTTAGCATCACATTGGATTTGGGACTCGCCCGCGAAGCGCCATTCCTTCGATCGCTTAAGATGTTCGTTTTTTGTTCGCCCTTTCACGGCTTTTTGCGCTATGCTGGCTTCGCACCGAAGGAGGTCGCGCAATGGACATTCAAAAAGAGCTTGTTTCCGAATTTGACCGCGAAGCCGCAAGAACCCGCAAAATGCTCGAAGCCGTTCCAGATGACGCCGATTTCACCTGGAAGCCCCATGCCAAGTCCATGACCCTGGGCAAATTGGCCGGACACGTGACTGACATGGCAGGCGAATGGGGACTTCACACCCTAACGCTCGATAAGCTGGAGTTCCCCGCCGATCACAAATGGGAACAGTGGACGCCTAAGAGCCGCGCCGAACTCCTTGAAAAATTTGACAGCAACCTGGGAAAAACGCGCGATGCGCTGGCTTCCGTTTCTCCTGAGAAATGGGACCAGAACTGGAAATTTGTTTGGGGCGAGACGCCGTTCATCGATCAGCCGCGCTACCAGGTGTGGCGCGAAACGGTCATGAATCATCAGGCTCATCACCGCGCCCAGCTCGGCCTCTATCTCCGCATCCTCGGCGCGAAGATTCCCGGCAGCTACGGCCCCTCCGCCGACGAAATGTAAGTGCCGCCTGCCTTCTCCCTGAAACAAAAGAAGAGGCCGTTTTCACCCTTGCCTTGGTGAAAACGGCCTACAAGTTTTTGCTGACGCTTACTTGCTCGGATCGGCAAGCGCACCGTAAACGATGGCGCGGCTTTCCCCTTCGAGCGGTGGGCTGGCCGGCCCCAGCATGCGCTGGATCATCCCGACGAACACGATGTCGTTGGTCGGGTCGACCCAGAACCACGTGCCCGCCGCGCCGCTCCAGAAGTACGTGCCTTTTCCGGTAGGCAGATCGGCCATTGGCGGGTCGAACTCGACGCCGCCGTTGTACCCGTACCCAGACCCTTCGCGCATGATGAGAGTACCGATCGCAAAACGCCCATCGAGCAGCCCTTTGGCGAGATGGTTCGACGTCATCAGCTTTATCGAGGCAGGCGAGATGATTCGCTTTCCATCGAGCTCGCCCTTGTTGCGCAGCATATCTGCGAAGCGGTAGTAATCGGCGCCCGTCGACACCATGCCGCCGCCACCTGAGGGCATCCCTGGCTCCGCTGCGTAATCGGTCGATTTACCCGCCGGGTCCGCCGCGGCCTGCACCAGTTCGCCATTCTTCCCGGTCGTGTACACCGCCGCAAAGCGGCTGCGCTTGTTCGCCGGAACATAGAAGTCTGCGTCGCGCATCCCCAGCGGTTTGTAGATGTGGTCCATGATGAAGTCGGGCAGCGACTGGCCGGAGAGCTTCTCGACGATATAGCCCTCTACGTCCATCGACATCGAGTACGTCCACCCTTTGCCGGGTTGGTACAAGAGAGGAAGCTTCGAAAGCTTTTCGATGAACTCGTGCAGATCCTTCGAGTCGAACAAGTTCGCGTCCCGGTACATTTTGTCCACCGGCGTGTCCCCGAAGAATCCGTACGTAAGCCCGGCGGTATGGCTCATCAACTCGTGCATCGTCGGCTGGTGGTCCGGGTCGACAAGAATCGGCTTGCCGTCCGCGTCCATACCGTTGAAGACCTTCAGATGAGCAAACTCGGGAACGTACTTTGCGATCGGATCGGAGGGCAGCCACTTGCCCTGTTCGTACAAAATCATAATGGCCACGCCGGTGACCGGCTTGGTCATGGAGTAGTCGCGAAAGATCGTGTCCTTCGTCATGGGCGCGCCGCTTGCCATGTCGCGCTGGCCGTAGGTGCGGTAGTCGACGACCTTGCCGTGGCGCGCAAGGATCGTAACCGCTCCGGCGATCTGCTTGCTGTCGACCGTCTGCTGCATATATGTGTGCAGTCGCTCCAGGCCTTCGGCGGAAAACCCTTGCGCCTCGGGGCTTGTGACCGTGAGGTCGACCGCGGACGCGGCATTCTTTTGTCCGGGAAGGGGATCTGTAGCGAGCGAAGCGCATGCCAGCGCTGTGACTAAGGCAATCCGAAACGACAAACCGTGCATGAACCCAGCCTTCCTGTCGAGCGAATTCAGTTCCGTTGTGCGCAACCTTTATATCAAGCAGCGCGGAGGAGGGAATCCACTGCGCAAAAGAAAACTAAAGACATCCACGTCAAAATCCGTTAAAACTTCATTACGTGACCAGCCCCGGCCTCACCCCTTCTTTGGACGAACCAACCTCCGTCGCCCCGCCGCGGATGGTGCAGAGCCTTGGCCTCTTTTCGTCGACGGCGCTCGTCATCGGCTCCATGATCGGCTCGGGCATCTTCATTGTGGAGGCCGACATCGCGCGCGGCACCGATTCGCCAGCTCTACTCGTCGCGGCCTGGGTTGTTACCGCCATCCTTACTCTCATTGGCGCGCTCAGCTACGGCGAGCTTGCCGCGATGATGCCCAAGGCCGGAGGGCAATACGTTTACCTGCGCGAGGCGCTTGGACCGCTCTGGGGCTTTCTCTACGGCTGGACCCTCTTCCTGGTCATCCAGACTGGAACCATCGCGGCTGTCGCCGTCGCTTTCGGCAAATTTCTGGGTGTCTTCTTCCCATCCGTTTCGACGACGCACTGGCTCTGGCATATTGCGCATGTTCCGCCGATCGCAGTTGGCCCGATGGTTCTGGGCAACATGGACATCGGCCTGAACACCGCCAACCTTACGGGCATCCTCATCGTCTTCCTACTCGCCATCGTGAACATCTTCGGCGTCAGGCTGGGCGCGCTCATCCAGAACATCTTTACTTCGGCAAAAGCACTTTCGCTGGCCGGTCTGGTTCTGCTCGCGTTCACCGTTGGCCGCAATGCAACGGCATGGGCCGCGAACTTCGGCGATGCGCTCTCGCAATTTTGGCGCAATGCCGGGTGGTCAACGCTTCATCCCATCCAGGTGGGAATCGGCGGCCCGATTGTTCTTGTCAACCTGGCGGTCATTGTCGCGGCCGTGCAGGTGGGCTCGCTTTTTTCCTCCGATGCGTGGAATAACATTACCTTTACCGCGGGCGAGGTAAAAAATCCCAAGCGGAATATTCCGCTGTCGTTGATCCTCGGCACCGGCTTCGTTTCAACTGTCTACATTCTTGCGTCGCTCGGGTATCTGCTGGTTCTGCCCCTGCATGGCGATCCGCACGGCGCCACTGTGCTTTCACGCGGAATTCAATACGCCTCGGAAGATCGCGTTGGCACTGCGGCTCTCGAGCAGATCTTCCATTCATACGGTGCGTGGCTGATGGCCGGAGCGATTCTTATTTCGACTTTCGGCTGCGCCAACGGACTCACGCTAGCTGGAGCGCGCGTCTATTACGCCATGAGCCGCGATGGCCTCTTTTTCAAGTCTGTCGGCAAGCTGCATCCTCGCTACAAGACCCCCGCCGCAGGGCTGATCATTCAGGCCGTCTGGGCCACATTCCTCTGCGTCTCCGGATCCTATGGGCAGCTCCTCGACTACATCATCTTTGCCGCACTCTTCTTCTACATCCTCACGATCGTCGCGCTCTTTGTGCTGCGTTTCCGGCAGCCTGACGCACCTCGTCCCTACAAAGCTCTGGGCTATCCCGTTCTTCCCGCGCTTTATATTGCTCTTGCCGGATGGATCTGTATCGTATTATTGCGATACAAGCCCCAATACACGTGGCCCGGCATGATTCTGGTTTTGCTGGGTATTCCCGTCTATCTGTTTTGGTCCCGGCACTCCGTCAATCCATCGCAGTCCTTATCAAACTGATCCCCACCCGTTTCAGGAGGCGCTCCCGCGATCATGCCCAATCTCTTTCGCATTAAACCCCTCTCGATGCTGACGATGGAAGCCGGTGAGCAGGGCGAACATACGCTGAAGCGCTCGCTCGGCGCTCTCAATCTGGTCACGCTCGGCATTGGCGCTGTCATTGGCGCCGGCATTTTTACGCTGACTGGCCAGGCTGCGGCTCTGCGCGCAGGCCCCGCGGTAGCGCTCAGCTTTGTTGTAGCCGGTATCACGTGTGCCTTTGCCGGCTTGTGCTACGCCGAGTTCGCATCCATTATCCCCATCGCCGGCTCCGCCTACACCTACGGCTACGCCACACTTGGCGAGTTGGTCGCATGGATTATCGGCTGGGATCTTTGCCTTGAGTACGCCTTCGGTGCTTCCACCGTGGCCTCCGGCTGGGCAGGCTACTTCAACAGCCTGCTTCAGCAGTTTCATATCTATCTGCCACCACAAATCACAGCGACTACCGGAACGACGCTCGTCTTCTACCACGAACAGTGGACGCAGCTCATGTCGCTGCCGCCCGGGATTAGCGACGCTGGGTTACCCCACGCCACCGGCGTAGTCAACCTGATCGCCGTCGCCATCGTCATGGTCATCACCACCATCCTGGTCATCGGCATCAAGGAGTCAGCCAACTTCAACTCCGCCGTCGTGATCATCAAAGTCACGATCGTCGGAATTTTTCTCGTGATCGGCGGATGGTTTCTCTTCACGCATCCTGAAGTGGCCAAGTTGAACTGGCATCCCTTCGTTCCGCCGCCTGACGGACACGGCAACTTCGGCTGGGGCGGCATTCCGAAAGCAGCGGCGTCTATCTTTTTCGCCTATATCGGATTCGACGCTGTCTCTACGGCTGCCCAGGAGGCGAAGAACCCCAAGCGTGACATGCCGATCGGCATTCTCGGCTCCTTGGTCGTTTGCACCGTCCTCTATATTCTCGTCTCGCTTGTTCTCACGGGCCTGGTCAGCTACAAGACGCTCAACGTTTCCGCACCGGTCGCCCTGGCAATCGACGCAACGGGCGTGGGCTGGGGTTCGATCCTGGTGAAGATTGGCGCTGTCTTCGGCCTGGCCACCGTTATGCTCGTCATGCTCCTCGGCCAAACCCGTGTCTTCTACTCCATGTCGAAGGATGGGTTGCTTCCGAAGTGGGCTTCGGCCGTGCATCCGAAGTTCAGGACACCCTGGATCACTACGATCGTCTTTGGCGCCTTTGCCGCGATCATGCCTGCCTTCTTCAATATCGACGTGCTCTCGGAACTGGTCAACATAGGCACGCTGCTGGCCTTCACAATCGTCTGCGCGGGCGTTTGGATCTTGCGTGTGCGGAATCCAAATTTGGAGCGGCCCTTCAAGACGCCACTGGTTCCGCTTGTGCCGATTCTCGGCATGCTGTCGGCCGTCTACCTGATGACACGCTTGATGCTGTTCACATGGGAAGTGATGATTATCTGGCTCATCATTGGGTTGGTGATTTACTTCAGCTATTCGCTCAAGCACAGCAAGGTGCAAAAGCTGCCTGCGACGGTGAAATGAGGGAGTGGTCAGTGATCAGAGCCGCCAGCATTTCTGGTCGACTCTCTCAGACTGCATTTTGACTGATAAACAGAACGGCCTCCCGGTTTGGGAGGCCGTTCTGTTTGAAGGTTCAGAATTCAAGCACCGCACAGGATCAGGAACGACAAATCTGAGCACTGACCACTGAAACCTGCTGTTAAGCCGTGGTTTTCGCGCAGAACTCGTCGAACGCGCGGACCAGTTCTCCGGCGATTTGCTGCGCGGTGGCCTGCTCGATCACGTAGCGCTGCATCAGGTAGACCAGCTTGCCGTCACGCAGAATTGCAATTGCCGGCGAGCTTGGCGGGTGGCCCTCGAAGTAGCTTCGCGCTTTTTCGGTGGCTTCGCGGTCCTGACCGGCAAACACCGTGATTTTGTGGTCGGGATGATTCGCCGAGTTGGTTAGCGCCAGGCGCACGCCCGGGCGCATTTTGCCCGCAGCGCAACCGCAGATCGAATTCACGACCAGCAGCGTTGTTCCCGGCTCGGCGAGCGCCGCGTCCACGTCCTCGGCGGTGCGCGTTTCGTTAATTCCGGCGCGGGTCAGCTCCTCGCGCATGGGGATCACCATCAATTCTGGATACATTCAAACCTCCGGCAGCGTACTGCCTGCCTTCATTCTATCGGAAATGCACGGAGTCGGGCGGTCCGCTATTTCGCCAGGTTATAAACCAGCCCGTACGGATCGCGGACATAAGTGCGCGGAAACTCGGGTTCATCTTTCACCACGACCGCGCCAGCTGCAACCAGGCGCCGCTTCGCGGCTTCCACATCGCCTATGGAGACCTCGAGCACCGGACCCAGGGCAGGGCCGCGCTCGATGAAGAGGTTGATGTTGTTGCCGTGCAGGCTGATCATCTCCGCGCTTTCGTCGGTGATTGTGAAGCCAAGTTGCTGGACGTAAAAGGCTGCGGCGGTCTTCGGATCTGGCGCCTGCAGCAGAATATCGGTTCCAAAACTGTTTGCCATCGGGTCTCCTTGAACCCCCAAAATTCGACAAAGAAGGGGAACTACAGGCGCTTGATATATGCCATCGCTTCAGTCAGCTGCGGAAACTGCGATTCCTCGGCCTTGAAGGCAGCAGAATGCACGCAGCGCCGCAAGCCGCGCATGCGTACCGGATGCTTCAAGTGCAGCATCTCGTGATAAAGCAAATACTCGATAGCGTAGCGCGGGCTTGATGGCCGGTCGAACACACGGCTCACCACAATGGTATTGTGCGCCGCGTCGTAATGGCCGAGCGAACGCTTTGCCATGTGCTCGCTCCAGGTCAGCTGCGGCCTTCCCATCAGGCCGCCGAAAAAGCGGAAGTTGAGAGCGTCGAAGACCTCTTCGAGATGGTAATACCGGCCTTCGGGCCCAAAGTAGCGCTTGCTGCCACGCGCGTGCCGGATGAGCTCGGTCTGTTTTGTCACTGCTGCCGATGAGGCGAACCGTTTGTAGCGCATATTCTGCGTCGCATCGATCGGCTTTTTGTAGAGCTTGGCCAGGAGAATATGCGCAATGGCGCGCAGCACCGTCTCAGGCGCGCCTTCAAGAAGATCGGAGAGACTCACGAAGATCTGACCTTCGCGCAGCCGGATTGTCGTGTTCAGCGAGGTAAATCGCCGGAACCGAACCCAGATTAGAGGCATGGGCGCGCGCGGCCGCAAAGCGCGGTATTCTTCCTGAAAAATGGGGGTGAAATCGGGAGCCACGGCTGATTTCAGCTTACCAGCCTCAGTCCCTGCCCCTCGACCTACTGCTTCGGCTCTGCCCGCTCCTGCCCCTGTTCGTCCTTGTGCAGATTGAAGTATTCAGTTTGCTCGCTGAGCAGCCTCTTGGCCTGGTCGGCAAGGTCTTCTTCACTCTCGATAGCTTCTTTGCGCGCGAGATCGAACCCTGCCTCGCCAGGAAGCGCCTTCAAAACGCTCAGCCAGTGGTCCGTCTCGCCCGTCAATGCCTTCAGCGCCTTGCGTATGTCTGCATGGCGGTCTGAATACGTGTCCAGATTCGAGCCGAACTCGTCCATCAAAGCTGTCAGATCCTGCAACTCCTCGTCCAGGCGTTTGGTACGGCCTAGCGAAACTTTGCGGCCCGTCAGGCTCTTGATGGTGTCGGCGTGGTCGTTGATGAACTTTGTGTAGAGGACCAGGCGACCGTTGGGATCGATGCCCGCTTCGCGAATCTGCTCGATCTGTGCCTCGGTCAGCGGCTCTGGTTTGTCTTTCTGAGCGATCAGCGCAGTGGGCATCCCCAGCCAAAGGACGAACGGCGCAACAGCGAAAACTGGACGCATCGGCAGCACCACCCCAAACCGGTCTCAGAGTTTCCGTGTTCTCTCGGGAAATCTGCAACGCGTCGTTTTCGCAAGGGAAAGGACACTTGGAGATATTTGCTCCGAAGATTGCAACTCTGACGCCGGTGTCGCGCTCTTCATTGAAGCATACTGGAGGCGTTCGCGGAAACGCAGAAAAGCCGGGTGGCTTCCCGCCCGGCTGTACCTCATCCGTTGTCGCATTGCCGATTCGACTATTTGCGGAAGACTTCCAGCATGGTCTCGTCCTGCGCCTTGTTCACCTGAGCCAGCGTATCGGCGAGCAGCGGCTGATCTTCAAGGCTGCTGCTGTGCAGCATCTCTGTGAGGCGAAACGCTGTATGCCGCAGCAGGATCTGCGCGTTCTTCAAACGCTTGTTGTCCTCAGACATGGACAGGTGGATCTTGTGGGCCAGCACCTGCACCTGCTTAAGCAGAGCATGGGCTTTCACGTCGTCACCACTGGCATATTGACGCACGCTCACTTCGGTCATCTGATGCAGCAGCTCGGCATACAGAAAACACTGCTCTTTGGGCGTGGACTGAAGGATTTTTGCTTGCAGCGCGTTGATGCTGTCTTGATCAAAGGTTTTATCGTCGAGATTTGCCGCGCGCAGCGGTAGACAACTGGTGAAGAGAAGTGCGAGTGCGGCTAATAAAACCTTGAACTGCATGGAGAGGCCTCCGCAGCTGCTGGTTAACCTTAAGCCGAAACTATAGGAGCAAAATGGGGAATGTGCAAGTGCAAACTGAAGCCCTTTCACGTCTTCAAATTGGACCCGGTATATACATGGTTACTACGGGCGAAACTGGGGTAACCATTTGCGATTGCTGGGGAATTGTCTCCTGACTCAAGGCTTGCTGCCGAGGATCTTGAGACGCTGCCGTGCCTGCCATTCTTGATCGGGGAACTTTCCAGCGGCTGCATCCAGAAAATGTTGATAATACGTCGCCGCTTGACCCCTTTGATGAAGATCGTCGTACGCGGTTGCCCAGAGAAAATAGGATGACGCTACTTCTGGAAGATACTTTGATCGCATCGTAAGCGCGTGCAGTGTCACATCTGACTGATGGGTTCGCGAAGCAGCAAAGGCCAATCCGCTCCAGCCGTCGCCGTTGGCAGGGTCAAGCTCCGTCGCCCGCGTGTACGCCTTCATCGCGTCAACAAAGCGAAGCTCGTGGATCAGGTTTTGCCCGTGTCCGAGCAGAAGCGCCGCATCATCCGGCGTTTTTTCCAGCAGGGTCGCATAGAGCTTGTCGGAACCCGCATAATCGCCCGCGTCGGCCAGCACGGCCGCCAGCATCCGCGTCATCGACGCATCCGCAGGGTGATCTTGATGCAGCTTTTGCATCAACGGCAGAGCCTCAGCTTTGTCTTGCGCTGCGAGAGCCATCGCCAGTTGCGCGCTGAGCGCCGGGTCGGCCGGGGACTGCTTCAGTGCCGTCCGCAGCTGTTCCTCGGCTTCGGGATACTCTTTCCGCGCCATAAGCACATGGGCCAAGCCGGCCTGCGCCTGCCCAGAGTTTGGATCGGTGGCCAGCACGCGGCGGTAGGCGGCCTCTGCCGCTGCATTCTCGCCCGCATCTTCGGCGATCCGCGCAGCGAGCAAGCCGTCGTCTGCGCGCTCGGGAGAAAGCTTCAGAGCCTCAAGCAGATCGTTCGAGGCTTCGGTCGAATCGTGTGCGGTCGCGTCGAGTTTCGCCCGCGCACGCCAAGCCCGCGCTTTCATGGCTTGTCCCGCATCGCCCGCGTCCAGTTGCGTCGCCTTCGCCAGCTCCGTGTGCGCATCTTCCACCTTGCCCTCGCGCGCCAGCAAAAGGCCCAGCGAGACATGCGCCTTGAACGATTGCGGATCGGCTTCGATGGCGCGCCGGTAAAGACCCTCCGCATCTGCCGTTCGGCCCTCCGAGTCGGCCGCGTATCCGGCGTCGAACAGCGCCTCCCCATCATTCGGATGGTCCTTAAGCCAGGCATCCAGCTTCGCCGTCGCGGCCTTCCAGTCCGACTTCACGATGGCCGCTTCTGCCTCGGCAACTTCGGGACTTGGCGGAGCCGGCTCCGCCAATGCGGGCGCCTGGGTAGATGGGATGGGCTTGGGCTCCGTTGGAGCTGGATCTTGGGCGCTTGCGGACGTCATTGCGACGGATAAAACGAAGAAAAGAATGCAACGATGCACGAAAAACCTCAAGAAACAGTGTAATTGGCTGCGTATAGGCAACGGAGGGAGTGGCGATGAACGAATCGGCCAACTGCGTCCGTAGGCGCGTCCCTAGCTCGAGGCGAAGCGTTTGGCCGAGAAGGGCTCTCCCCATTGGACGAGCGGCATTGCTGAATGAGAGTCCCCGTCAAATTTTCCTCATGGCACAGGAAAAACCGCCTGTAGTAACCTCACCCGCAGGCACCCACCAGTTTGAACGGACCCCTTGGAGAAAGGAAGGAAACCTCATGCTCAAGACAAAACGGCTCTTCGCAGGCATTTCCGGTCTCGCACTCGCTGCATTCATGGCAGTGGCATCCCCGGCACGGGCGCAGGAGCCGCATTATCTACACGCGCTCTCTGACTTGCGTACCGCGCGGGACTACATCCAATTCGACAAACACGCTCCCGGCGGCGATGTCCGCCATCACGCGATTGACGAAATTAACAAGGCCATCGACGAAATCAAGCACGCAGCCTGGGATGACGGCAAGAACACGCAGTTTGCCCCGCCGGCGCAGGGCGTGACTACCGGTTGGGCGCCTTTGCACCAGGCCGAGAGCTGGATGCAGCGCGCCAAGGGCGATGTCGAGCAAGGGATCGACACACCGCAGAACATGGGCCTGCGCGATCGCGCCATTCAGCACATTACGGAAGCGCAGCGGCACCTGCACCACCTGATCGAAATGGGGATCCAGTAAGGCGCCCGACCGCGAAGCAACCAACTTTCCTTTAACCAAACGGCCGGCGGTGCGCTGGCCGTTTGTCGTTTTGGGGTGCTTGCTGCCGGATTATGTCGGCGCGATGGAAAGGCGATGCGCACGCCGGGCATCTCGCTTTCGCAACGCCGGCATCGAAGGCTCAGGAGAAAATTCCATGACGACTGACCGCACTTCAAATCCATCGACAGGGGCTTCAACGTTTCCACCGCGCGTCACTGAAGTTCCAACCAAGCCCGCTGTTACCGGCGAAAAAGCAGATGACCGTGCAGAGAAGACGGCCGATCGCCTTGCACATAAGGGCGCCAAGGACGAGCAGGACTTCGATCGCGACAACAACAAGAAATTTACGAAGTAAACTCCGCCAGTAACATTCCGTGCGGACGTTCGGGTTAAATAAAACTTTAGGTAAAACTTCAGTTGTAAAACCCGGGTGGGGATTGGTTCAGCTGCGATCTCCACTCGGGCTTTCTGCTTATTTACCATCGCGTTACGGTCTTGTCGGAACGCGTTGCTCACGCGGAACATGAACCATTCCAAAACTCTCCGCAACCGGTCGTCCACAGGTTTCACACAACTTCACTGCATCCAGCCGCATCTAATCAGATGGATAGTGGATCCTGTTTTTCCCAAGAAACAGCTCTCCACCATTCAATTTTTGAGGTGGCTTGATGCGCTACTTGACCCTACAACATATTCCCCTTCGTTTCGCGTACCTGTGCCAGGATTGCGATTCGGTGGGCAACGATGCGCATTGCTGTCCGGCATGCGCATCGTCGGCACTTATGAATCTTGCCTGTGTTCTCGATCGCAAGGCAGTTCGCAGCGAAAAACTCGATCTTCATTATTCGTTCCCGGTTCCCGCCATTACTCTTACCTCGAAGGTCGCCTGACAGGCGGGTCTTCCGCTTGGCAGCGCTGACGGGCCGCGTCTAACGTCTCCGGCCCGCTCTGTTCATCTAATGCCCGGTTTCGCAAAGCACCTATAATAAAGAATGGACGGTTGCGCTCTGGCCTTCACAAAGGCGTAAGATCGCCGCCCGACAAGTTTGTCGGCGCTTCTCCATTGCACGCACCAGTTGGGCTCTTCGCACCGCGCACTTGTGGCGGTGGGATCGATTTCGCCCGAAAGTGCTGCCGTGGCGTCGCCGTCGGCCTCGGTGCCTGTTCATTGAATGATGCCATCATTATCCGCGGTGCGCGGACTCATAATCTGAAGAACATCTCCTGCGACATTCCCCATGGGAAGCTGACCGTCGTGAGCGGTGTCTCCGGCTCGGGCAAATCCTCGCTCGCCTTTGACACCATCTACGCGGAAGGCCAGCGGCGCTATGTCGAATCTCTCTCGTCGTATGCCCGCCAATTTCTTGAGCGCATTGAGAAGCCCGACGTTGACCTGATCGACGGACTTGCTCCGGCGATTGCCATCAAGCAGAAAAACACCACACGCAATCCACGGTCGACCGTTGCGACTGCGACGGAGATCTACGATTATCTGCGGCTTCTGTACGCGCGCTGCGGCGAAGTACATTGCGTTCACTGCGACGGACTCGTCAAGCGCGACTCGATGGATGAGATCGCCGCGGACGTGCTTGCGCTGGGCGAAGGCACGCGGCTTCAGGTTCTGTTTCCTGTCGATGCTTCGACACCTGCCGAGGCTGCTGTCAGCTCTGAAACCAAACCCGCCGCGCGCAAACCTCGCGCTGCCGCCAAGAGCAAACCGTCGGCCAACGGCGCCGACTCGCCGCATACTGAAACCCTGAAGGCGCGGCTCGCCGAATTGCGCTCGGGGGGCTTCAATCGCCTCTATCAGCAAGGCAAGATCGTGGAGTTCTCCACGCCCGAGTCCCTACTTGAACTCGACTTTACCTTGCCCGTTTTCGTTCTGCTCGATCGCATCGTCGTCAACGCTGACAATCGCTCGCGTCTGGTGGATGCTGCCGAAGTGGCCTATCGCGAGGGCGGGGAAGTTCTCTACGAAGAAGTTCTTCGTCCATCGGAAGACGGAGCGCCTGAGGCCATACCGCGACGCCTGCGCTTCTCGGCCGCCTTCGAGTGCAAAACCTGTCATCGCCCCGGCAAAGAGCCGGAGCCGCGCCTCTTCAGCTTCAACAATCCCTTTGGCGCGTGCCCACGCTGCCAGGGGTTTGGCAATACGGTTGACTTCGATCTGAGTCTGGTGATCCCCGACAAGGGGCTTTCGCTTGCCGACGGTGCAATTGACCCCTGGAACCGGCCCAAATACCGCACGTGGTACACCGACCTCAAGAAGCAGGCCGCTGCGCTCGGTGTGCCACTCGATGTGCCATGGCGCGAATTGCCGGAAGCGGCGCGCGAAATGGTCCTGCGCGGGAAGGGAAGCTTCGAAGGAGTCTTTGGTTTCTTTGCGCAGATGGAGCGCAAGAAGTACAAGCTGCATGTCCGGGTGATGCTCAGCAAATATCGCGGATACGCCGAGTGTCCCGACTGCCGCGGCCAGCGCCTGCGCGCGGAAGCCCGTGCTGTCCGCATCAACGGCAAAAATATTTGCCAGGCAACGGCATTGACCATCGCGCACGCCAATGAGTTTTTTGCCGCGCTCAAGCTTTCTCCCATGCAGGATGAAATTGCCGGGCCAATCCTCGAAGAGGTGCGCGCGCGTCTCAACTTCCTGGATGCCGTCGGCCTTGAGTACCTCACGCTCGACCGGCTTGCCTCTACACTCTCGGGCGGCGAAGCACAACGCATTCAGCTTGCCACCTCGCTCGGCTCGAGGCTGGTGGGCGCGCTCTACGTGCTCGACGAGCCTTCGATCGGGCTGCACACGCGCGACACGGCGCGCCTTATCCACATCCTCGAAGAGCTGCGCGACCTTGGCAACACGATCCTCGTGGTCGAGCACGATGCCGACGTGCTTCGCGCCGCCGATCATCTACTTGACCTCGGGCCGGGCGCCGGCGAGTTCGGCGGCAAGCTGCTCGCCGAAGGCGTGCTGGCCGAAATCGAAGCGAATCCGCAATCCCTCACCGGCCGCTATTTGTCCGGCCAGATTGCAATCCCTGTGCCTACGCGCCGCCGCGCCCCGGGACGCGAAAAGCTCGTCCTGCGCGGCGCCGAAGCCAACAATCTTCACGGCCTGAATGTTGAAATTCCACTCGGACTTCTTGTCGCCATCACCGGTGTATCCGGTTCGGGAAAATCCACGCTCGTGCATCAGGTGCTCTACCGCGCCGTAGCTCGCGCACTCGGCCAAAGCGATGGCTCCGACCCATCAAGCGTATTCAAATCGCTGACTGGTGTGGAGCGCCTTAACGATGTGGTCCTGGTCGACCAGACACCCATCGGCCGCACGCCGCGTTCCAACCCCATCACCTACATAAAAGCGTTCGACCTGGTGCGGGAGCTGTTTGCCGCGCAGCCTGAGGCCAAGCGGCTTTCGCTTACGCCGGGGCATTTTTCCTTCAATGTTCCCGGTGGCCGCTGCAACACCTGCGAGGGTGATGGCACCGTCACCGTGGAAATGCAATTCCTCGCCGACGTCGAACTGCCCTGCGAAGACTGCAATGGCACCCGCTATCAGGCCAAGGTCTTACAGGTGCAATACAAGGGCAAGAATATTCACGAAGTCCTCGGCCTCACTGTGAAAGAAGCGCTGCGCTTCTTCGTGGGCCAGACCAAGCTGCTTGACAAACTCGCGGTGCTCGATGAAATTGGCCTCGGCTATCTGCGCCTTGGCCAATCGGCCACGACGCTCTCTGGCGGAGAAGCCCAGCGCGTGAAGCTCGCAGCCCATTTGGCCCAGGTACGCGCCGCCAACGCTACCGCCAAGCCCTCGCAGGCGAGCCGCGTGCTCTACATCCTCGACGAGCCGACCACCGGCCTGCACTTCGACGATGTCTCGAAGCTGCTGACGGCGTTCCGCGAGCTCATCGACGGAGGCGGGTCGCTCATTGTGATCGAACACAATCTCGACGTGATCAAGTCGGCGGACTGGGTAATCGATCTCGGACCCGAAGGTGGGGAAGGCGGTGGACACATCGTCGCCGAGGGTACGCCCGAAGAGGTAGCCGCCAATCTACACTCCCATACCGGACACTGGTTACGGCGGGTGCTCTAGGGTGCGGCGCACCGCGGGGCGACCTGGCTTCTTGAGAAACACCAGCCCTCTCCGTGCAGCCAGCAGCTCTCGTCTTCCGCGTGCACATCGCAGCGCAACGAGCGGACCGGCGCGCCGCGATCGCGTTCGAGCGCTTCGCTCAGGCGCCGGCTGACCTCCGGATTCCGCGCTCCGGCGAAAGGGATAAACTGCGCGCCAAACTCCAGCCGCGCTCCAAACCAATCCGCATTCATCCGGCGCAAACAGACCATCGCACCGGGCCCCTCATTCGAAGTGAGCGGAAATACCAGCCGACCCTCCCGCTTCACCGCGTCGAGCCAAGCCGCCAGCGGATGGGTGGCCCCCGCACTGACCACCACCGCGTCCACGGCCTCAAATGTCGTGTTCGCCCCGTCCTCCTGGATCACACGCACTTGCGGCCAAAGCGCCAACGCCTGGAGTGCGCGAGCCACCATT
>Ga0182030_10005368_pt1 | contig 27230 bp, 27 predicted proteins | sample 812S3MmetaG_FD_121299 | JGI IMG/M metagenome (GOLD analysis project Ga0182030, IMG submission 121299) | Permafrost microbial communities from Stordalen Mire, Sweden - 812S3M metaG (Illumina Assembly) | ecosystem: Environmental > Terrestrial > Soil > Wetlands > Permafrost | place: Sweden... | reverse complement strand
TCAGTGTAGCACCCGGGTCTCCCCGGTTCGCAAAAATCGTACCCTGCGCAGGTGCGGGGTACAATAAAAATACATTCATGCCCCCGCGCAAAGAGGCCAACGCTCGCAAGAAGAAAGACAGTAGAAATCGGGAAGTCGAACGCACGGTTCTGTCGAACGGCGTTCGCGTGATCACCGAAAAAATGCCCCACGTGCGGAGCGCGTCGGTCGGCATCTGGATCGGTACCGGTGCGCGCGAGGAATCCAAGGAACTCACCGGCATCTCGCACTTCATTGAACACATGCTCTTCAAGGGGACGAAGAATCGCACGGCCGAAGAAATCGCGCGCTCGGCGGATTCGGTCGGCGGAGGTTTGGACGCGTTCACGTCGAAAGAGCTCGTCAGTTTCAACGTAAAGGTGTTGGACGAGCATCTCCCGCAAGCGTTCGACGTCATCTGCGATCTGGTGCGCAATCCTTTGTTCGATGAGAAGGATCTCGAAAAAGAGAAGGGCGTCATCCTCGAGGAGCTGAAGATGGAGGTCGACAATCCCGAATCGCTGGCGCACGAGATTTTCGCCAGCAATTTCTGGAAGGACCATCCTCTGGGGCGCTCGATTCTCGGCACGGCGCAGACCATCAAGAGCTTCAATCGCGACATGGTGGAGCGTTACTATCATGATTTCTACACGCCGAAAAATATTTTGGTGACGGCCGCCGGGAACTTAACGCATCGCCGCCTCGTACAACTAGTCGAGGACCATTTGGGCGACCTGAAGCCGCATCGGTTTACGCGGACCGACAACATACCCACTCCGCATGCGCCGATCGTGGTTCGCAACAAGAGCTCGATCGAGCAGGTGCATGTGTTTGTCGGAGTCCCGGCCATTGCGCTTCCGCACAAGGATCGTTTCGCATGCTACATCCTGAACGCGATTCTCGGCGGCGGCATGAGCTCGCGCCTGTTTCAGAACATCCGCGAACGGCAGGGGCTCGCGTATACGGTTTACTCGGAGCTGGCCATGTATCGCGACGCGGGTTGCATGTTGGTTTACGCCGGCACATCGCCGAGATCGGCGGGCAAAGTGGTCGATTCCATCACGCACGAACTGCGGCAGCTTGCCACGGAACTCGTTACCACGGAGGAATTGCGCCGGGCGAAGGATCATCTGAAGGGATCGTTCGTACTGGGACTGGAATCCACGTCGAGCCGCATGGGCAATCTGGCGCGTCAGGAACTGTACTTCAAGCGCTTTTATACGATCGACGAAATGCTCGAGAGCGTGGAGCGCGTCACCGCCGATCAAGTCTTAAGACTCGCGGAAGAGTTCTTCGATTATCGACGCATTGCAGTGACGGCTCTCGGCAAGCTGAATGGATTCCGCATCCGCCGCTCGGATCTGGCATGATGATTTAGCCGCGGCTTTTGTAAGAAAAGCCGCGCCCGGCAAAAACGTCTCCCGCATGAAACGATTTCTCAGCATCGGTGTCTTGATCGCGCTGACGGCGGCGTCGGCCTGGAGCATTGATACTGCAAAGCTCAAACCGACAGGCTACGTCAACGATTTCGCGCACAAGCTGGACCCCGCGGGCCAGCAGGCGCTCGAAGCCTATTGCGCGAATCTCGAGCGCGTTACGGGCGTGCAGATGTCGATCGTCCTGGTCGATTCGCTCGACGACGAACCGGTGGAGGACGTCGCCAATCGGCTCTATAAGCAATGGGGCATCGGCAACAAGACCACCAACGAAGGCCTGCTGATTCTGCTCTCGATAAAGGAACACAAGAGCCGCGCGGAAATCGGCTACGGCCTCGAACCGATCATCACCGACGGTGACGCGGGCGGCGTGCTGCGCGATATTCGTCCGATTCTCCAGCAGGGCAACTACGCTGGTGCGTTGCTTGCGGCCGCGCAGCAGTTTGGAAATCAAATCGCGCAGGCGAAAGGCGTCGCGCTGGGTGGTACGCCGTTGCCCACGGGCAATCGACGTCCTCCGGCCAAGATCGTCCACATTCCGTTTCCACTGATCGTCATTGGATTCATTTTGCTGATTTTCCTGCTGGGGCGCGGTGGACGGGGCGGCGGCTCGGGCGTCATTCCCGGAATGGTTCTCGGCAGCATGATGGGCGGCCGCAGCAACTGGGGGGGTGGCGGCTTCGGCGGTTCCGATGGCGGAGGAGGCGGCGGCTTCGGCGGATTTGGCGGAGGAAGCTCCGGCGGCGGCGGGGCCTCTGGTGGATGGTAATCGGGGCGGCTGGTAAAAAGGGCTGGTAAACAAATGAGCGACGAAATTCAGGAACTAGTCACGAAGCTTGAGCACGCGTTCAACGATCGCCTCGTGTCCGTGATCCTTTACGGCTCCACGGCCGTGGAAGGCCAGAAGGATCAGTATTCGCACGTCGACATCCTGTGCGTGTTGAAGCATGTTACGCCGCGCGAGCTCGGCGACGGCGAGCCCGTCATTAAATGGTGGCGCGGCCGCGGTCACGGATCGCCGCTGATGATGAGCGAAGAAGAAGCGCATAATTCCGCCGACTGTTTTCCGGTTGAGTTTTCCGATATGAAGGAGCGCCGCAAGGTGCTTTACGGCATCGACGTCATCGCCGACCTGCATGTGGATCCCAAGCATTATCGGGTTCACTTGGAGCATGAGCTGCGGTCGAAATTGTTTCGTCTGCGTCAGCAGGCCGCCGGAGTTCTGTCCGACAACGCCGCGCTGTTGAAGCTCTGCATGGATTCCGTAACGACGTTTTGTCTGTTGGGCCGGCACGCTTTGGCGGTTGCGGGGGTAACAGGAACAAAGCCGGATGCCGGGCACGATCGCCGCGCTGTGGTCGCGGAGCTGGCAAAGGTCTTGCAGTGCGACATGGCTCCGTTTATCACGCTTCTGAATTTGCGGGAGAACAAGCACGGAACAGCGGAGATTGCCTCGGTGGAACCGGCGGCGTTATTCGCGGACTATCTGGAATGCGTGCGCAAGCTGGTGGAGTTTGTGGACGGGCTGGAAAACAAATAGTCGCGCAGAGTTGTCGTAAAGTGGGGAAACCTACGAAGGAGAAGAAGGCATGAAAATCGCATTGATTGGTTTGGCTGTCATCGTTCTGATTGTACTGATGATCGGAGGCAGCCTCATGGGCGCGCGGAACGAGCTTGTCACGGAGCGCGAGGCCGTCAACGGCGCTTGGTCGCAAGTGGACGTGGCCCTCGAGCGCCGCGCCGACCTCATTCCGAACCTGGTGGAAACCGTCAAGGGTTTCGCCAAGCAAGAGCAATCCGTCATCGATTCCGTCACCAGCGCTCGCGCGGCTCTCGGTGGCGCCAAGACGCCGGCCGATAAGATTGCCGCCAACTCGCAGTTGGACGGCGCCCTATCGCGCCTCCTGGTGGTCGTCGAAAATTATCCCAATATTAAGTCGAACGAGAATTTCCTGCGCCTGCAGGATGAGATCGCGGGCACCGAAAATCGCATCGCCGTGGAGCGCCGCAGCTATAACGAGGTCGTCCAGAAATACAATACAGATATCGCATTGTTCCCCAAGAACATCGCTGCTTCGATTTTTGGCTTCCAACGCAATGACGCGTATTTTAAAGCTGAGGGCGCGGAGCGCGAGGTCCCCAAGGTAAAATTTTAGAGAGCGCTATTACAGAAGGATGAATTTGGAGCGGGATAGGCATTTCCTCCCGTCTACAAGGCAGTAGCAGTATGCGACTAGGGCAAGTGAAGTGGAACGGGGCGGTTACGGCCGCGATTTTCGACGTATGTTCAGCGCGTCCCATACCGGACTACACGCTGAGCGATTTGATTCTTCGGGCGGAGAAAGAGGGTGAAAACCTTCCCCAACTCGCCTCGGGATTAGCGAGCAGGCAGCCGGTTTCGGCGGTGCCGCTGATTCCTCTGCATCCGAAAGAGGTCTGGGCAGCGGGCGCGACATATGCGTCCTCGGCCATCGCGCGCGACGCGGCGCTCGCGGGCGGCAACGCCTACCATCAGCAGTCTCACGCCGGGCATCGTCCCGAGTTCGTCTTTAAAGGTACCTCGCGCATCTGCGTCGGGCCCGGCCAGTCCATAGGGATTCGTCCGGATTCCACGTTCACCGCGCCCGCGCCTGAACTGGCCGTTGTCCTCGGAGCCAAGGGACGCATCGTGGGCTACACGCTGGCAAACGACGTCACGGCGCGCGATCTGGAATACGAGAATCCGTTTTACATGGCGCAGGCGAAGTCCTACAATGCGAGCTGCGCGCTTGGCCCCGTGATGATCACCGCCGACGAGATCCCCGATCCCCACGTATTGGAGTTGAGCGTCCACATTTGTCGCCATGGCCAGCGGATTTTCGAGGCGCAGGTTTCCACGGCGGACCTAATCCGCAAGCTGGAGAACCTGATCGAATATCTTATGCGCGCGAATCCGGTGCCCGCCGCATCGGTGCTACTGACGGGCTCCGGCATCATGGTGCATCGCGACGCGGCACTCGCGGATGGCGATTCCGTAACTATCCGGATGCATCAACTGGGCGAGCTCACGAACACGGCGTCGTTATTGAACTAACCGACATCGAACTAAGCGACGCTGCGGCCGCTTCCGATCTTCGACTGGCAGTGCGTCGCTTGCGAAACTGGGCTATTTTCGCGCACCCTTGCCTACTGCGCCATGCCCATCGCGCACTTCGTTTCCCTTGAAGGAGTGTGCGTTACTGGCAATCTTTGCCGGCTCGGCCTTCTCGCCACGTTGTGGTGCGGCACCCTTATAGCCGTGGTCCGGATGGAGTCGATTGTTTACGTGGCCCTGGAACCCGCTAGGACCGTGAAACCATGGGCCGGCACCAATGAAGATTCCTCCGCTAAACCAATCTGGGCCGTAGTAGCCATAAGGGGCGCAGCCATAGGGCGTGCTGTCGTAGTAACCATAGGGACAGTCAGGGGCCGCTCCGATTTCGACGCCGACCTGAGCAGTCGCTTTGGGCGTGGTAACCGTGAAGCCGATGGCAGCAACGGCAGCTAAAGCCAGAAATGTAATTCCTCGCATAAAATCACCTCGCTGTTGTGAAAGCACTTCCGCGGCCAACTCCCGAGCAATCGCCAACATTGATGGGTTGGGCCATTTCCCTTACAAAATATGTGCAAAGCAAGTGCTCACGATGAGGCACCGCCCGGGCTTAACGGTCATGGTCCGTGACGGTATATGGTCACCTGACCGGACGTGGTCAGGCAGGACCGCGAGCTCGCGCTCGGCTCCGGCGATTCGGTGACCATCCGCTGCATGAGCTAGGCTGCGCTCCTGAATGCGGCGGCGTTGCTGAATTAGGTTTGCTTCTTGACGTAGCAGCCGTTGTCCTACTGCTCGGCGTCCGCAGCGCTGCCCTCTTCCATATCCTCCAGCCTCTCCGCCTCCGCCGCGTGACGCTTCAGCACGCGGATCGCATTCCCCGAGCTGAATCCCGCGAGCCGCAATTTTCGATACGCCGATGCCAGATGTTTCTGCTCGCCCAACAGCGCGCCTAGATCCTTGCCGCGATACTTACGCTCCAGGAATTTTTCGATCATCGCGATCTCGTCCGTTTTCTGGAACGCGGCTTGCGCCGCTTGCTTCGCCACGGCCGGAGCCACGCGCCGCGCCATCAAATCCCGCAACACGCGCATTTTTCCGAGCCCTTCCTGATCCCGTTTCCATGACGCGAAACTTTCCGCGAAGCGCTCGTCGTTGAGATATCCCATCTCCTTTAACCGTCGCAGCACTTCATCCACGTCGTCCGCTTGCGCCGCACGGCGCTTCAGCTTTTCGCGCAGCTCCGAAATCGTCTGCGCCCGTGTGGAAAGAATCCTCGCCGCCGCGCCCATCAGCCCCTGGAGGTCGAGCGGGGCCGGCTTCTTGCGTGGCTTGTTTCCGTAATGGGAACGCGTCGGCATATTAAATCGGCATATTAAAAATGACGTGAAGGAAAAATCAAAAGCCGCCCGCCACCTTGCGGCGCGGACGGCCCCTGGTTATTCGTGAAGCGATTGCAGAATCTGTACTGTCGATACCCTGCTGAGATTAGGGGCGACCCACATTCTCCGCCTGCAGGCCTTTCGGTCCGCGTTTGACCTCAAACTCCACCTCGGTGCCTTCCTCGAGGGTCCGGTAACCGGACATCTGAATGGCAGAAAAGTGGACAAATACGTCTTCGCCGCTTGCGCGCTGGATAAATCCATAGCCTTTAGCGGCGTTAAACCATTTCACTACACCCTTTTCTCTCACTACTGGTATCTCCTATTCCATTCCCGTGTTTCTTTGGGACGTTCGTTCCCCGCCGTCCCCGCCCCCCGGCTCGGAAAAAGCCGGAAAACCTTCGCGACGGTAAAACTTCCAGCAATTGTCGCACGCGTTTTGTTCATCTGCAAGAGAAAAACGCGCTGCAATAGCAGGAAAACTACAGCCTTGCCGAAGCCTGCGGAAAGCACGGGAAAGAGGCCGAAAATATCCCTATTAATACTTAACGTTCAATAAGTTGTGAGGAGCCCGACAAGCCGCAGGCTGTCACCCCAGCACTATTTTGGCTTGGTCATCTCCCTGTAATAGCGAGCCAGATCGAGCGATGGCGGAACCTTTCCCATGGCGCGCAAGAATCCCGACACCTGGCCGCGATGATGCGTCCCGTGATTCACAACATGCAGCACGATCTGGTAAGCCGGGCTCGACAGCGTGTTGCCTTTGGCATCTTTCCAGGTCACGTCCGCCACGGCGGATTCCGCCGTCAGCGACGACGTCCACGCCAGCCATTTATCGATCAGCGGTCTCCAGTCGTTTTGCAAAACGGAAAGGTGCATGTCCTTTTCAGGATCGATGAACTTGGCCGGAGGATCGCCCGCGATGCGCGCCATCCAGACACGGTCGGCGGCAAAGCAATGCACCAGCGTTCCAAGGACACTCTTATCGGAGGTCGCGAAATCCCGCGTGAGTTCGTCACGCGTCAACTGACCGGCGGCCTCTACCAGCCTTGCGCTGGCCCAGCCCGTGTAGTCGATGTGCGTGCGAAGAAGTTCCGGAGAAATGAGCATTCGTCTATTTTGGCATGCGTGGGCCGCATTCGTGACGGCGAATCATCCGCGTCCTATAAACAGCCTTGATAGGATAAACGCTTGCGCGCCCCACCGGCGGACATTCGTGTTGCGCCAGTGGCTCTTCTGCATCTCCCGCTTGAGCAGACTCTCCGCACGTGTCACACTAAAGGCTTCGCCAGGAGGGCTCTTTCATGAAACGTTTTTCGATATCCGCGAGTACTCTGCTTTTCATCGGTTTTTGTGCGGGCGCGCCGGTGTTCGCCGCCTCGGTTGTTTCGAATGACGAGCTGATCGCGCAAGCCGTTACGCCCTTGCCGGACGATCTCCGTGCCGGAGCCACCGTGCTTACCTACGATTCCGCCACCGGCGCGCGCAAAGTTCTGCGCCAGGGAACGAACGGCATTGAATGCCAACCCGAAAATCCGAAAGACTTCTTCACTCGCTGCTACAGCGTGCTCATCGCGCCGCGCTACGATTTCCAAGAGAAATTGCGCGCCGAAAAGAAGACGGACAAGGAAATTCAGGCCGCGACGGAGGCCGCCTACAAATCCGGCGCTCTCAAGGTTCCGCCCACGGGGACTATGTCCTATCGCTTGTCCACCAAAGACAACGTGATCAAGAAGCTGTGGATCGTTTCCGTTCCCTACGCGAAACACGAAACGCTCGGCGTCTCCACTGTCAGCCAGCGCGATGGCGCATTGAAAGGCCAAGGCCTTCCGTGGATGATGCTCGAAGGCACGTCAGGCGCGCACATCATGATTCCGATCAACTAGGCGGCGTGTCGCCGCAAGATCGGCAACACTCCCGGCCGCGTCGCGGCATGGTAGACAATGTGGTCATGCGTTTGAAAATCGTCCAAGCGGGCGAGCCTGTTCTTCGCGCGTCCTCTCGTCCGCTCTCGGCGGACGAAATCAGGATGCCCGCCATGCAGGATCTTCTCACCCACATGCGCGACACGATGCGGGATGCTCCGGGCGTGGGCATCGCCGCTCCGCAGGTTGGCTTGGGCATTCAGCTTGCTGTGATTGAAGATCGCGCCGACTACCTGGCCGGCATCAAGCCGGAACTGCTGGCCGAACGCGAACGCGCGCCCATCGAGTACTTCGTTCTCTTCAATCCTCGCATCGTCGCCTATTCGGAAGAGGCCACGGATTTCTTCGAAGGATGCTTAAGCGTCGCCGGCTTCAGCGCCCTGGTGCGGCGTTCGCGCCGCGTGACCGTCGAATATCTAAATGAGCGGGCTGAACCGCAGCGCCTCGAAGCCTCCGGTTGGTTCGCGCGTATCCTACAGCACGAAATCGATCATTTGAACGGGCGTCTGTACATCGACCTGATGGAGACGCGCACATTTTCCTCGATGGATAACATCGCCCGCCACTGGAAGGATTTTTCAATCCTGGAGTTGCGTGACAAACTCGGGATTGCGGATCATTCGCAGGAGCCGGGTTAAAAACGGAGGAGCTTATGCGCGCCTTTTTCGCTCCTTTATTGGCCGCCTGCAGCATGGCAGCCGCGATCGCCCTTGCCGACGCGCCTTTTCCGCTCGCGCCGCTGGCCGGCGAGGCCAAGGCCGCCGACATTCTCAAGGCGGGCCTTGCGGACAAAAATCCCGAGACCCGAAAGCAGGCCGTCGTGGCGCTGAGTTTGGCGGGAGTTCGCGAGCCTTATCTCACGTGGCTCGAAGCCATGGTGGACGACAAGGACGTCCCCGTGCGCGTGGCGACGATCACCAGCCTGGTGGACTTGAAGAATCCTCGAACGGTGCCGGTGTTGCGCAAGGCCTTGCACGATGCTGCGCCCGAAGTGAGCTTCGCCGCCGCCAAAGCGCTTTGGACGCTGGACGATCCGGAGGGCCGCGACGCTCTCATCGCGGTGCTGGGCAGAGAATCGAAGACCTCTTCGAATTTCATAACGGCACAAATGCGCCAGACGCTGCGCCTGTTGCACATGCCGAAAGATCTGTTCATGTTCGCCTTCAAAAATGGCGTCGGATTTGCTCCCGTCCCGGGAATTGGCGCGGGCGTTTCCTCGCTGCAAGCAATTCTTTCCGATAGCAGCGTCTCTGGAAGAGCAGCCGCCGCGTTGCTGATGGCGAACGATCCGGCGCCCGAAGTGCTTGTCGCGCTGCACGACGCGCTGGGTGACAAAGACGCTACCGTGCGCGCCGCCGCGGTTCACGCACTGGCGATGCGCGGCGACACCGGAACCATCGAAACGGTCCGCGGCTTGATGGACGATATGAAGGAGCCCGTGCGGTTCCGCGCGGCCGCGGCTTACCTGCGGCTCGCCTGGTTGGTGCAAAGCAGAATCTACAACGGCAAATCCGCACCGAAAGCGGGCGCGAAAACAACGCCGGCAAAAACCGCGCCGAAAAAGTAAGAGCACCTGTTGATCAAATTCAACACCTTGCGCCATTTACCGTAAATTCAATACCTTGCTCCATTCACCGATGGACCCACGATCCAATTCGCGACTTGTCTCGTACTATAGACAGAGCTGGGATAACATTAGGAAACAAGCATGCGGATACTGAAGCTGATTCCTGCGCTCGTGGCGTATGCGCTGCTGCAGGTCGCGTTGCGTCGTGAGGACGACGCGGATTTGGTGCACCGTTTGAAGGCGCGCGAGCCCAAAGCCATGGCCGATTTATACAAGCGGTGCGGGCGTTTGGCGTATTCTGTGATCTTGCGCGTCGTGCGCAACACGGGCGTCGCGGAGGATCTGACGCAGGAAACGTTCCTGCGCGTGTGGAACCGCGTGGGCTCCTTCGACGCCGAACGCGGAGCGTTGACGGCCTGGGTGTTGACGGTTGCACGTAATCGCGCCATCGATCACGTGCGTTCGCAGGGCGGGAAACTCGAGGCGAACGCCGTCGATCTGGACCGGCTGGAACGTCCCGGCATGTTCGTGGATCTGGAGGCTAACGCGTTGACGATCGACCGCGCGCGCCGCGTCAAGACGGCCCTGGAGAAACTGAACGCAAATCAAAGAGCGGTGATCGAATTGGCGTACTACGAAGGAATGTCACACACGGAGATGGCCGAGCGCTTGCAGCAACCGCTTGGCACCGTGAAGACCTGGACGCGGACAGCGCTGCAAATTCTGCGCTCTGAACTGACGGAGGCAGCCGTCGCATGAGTTGCGAGGAGTTAAAGGATATGTTCGAACTCTACGCGCTCGGCGTGCTGGAGCCGGAAGAAAAAGCCGAGATCGACGCGCACCTGGCCCGCGATTGCAAGGATTGCAAGCGCAGCTTGGCCGACGCCATCGCCTTGAACGCGGTGCTGCTGAGCATCGGACCCGCGGAGGCGCCCAGCAAGCGGCTGCGGCATCGTCTATTAGCGTCCATCGGCTACGAACGTCCCGGGTGGTTCTGGGCCGGAGCGCTGGCGGCCGCATTAATGCTGCTGTTGGCCGTGTGGCTCGGGACACAGGAACGCGAACGATCCAATCAATTGGCCGACGCTCGCAAGGAGTTGCTGCAGGTGACGGGCGAGCGCGATCGCTTGAATCAAGCCGTGCAGTTCCTGTCCGATCCCGAAACCAAACCGGCGAGTTTTGGCCGCGGCCTGGAGGCTCCTCCGCGCGGGTATGTCTTCCTGCATCCGCAACTCGGCGTGATGCTGATCGCGTCCAATCTTCCTGCGGCGGGCGCCGGAAAAATTTACGAGATGTGGGTGCTCCCGAAAGTGGGCGCGCCGCGGCCCGCGGGATTGTTCCAATCCGACGGCATGCGAGGTCTGCACATCCTGAGCGGGCCAGTGGACGTGGACGCTTTGAAAGCGATCGCGGTCACGGTGGAACCCGCCGCCGGATCGCCCGGTCCGACCACCACGCCCATCATCGTCGCTGCCGCAGGATCGTAGGCGGTTCGCGATTCAACCGGCGATGCCCAAAATCCCCGCAGCGGTGCGGCCGGCGATGCCTTCGAAATCCGACGCTGCAAGCCCGCTGGTTTTTCGAATGTTGCCGACGGGATCTTGTTCGCCAAAAGGATAGTCCGTGCCAAACACCACGCGATCGGCACCGACGCGCGCGATCAACGCTTCCAGCACACTGGGCGCGTAAACGCAGCTGTCGTAGTAGAAGCAGCGGGCGTATTCGCTGGGAACGCGCTTGATGTTCTGCATGCTGATGGGATGCGCGGTGGAATTGCGATCCAGGCGTCCCATGTAATGCGGCAGGTAACCGCCTCCGTGAACGATGACAACCTTGACCTCCGGATAACTCTCGAAGATTCCTTCGTAAATCAGCGACGCCATCACCAGCGTCTCCTCAATGGGTTGTCCCACGCCATTCCACAACGCGAACTTCTGGAACTTCGGATCGGTCACGCCGTGAGGATGGATCAGCACGGTCACGCCCATATCGCGGGCCGCTTCCCAAAACGGCCGCATTTTCGGATCGCCCAGATACACACCATCGATGTTCGAGGACACGTTCGCGACTTTTAACTTGAGATGCGAGACGGCGTAGTCCATTTCCTGCAACGCCACGTTGACGTCCTGAAGAGGAATGGTGAAAGATCCCACAAAGCGCTCCGGAAATCGCGCTACCCAATCGGCGATGCCCGTGTTTGCAAGCCGGTCGAGCTCGGCGGCAAGCTTCGGCTCCGCCCACCACGTACTCTGCACCACGGTCGCGGTGGAGAGCACGCCAATGTCGATGCCCTTGGCGTCCATATCGCGCAGTTGGATTTCGGGATCGAGCATGCCTCCGAACAAGCGCCAGGCAGGCGAGTTCGGATCGGGCAGCGGCATCGGATGGGCGCCGAAGTTCGTTGACACGCTGTATTTCATCGTCTGCGGAAACACCTCACGATGCATCACATGCGCGTGAAAATCGATGACGGGGTTGGGTTTCATTTGGTCGGCCATGGCAACTATTGAAGATATCGCAGAAAGGGTTCGAAGGAGAGGAGCGACTTGCAACGAGACAGACATCCAGCTGTGATACGCTGATCGCTGCAACCCAAAAAGGAGAACAAAGATGACGCTTCACAGAATTCTATTCACTGGCGCGGCCTTGCTGGCCGTCGGCGCACCACTCGCCCTGGCTCAGGGAGGCGATAAGAAAGGTCCCCCGCCGCCCATGTCTTTCTTCGTCACCAGCACGCCGAAGGGCGATGGCGCCAACTACGGCGGACTCGCGGGAGCCGACCAATATTGCCAGATGAAGGCTTCCTCCGTGAACGCGGCCGGCACATGGCACGCGTATCTGAGCACGCAGGGTCCGGGCGCGGTGAACGCGCGCGACCGCATCGGCAATGGTCCCTGGTACAACGCCAAAGGCCAGCCGATCGCCAAGAATCTTTCCGATCTGCACGGCGATACGCTGGAACAGGCGCGCGTGGGCAACACGGTAAGCAAGGCAACGGTGCTCGACGAAAAGGGCAACACGCTGAAGGGCTTCGGCGATATGCCCAATCAACACGACATCCTGACGGGTTCGCAGCCAGATGGCCGCGCCTTCACCGACGGCGCAGATCACACCTGCAACAACTACACCAGCGACACCACCGGAACCGTGCAGCTCGGCCACTTCGATCGCACTGGTGGACCGAACACGTCGTGGAATTCGGCGCATCCCAGCGCGGGCTGCACCCAGGACAACCTGATTCGCACCGGCGGCGCGGGATTGCTGTACTGCTTCAACGCAGCCGCGGGACAGTAGACACGACGAACTCGTTTCTCGAAGAAGGGCGCTGCGAACCAAGCGGCGCCCTTTTTGTTTGAGGTGGCGCGGGCCACTAGGCCTGCCGGGCCGAGATTCGTCTCGGCATCTCCGCTGGAATATGGCAAGCGTTGAGGTATCATCGGAGTCCAGAGAACCCTTTATGGTGAAAATTACGAAAACGCTCGCATTCCTAGCGCTGCTATACGCGCCGTTTGCCAACGCCGCCAATCGCCCCGCACACGTGAAATCGGTACGCTTATACGTCTTCGATTGTGGCTATCTGGACATGCCCGATCCAGGACGCTACAACTTCAAGCGTGAAGAGCTCGCGACGAATCTCATGTCGGACGCGTGCTTCCTGATCGTGCATCCCAAGGGAACACTCATGTGGGACACGGGCGTCGTGCCGGACGGCGACTTCGCGAAACCAGGAGCAATGCCACCCATAAAACTCGGTTATGCCATCGTTGCCAAGCCGCTGCTGCCGCAACTGGCCGCGGCCGGCTACACACCCAAGGACATCACCTATGTGGCGTTCTCGCACTTCCACTACGATCACGTCGCCAACGGCAATGCGTTCGCGGGATCGACGTGGCTGGTCCGGCAGAAGGAGCGCGACATCATGTTCATGGATCCGCCTTCCGACCGCACCGTGCCTGCCAATTACGCGGCGCTAAAGAACGCGAAGACCATGATCATGAAGGACGACGAATACGATGTGTTCGGCGATGGCTCCGTCATCATGAAGTCCGCACCAGGACATTCGCCGGATCATCAGGTGTTGCTGGTGAAGCTTGCGAAGATCGGACCCGTGCTGCTGAGCGGCGATTTGTGGCACTATCCCGAAGAGCGCAAGCTTGATCGTTATCCGAACACCGAATTCGACGTCGCGCAAACGAAGGTTTCGCGCGGCGTGATCGAGGCGTACCTAAAGAAGACGGGCGCGCAGTTGTGGATCCAGCACGATTACCTGGCGAATCAGAAATTGAAAAAGGCTCCGCAGTTTTACGAGTGACTCGGAGCCCATGCGTCAGAGTCTGTGTGAAAACTCGGTGATATGGGGACGGCGGGTTCCCAAACCCGCGCCGGGAATCCATTCCCGGCTACGCGCCGGTTGAAAGTGAAGCCGGTTAGGGAACCGGCTGCGGGAAGGGTTCCCCGCCGTCCAAAGGGCGGTTCGAGTTTTCACACAGACTCGTCAGCGCGGGGCTTACACGCTTAATACTTTAAGCCCCACGCTCACGCATGGGGCTCAACTCGACAAATGGCCTAGCGATCTTTGAGGTTGCGCACCGTGCGCACCTGGCTATCGGGGAACGCTTCGCGGAAACGCCGGACTTCGGGATTCTCTAACGCGCGATTCGTCGCTTCGTCGTCCGGAATCTGCGGCGGCGCAGAACGAGCGGCCGGTGCCACGGCCGGAGCTGCGGCAGCCTCTCCCACTTTGATCGTGATCTTTACCGATCGACCAGCCAAACGCTTCACCGTCGCATCCAGATCCGGTTGTTTCAAAAACATTTGGTACATCTTCGGCGCAGTAAAGACGATTTCGTTCGGCGATTCATCCACCGCGCAGTGTTCCACGGCATCGGCGATGTGCGCCATTTGCGCCTCGATTAGCGCAGCGTGTAGGCGCGATCGGAAATCGTCACTAGCAATCGGAACAGCGGCAATGGAAGCGTCAGCCTGTGGGGCCACTAAAACTCGCGCTGGTGCCGACGAACGAGGCTCAAACGGCGGAGCACCGCCCGACGATCCGGATGGCGTCCCGCGTGGCGCGCTCGCGCTGGCCCCCGGCCCCTGGCCCCTGGCGTCTTGGCCCCCGAGTTCCGCCAGCGCTTCTTCAATCGCCTGCAATTTTCCAGCGTGCACCATGCGAAGCAAGCCCATTTCCAGGTGGAAGCGCGGCTGCAGGGAACTCTGCAAATCCCGAAACAAATCGAGCGTCAGCTGCAAGTAGCGCGTGAGGTCTTCTTCCGTAAACGGTGCGCCGGCTTCGGCCAGCCGGTGCTGCTCCGCATCCGACGCCGAAACCAATTTCGTCGGCACCTTGGCAAGCCGAATCACCAGTAGATTGCGGATGTAGCGTGCCAGTTCGCGAGAAAAATGCTGCAGACTGCGGCCATTGGCCTCCAGTTCCGCAACGATTTCGAACATCTTCTTCGCGCCCTCCTGGGAATCGGGCGCAGCCAAAGCCTTGGCGACCTCCGCCAGCGAATCCAGCGAGAACATGCCGAGCAGCGAACGCACTTCGGCGGCGCGCAGCGTATTTCCGCAACAGGCAATCGCTTGATCGAGAGCCGAAAGCGAATCGCGCACGCTGCCTTCGCCCGCCTGCGCCAGCACGCTGAGCACCTCGGCATCGGCCGTGATGCCTTCCTGCCCGGCGATCCATTCCATGCGCGCCATCAGCTCGGCGAAATCCACCGAACGGAAACTGAACTGCTGGCAGCGCGATTGAATGGTCGCCGGAATCTTGTGCGATTCCGTGGTGCACAGCATGAACACGACCCACTCGGGCGGTTCTTCCAGCGTCTTCAGCAGCGCGTTAAACGCTTCGCTGGTGATCTGATGCGCTTCGTCGACGATGAAAACTTTGTAGCGATCGCGCGCCGGACGAAAGCGGACGCTCTCGCGCAGCTCGCGCATTTCGTTGATGCCGCGATTCGACGCCGCGTCGATCTCAATCACGTCGAGGCCCGAGCCGGAGGCAATCTCCATGCAACTGGCGCACACGCCGCAAGGGGTCGCGGTGGGTCCCTGCTCGCAATTCAGGCAGCGCGCGAAAATCCGAGCGACGGTGGTTTTACCGGTGCCACGTTGTCCCGAAAAAATGTAGCCGTGCGCGATACGTTTCTGGTTGATCGCGTTTTCCAGCGTGGTTTTGACGTGCTCCTGGCTGATCAATTCGCCAAAGGCTTGCGGACGGTACTTGCGGGCGATGACTTGGTACATGGGTGATAACAGGAAAGCGTTTTCTGAGCGCGCACAACGCACTTGCTTGTGCGCTATGCCAGACCCCGGGTGATCCGCGGCACACGGGTTAAACCACTACCGTTGCTTCCTTCCGGACCTGGCGGGGTTCGCAGCCGCCCGTTGCACGAAGCCCGGAGCCTGACTCACCATCCTAACAAATTCAGGCACAAGACCCTAGCTTGCGGCGTATCGCGCGGGACAAGGCCCCCGACAAGGGCGATGAAGTGACGGGAAATAAAGGCACAATCGCCAAACCCGGACGCCCTGAGTGGATGCCTCTCCGGTGCGCGTGATGTATACTTGGCAACGTATTTTTATTGGGAATTAGAGTTAGTCACTCAGGAGCATGGGAACAGAGCATGGGAGTAATGACACGTATTTTCAGCGCCGCTTCATGGATCGCGACGGTTTTCGCGTTGTTCGGCCTGTGTGTTCAGGCAGCGGCTCAGCAATCCTCCGGCTTGGATATCACAGGGAGTTGGGTCACCATTGGCGAGACCGGCGTCGGCGGCGCGACCGTCATGCTGACCGACTACGGCGGAGTTCCCTTCAACGAAGCCGGGCGGTTGTATGCGCTCACCTGGGATCCTTCGCGCTGGACGTCCCGCCAGCAGCAGTGCATGGCCTACGAGCCGACGCGCCTGTTGCACGGCGGCGGCAACGATCGCTTCTGGGAAGATCGCGATCCGTTCACGCAGAAGCTGATCGATATCAAGATGTACGGCCAGATCACCGAAGGCACGCGCACGATCTGGATGGACGGGCGCCCTCATCCTCCCGCGTATGCCAAGCACAGCTTTCTGGGATTCTCCACCGGCAAATATGAAGGCAACGTGCTGACGGTTTACACCACGCACCTGAAGCGCAACTACATCCGCACGAACGGCGTGGCGATGAGCGATCAAGCAACGATAGTGGAGCATTTCACGCGTCACGGCGATATCCTCACTTACACCAGCGTCATCACGGACCCGGTGTATTTGGCGGAGCCTCTCGTCCGCACGTCGCTGTTTCGCCGCAACAATAGAAATCCCGACGCGTGGCTGTACGCCTGCGACGACGGCGAGCAAATTATCGGCCGCGCACCGGATCAGGTGCCCGCGTACGCGTTCGGCGCGAATCCGTACTTGCGCGAATACGCGGATAAATACAAGATCCCCCTGCTCGGCGCCATGGGTGGCGTGGAGTCGGAATATCCGGAGATGGTCGCGAAGCTTCGGGAGCGCGCGAGCGCGGAAGCGGCCGCGAAGGCGCTGCTGGTTCCGTCGAACACTCCGCAGCAAACCAGCAAAGCAGTGGATCCCGATCCGCACGACGGCGAAATCCACGTCCTGCCGGTGCAAGGCGACATCTATATGCTGGTTGGCGATGGCGGCAACATCGCGGCGCAGATTGGCGAGCAGGGCGCAATGGTCGTGGATACGGGCGCGGGCAAGCTGACGGAAAAGGTTGTGGCGGTCATTCAGAAAATGATCGGCGAGAAGCCCATCCAGTTCGTGGTGAACACCAGTTTCCATACCGATCACACCGGAGGAAATCCCAAGATGTGGGAGGCTGGCGCCGACCCCAGCCTGCCGGGATCGTTCTTTTCCGGATCGAATCCCTACGTGGGAATCGGAGCCACCATCATCGCGCATCAAACGTGCAAACGCGCATGACCGCGCCCACCGGAAAGGTCGCGCCTACGGATTCGAAGGGCTGGCCGACCGATACGTTCCTGGAAGGCCGCCGCCGGAAATATTACAACGATGAAGCGGTGGAGATTTTGTGGGCTCCGAACGCCAGCACGGATGGCGATAGCTTCGTACACTTTCGCAAATCGGACGTGATCGTCGCCGGCGATTTGCTCGACACGACGCGCTATCCGTTCATCGACACTCAGAACGGGGGAAGCTTGCAGGGCTTCATCGCCGCGCTGAACACGATTCTCGATCGCACCGTCTACAAGCACCAGGGCGAGGGCGGGACGCTGGTGATCCCCGGCCACGGCCGCTTGTGCGATGAGTTCGAAGTGGCCGAATCGCGCGACATGCTGGTGGTGATTCGCGATCGCGTGAAGGCCATGATGGACAAAGGCGCCACGCTCGACCAGATCAAAGCCGCGCACCTGACGGTCGAATACGATCCGCGCTACGGCGCCACATCCGGTCCATGGACCACGGACATGTTCGTGGAAGCGATCTATACCAGCCTGAAGAATGGTCCCGTAAAATCGGGGAGGAAGTAACCCCGAACGGCGCGATGCGCGCGCGTGTTGTACGTGACGATTTCGCGGAGCAAAGGATGGGCCTCCGCAGCACCAAATCCGCTTCCTCGGATCACGTCTTCCTTTTCCTCTTCCACCAAGCCATGGCGGCGAGACCGGTGCCGAGAAGCACAAACGTGCTCGGCTCCGGCGTGACGATCGGCGGAGTCACCGGTGGCGTGATCGGCGGAATGATCGGCGGAATGATCGGTGGGATGATTGGCGGCGTCACTGGCGGAGTCACTGGTGGTGTTACCGGCGGAGTTACAGGCGGCGTCACCGGTGGTGTGACCGGGGGCGTTACCGGGGGCGTTACCGGTGGTGTGACCGGGGGCGTTACCGGGGGCGTTACCGGGGGCGTGACCGGGGGCGTTACCGGTGGTGTGACCGGGGGCGTTACCGGTGGAGTCACGGGTGGCGTGACCGGAGGCGTTACCGGCGGCGCGACGGGCGGCGTCACCGGTGGTTTCGGCACAATGATCGCCGGCGGGCCGGGAGGAAAGAGTGGCAGCGGGGCCGGCGGAATCATCGGAATCGCAGGCCAACCGGGACCGCTCGGCGGTGTGGGAGTCACGTTCTCTGGCACAACGGAGGGAACCTCGAGCGGCGGTCCGATTGAAGTATTCGGAAGGGGCCCTGCGAGAATCTCCGGCGGTCCCATGGAAAGGCCGGGTAGTCCAATGGTTGGGAGTTCAAGGGTGGCTTCCTCCGGGCCGCTCGGCAGAGTCGGAAGCTGACGAACGCAGGAGATACGATTGCCGCAGCGCACGCGCACGTAGTTCTCGCCGTCGAAGAGAACCGGTTCCCCGGCCTTGATGGTCACGGGTTTGGCGGTCCAATACACGGTGTCGCCAATGCGGTAAGAAACATAACGCAGAACGTCGGTTGGAAAGGCGGTGCGGACCAAATGCTGCGTGTCGATGTCGGCATAATGCAGCTTGACCACCGCATCTTCGGTGGTGAACCTCTGCGCCTCATGCGCATCGTGCACGCCTCCTTTGACGACCGAATAGGGGAACACATGCGGTCCGTCATCCATGGTGGACGAAGGGCCAGTATCGAGGACGAACTCAGGAGGCCCATGAGCGTAGGGCACTTCCACTGCGACTTGCACCGGATGGTAAACCCGATAGAGCACCCAGGAGTCCGCCGCCGCGACGGCGACAAGCGCCATTATTAAAAACCTTCTCATGGGCGTCCCCCGGCTGCCTTACGCAGGCGCAATCGATAAAACCCATGGTCTAGTAAAAACTGGCGCTCTCTCCCACTTCCGTATTTATGGCAGGAGTACCTTCGATTCCTTGGGTCGTCACAACCCTCCCGCAAATCTTCAAATGAAGTGACGGTGGCGTGAACGGGACTACCGGCGGGTCCGTGACTCACGTACCAGCGAGTGGCGCCAGGGTCGGACCATGGGGCGTATGCCGTTCGTACCGAGTAAGGGTCAGGCTTACCTGAATATTCGTTTTTGGTCGCGTTTTTTGTCACGCTTGTCACGTTGTTCCTCACGTATTCATCTAGAGCGAGCGGAACTGATCTCGACTAGGACTTAAGTTTGCCCCTTCCGGCGTAAACGCCCTATAGACCGTCTTGGAGTTTTGATTCAGTATCTTGTCCCTTGCGTCCCAGTACTTCGGTACTACGGTCTTCGCAATCTAGACTCGGAACGATGGAGATTTCCTCGAATTTCCTCCGGAAGAAGCGATACGTTAAACGTGAGTTTCACGGAACAGGCTTACGAAATTCTGCAGGCGGCCGAATCAGCCGCGGCCCGCGGGATCGCCTGTTCAGAGTGGACGGTCCTCGTCACGCAGGAAGGCGCCATCCGTATGTTTGCCGATTCGGACTGGCCGCTCGCTTCGCTCGCCGGAGAGCATGGAGCTCGCGCGGCCTACCGGGTGAGTGAGCGTCAGGGCCACTTAAAGGTAGAAGCGCGGTCTGGATCGCGCACCTGCACCATTGAGTCCACCACACAGAATCGTGTGGCGAGACTGCTGCTGGGGCGATAACTAGCGGCCCTTCGCGGCAGCTCGCGTCCCTTAAGTCACAGGCTCGAAAATAAGTCACAGGCTCGAAAAGACCCCAGATAAAGTCCCGCCCTGCCACCTGCCGTATTCTGTTAAGAGTATCGCCAGCACGTAAAGATTGCTGCTCGAGACTCTTAGCGCATGAAAATCACCGGATGACACCAGCCCACCATCTCCAACTCGCGACGGCCGCGTTCGAACAACAGCTGAACGAGGTGAAACGCTCGTTCGGTCCTCAGTATTTCCCATGGTATCCTTACGACACTTTCGGTTACTCGAGACCCCTCGATGCGCTTTTGCTGCCCAATGCCGTGGACGTGCTCAAGAAGCTCGCGGGGAATCAGCCCGTGTTGGACGTCGGCTGCGGCGATGGAGCGTTTTCGTTTTTCCTGGAATCCCTTGGTTCCTCAGTAGACGCCGTCGATTATCCTCCGACGAATCACAACGGAATGCGAGGGATCCAGTGGATGAAACAAGCGCTTGCCTCGGGCGTTGACATTCATTCCATGGACATCGACAAAGGCTTCGCGCCGCCACGTCCTTTCTATGGATTGACGCTGTTTCTGGGAATTCTCTATCACTTGAAGAATCCTTTCGGCATTCTGGAGCAGCTGGCCGAGCATTCGCAATTCTGTTTGCTGAGCACTCGCGTGGCGCAAAGAACTCCCCGAGGCGCGAAGATGGCCGACGAGGCCGTGGCGTATCTGGTCGGCGAGTACGAGCTGAACGAGGACGAATCGAACTATTGGATTTTTTCGGAAGCTGCGTTGCGCAGGTTGCTCGAAAGAACTGGTTGGAAGCTGCGGAGGCTCATCACCACGGGCGACATCGCGAATTCGGAACCGGTGAGAGAGGATCGCGATCAACGCGCTACGTGCCTGATCGAAAGTTTGCGCGCTCCGCGGCGCGATGCCCCTCGGTTGGGGAAGGGCTGGTTCGAGGACGAAGGTGGGTGGAGGTGGACGGCTCGCGAGTTCTCGGTGGAGATGACACCGCATCCGCTCGATTCGGTGGAGGGCATCGAATTCCGGTTCCTGGTGAATCCTCAAGTTGCGGCCGCAAGAAATGAAGTTACGCTGCGGGCAAGCATGGGCGATCGCGAATTGGGAGTGCAGACATTTCGCGGCGCGGGAGAGCATGTTTTCTTTTGTCCCGAGCGACACGTTGCCGGAGCGGGAGGTGTCATGCGGATCGATTTCTCTCTCGACAAAGCATGCGTGCCCCCAGCGCCGGATGGCAGGGAGTTAGGCGTGCAGGTAACTTTCGAAAAGGTCGGACCCACGTTGCGCCGCGAGTGGACGCATCCGATCAAGCTGGTGTGATCGGGGCTGCGGTTCGGCGCAACGAGGCGCGCTCATTCACATCGCGGTTCCGCAACAGGTAACGGGCGACAACAGGTGTGACGCGCAACTCCCTACCCTCGCGACGCCGCGTAAACATTATTCAAGATGTGCATCACCATCGGGGCGTACAGCGATCCAGACGTCTTTTTCAGCCAACCCAGCAGCAGGGCTAAAAGCCACAAGAAAACGGCGGTCTGGATCATGCTCAGCGGGGACCGCAACCGTCCCTGGAAATACCACCCCGGCAGGTGCAGCGCGACGAAGACAAGTCCCGCGCGCACGTTCGCCGTCATGAACGGTGTGGTCGTTGATTGATGTGTTGATTGAGGTGACGATTGATTTAAGCCGCGCTCCAGCAGCCCCAGATAAAATCCGCGCACCGCAAACTCTTCCACCAGTGGCGCGACCAGCACTCCATTTAAGAGCGCCAGATCCAACACCGGCACATTGAACGACGCGCTCCCCAGCGCCGCGTCCATCGCGAACGAAAACGCGAGCAAGCCAAAGCCACCTAGCAATCCGATGCCCGCGCCGCGCAGTGGTTCCGTCAACTGCACGAATGGAAGCACCGTAATTCTTTCCCGCCGCAGGATTACGATCACGGGCACAACCCACAGCGCGACTTTCATCGCGATCCAGTAGATCGTGTCCGCGCTGGTGTCCCATGCGAATGCATCGCGCAAGCGCAGCTCCACGAACCACGCCATCGTCCACGCCGCAAGCAACGCGACCGGCCAGAGGAGTGCCCAATTCCGGCCTTCGCTCAAAGATTTCGGAGAGTGCACCTGCGCTCGAGTATATTGCGAAACTGCCCCTCGTTTTTCGCAACGTGTTTTCGCGGGCCACTTTGCACGCGCAGCGCTTTGCGATATAACTAGCAGACATGACTCATCCCCTGAATCGTCGAAAATTTCTCGGTGCAGCTGCATCAAGCGCCGTTCTTGGATCGGCCGCTCGGGCATTTGCACAGCAAGCACAACCTCGCGTGAATCCCGTCCCCGCGCCGCGCGATTGGTCGGGCAACACGGCGGTGCAGTATCCCGATCCGGACATCGTCGTGCTGGACGAGCGCTTTCGCAAATACATCGTCAACAACACGTCCATCAAACGGCTCTACACGGGAGCGCTGTGGTCGGAAGGACCCGCATGGAACGGCGTTGGACGCTATCTGGTGTGGAGCGACATCCCCAACAACCGGCAAATGCGCTGGGCGGAAGAGGACGGGCACGTGTCGGTGTTCCGCGATAACTCCGGCTACAGCAACGGCAATACGTTCGACTACGAAGGCCGCGAAGTTTCCTGCGAGCACGGAGGGCGGCGCGTGGTGCGCTACGAATACGATGGCTCGGTGACCGTCATCGCCGATCACTGGCACGGAGGGCGCCTGAATTCGCCCAACGATTTGGCCGTCCATCCCGACGGCAGCATCTGGTTCACCGATCCTCCGTTTGGAATTCGCGGGAACTATGAGGGTTTCAAAGCGGAGTCCGAGGTGAAGCCTGCCGTCTATCGCGTCGACAAGTCAGGTTCAATGGACTTGATCACCGACGAAATGTCGGGTCCGAACGGCGTGTGCTTCTCGCACGACTATAAAAGGGTCTACATCGCCGATACGGTGGGCCGCGAGATTCGCGTCTTCGATCTCAACGGCAAGATGGCGCGCAACGGGAAACGCTTCGTGGTGCTGGATATTCCCGGTACCGGCGAGCCTTCGGCGGCGGATGGGATGCGCGTGGATACCGACGGCAACTTGTGGTGCGGCGCGCGGCCCGGAGTGCAAGTGGTGACGCCCAACGGCGAACGCATCGGATTCATTCGCCTGCCCGAAACCTGCGCCAACGTGAGCTTCGGCGGCCAGAAGCGGAATCGCCTGTTCATGGCCGCGAGTTCATCATTGTACACGGTGTATGTGGAGACGCAGGGCGCGCACATTTGCTAGGAGCCGGCCGGGCGGACCGAAGTCCGCTGCAAGCTAAAATTCAGCTTGCCTCGATGTCTTACGCCTTCGCGCGGACAAACTCGTAGCGCTCGAGTGTCGCGGCCGAGCAGGCTCCGGCATCGCCGCTGCGCACCACGGTGCCGATGCACTTCAGGCGGACCGCCGCGCGGGTTCCAGGAGCCTTCGGCAAAGTGACAAGGTACTCGATCGGTTCCCCCACGGGTACCGGAGACGGCGAGGTGAACAAAACCCCGCACGAACTCATGTTGCGAGTCTCCCCAGGCTGCGGCTTTGCACCAAGAATTTCGATCGGCAGCCGCAAGTCGAAGCGTTGATTTTTTCGTTGGTCGGTCATCAGTGATTTCGAGTGTATAGCCAGAAAGAGCTAGGGTCAATACGTGCATGGTCTAGTGAGAAGGTCCTATTGTTGTAGTACTTTTGCGCTAAAGCATAACAAAGTCCCACCGCCTCCCAACACATTCCCGAAAAGGGCCGCCTTGATGGCCACTTGCTGTATCGGCGAGGGCATAACTTGCGCGGTTTCGTCGCCAGCCGGTGCGCGATAATCAAAAACATGTCTTCCTCGACGTCATCAACAAATGCGAACCTAGCCATTCCGGCACCACCCATGCCCACGGTCGCCATAGCCGGTTCTAGTCTGCGTTTCCCGGTACGAAGGATCTACTGCGTGGGACGCAATTACCTGGCCCACGTGCGCGAAATGGGCAACGACGAGAAGCTCCCGCCGCTGTATTTCGCGAAAGCTCCGGACATGGTGGTGGAGAGCGGCTCGACCATTCCGTATCCTTCGCTCACTAGCAATCTGCAGCATGAAGTGGAGCTCGTGGTGGCGATGAAATCCGGCGGCGAGAATATTCCCGTGGACAAAGCGCTGGACCATGTGTACGGCTACGCGGTCGGATTCGACATGACGCGTCGCGACGTCCAGCAGGTGGCGGCGAAGGCCGGGCGTCCGTGGGAAGTCGGCAAGTCGTTCGATAACTCCGGCCCCTGCGGCGCGATTCATCCGGTGAGCGAAGTCGGGCATCCGGCAAAGGGCCGCATTCAGGTTTCGGTGAACGGGCAAGTGAAGCAGGTTTCCGATTTAAGCCTGATGATCTGGGATGTCCCGCACATCATCCATCATCTGTCGCTGCAGTGCGCGATCGCCGCGGGCGATTTGATCTACACCGGCACGCCGGAGGGCGTTTCGGCCGTTGTGCGCGGCGATGAGCTAGTGGGCACGATCGACGGACTGAGCGAGTTGAGGATCAAGTACCGCTAGTCGACGGGTGTGGGGCGGACGCCCTCGTCCGCTGCCCGGCCCCCCGGCCGGGCACAGTGCGCGACCAGGGGGTCGCGCGCGGGTCAGGGGACCCGCCCCACAAACATAATCGGTCCACGATCATTCTGAAACGGTTTAGAATCCCGCGCGGCGGCTCCAGTATTCCCAGGCGCGCTTCCAATCATGAGGATGCGGTCCATTGTGGATCTCGTCGAGCTCTCCCTGCGACAGCGCGTTGACCGCGCCAAAGCGCAGAGCGTTGGTCAGCACGCGCGCGTTCTTCGGCAAATAAACCGCCAGGCCGACCACTTCCAATAAATCTGCGCCGATGGCCGCGAAGCCGTGCCCGCGCATCAAAACCACGCTATTCTGGCCGAGGCCTTTCGCCAGATCGCGCCCCTGCTCGGGGTTGCGGACCAGCATGTTGGTGTCGCCGAAATTGGTGCGAGGGTCCCAGACGGGAATGTGAGCCCCCATCCGGCTGGCGTTGTGGAGCACGGGGCGCAAAGGCTCGTTGGTAATGCTGAAGTGCAGCGTGTCTTCCGCGTGGCTGTGGATGACGGCCATCACGTCGGGACGCGCTTCGAAGATTCCGCCGTGGATGAAGCGCTCCAGATACGGCTTGTGATCGGAGGGCGAGACAAGCCTGCCGTCGAAATCGTACTCGCCGATGTCAGCGGGCTCGACGAGCTCCGGCGCACGCGAGCAGGAGAGCAGGAAACGATCCGGCTTGTCGGGATGGCGCATGCTGACGTGGCCGTAGGCGTCGAGGACATCTTCGCGGGCAAGGATACGGTTGGCGATGACGAGATCGCGGATAACGGAATCGAGAGCGGGCATATTGAAATGGTAAGGCGAAGTGCCGGTCTTTCGGAAGCTCAGCCGGAATTCTAACCGCTGTCATCCCGAGCGAAGTCGAGGGATCTGCTTTTCTCTCGATTAATCTCAATTATTCAACAACGGGATATTCTTCACCGGCGGCGGCGTGGTGACCGATTGCAGAAACGCATAGATATCGGCGAGATCTTTATCGTTCACGACCTTCGCCGTGTAGGGAGGCATCTGGCCGGTTGGCTGGCGGATGTATTTCTGCACCGCCACGAACGCGATGGGCCTGGGGCCAAGACGCGGGCCGGTGCCGAGTCCGCCCTGCGCTTCGCGCCCATGGCATTGGTAGCATCCGTCGTTTTCGAAAAGCTTACGGCCGTTTGCCGCGCTACCCGCAGGCGCGGGCGCTTGCGCGCACAAAACAGCCGCGCCCAGGGTCATTCCTAACAAGACCATTCCTAAAATAATTCGCGTCATGTTCTTGTCCTCGATTAGCGCGGTTGAGTTACGACGTCGACCAGCGCCGGTTCGCCCTTCGCCACCACTTCCATCGCGCGGGCAATCGCTGGCCCTAGTTCTTTTGGATCGGTGATGGGGCCTTCGCCGTGCACGCCCATACTGCGGGCGAGCGCTCCGTAATCGATATTCGGATTCTTCAGCGTCGTCCCAACTTCGGCCGTCGTGATGTCGCGCTGGTGGCGATTGGCCATGCGCTGCAGGTGCATCACTTCCTGGTGATACGCGCGATTGTTGTGCATCACGGTGAGCAGCGGAATCTTGTGATGCGCCTGCGTCCACAGCACGCCGGGCGCGTACATGAGGTCGCCGTCGTTCTGGATGTTCACTGACAGGCGCCCGTACTTCTTATTCGCCACCGCCGCGCCGACCGCTGCGGGAGATCCGTAACCTACTCCTGCGCCACCGGCTCCGCCGATATACTGGTAGTGTTTGTCGAAATTCCACAAACGTTGCGGCCAGGGATTGTTTGAAACAAGCGACCAATCTTTGTTCTTGATCTGCCCGTACAGCTCCATCGCGAGGCGCGCGGTGCTGATCGGACTAGCGTCCCAGGCATAGCTGGCGTCCACCAGCATTTTGCTGTGGGCTTCTTTCGCGGCTTCGCCGAGCTTCTTGCCGCGCTCTTCGAACACGCGCTTGCGATCGCCGGTGACCAGTTTCTTGCAGGCTTCGATCAGCGCCGGCAACGTCGCTTCGGAATCGGCGGCCATGGAGAGGTCCAGATCCGGCATGCGCTGGAAATCCTGATAGTTGCTGCGCGTGTTGAGATCCGTCGCCGAGATGGCGATCATCTTCGCGCTGTCCTTCGTGATGGGCCGCGAGGTGCGATGTAGTTGATCGCGGAAGTTATTTACGGTGCCCCAGAAATCCCACACTTCCAGGCCGAGGATGACGTCGGCGTTGCGGATCACGGCTCCGGCGCGCTCGGTCTGATTCAGAGGATGGCGCGAAGGGAAGTTCATGCGTCCGTATTGATTGATGACGGCGCACTGCAACACGTCTGCCAGTTCAATCAAGTGCTGCAACCCGGCGGCGGTGCGCGCACAGCGATCGGCGATGATCACGGGATTTTCGGCGTTGACCAGCAGACGCGCCGTTTCCATAACCGCTCCCGCATCGCCCTGCGGCGGAGCGGCCCACGTCATTTTCGGGACATGCGGCTTTTCGCCCGGTTTCATGGGCGTTTCCTGCAGATCGCCATCGGCGACCAGCAGCACGGGCATGGTCGGCGGCGTGGTCGCGAGCTTATACGCGCGCACGGCGGATTGCGCGAAGTGATCGAGCGACAGCGGGCAATCGTCGAACTTGGTGAAGTCGCGGACCAGCACACCGGCGTCCTGCACGCTGTGAGCCCATTCCACGCCGGGGCGTCG
>Ga0182030_10005365_pt1 | contig 27237 bp, 28 predicted proteins | sample 812S3MmetaG_FD_121299 | JGI IMG/M metagenome (GOLD analysis project Ga0182030, IMG submission 121299) | Permafrost microbial communities from Stordalen Mire, Sweden - 812S3M metaG (Illumina Assembly) | ecosystem: Environmental > Terrestrial > Soil > Wetlands > Permafrost | place: Sweden... | reverse complement strand
TCCTCCGTCGGGCACCCTCTCCCCTGGGAGAGGGCTGTGATTTTGATTTCTCTCCCTCTCCCTTGGGGAGAGGGGGGACCGCAAGGCGGGGGGTGAGGGGTTTCTTCGCGGGTGATGCATTCATGGCCATGGCGGTATGCGACGCCCATGACTTTGAGGGAACCCTGGCCAACACTCCAGCTTGGAGCCCGGGATACCCGAACCGATGGCAGGCGGAGCGGTGAGGCGACTCTCGGGATACCGGATTCCGAGCGATCATCGAATTCTGGCCGAGCCCATCTGGGGAGATCTCTACCACGAATATCGACTCGAGACGGCTGCGGCATGAACCTGATACTCCCCAAAGCCCCCGAGCGTCTTTTTTGCGGAGGACACCCTTCAACATCTTAGCTGCGCGGGGTGCGGGACGGATTGAGGGTGAGAGCCGCGATTTCGGCGGGGCTGAACAGGCTGCGGAAAAACACTATAATACCGTCATCCTGAGCGCAGCGAAGGATCTCGCTCTGAGCATTTTCGAGGCAATGCGAGATTCTTCGTCGCCTGCTGCTCCTCAGAATGACAGTGCCGACGAGTTTTTCCGCAGCCTGTAAAGCCCCACCCTTCCGGCGGCGTCCAACCGTAGTGAGAAGTCCGGGCTAGGCTGGGCGGGAAGGTGGCGGCGGAGGGTTCGATCAGCGTGAGGGTCTTCAGGTAGTAATCGTCCAGGCGCTAACCCGCCGATTCTTGCCGGAGCCTTGGCCCTCATACACGAGAAGAGCTTTTGGGCACCGGCGCTTTCGCCATTCGCCTCCCCGATTCTTGTCCTTGCATTTTGGAGTATGGCGGACGATGACCGCGACGGTCATAGCGGCAAAAGAAATCGGGGCTGGAGGAAGTCCAGCCCCGGGGTTGGTGGTTACGTCAGGCATTTCGGCTTTCCTCCCAAAGCCCTAAATACTGGCCACCGGGAGGGAAAATCGCCGCGTAGGCCAAAAGTATGCCAAAATTTTATGTCGTTTCTTCAACTATTTGAAAAACAGCGACTTACGGCTATATGTCGTAATACAGCGCGAACTCGTACGGGTGCGGGCGCGTGTTAATGGCCTGCACTTCGTTCTTCATTTTGTACTCGATCCAGGTTTCGATCAGCTCCTCGCTGAACACGTCGCCTTTGAGCAGGAAGTCGTGGTCTTTCTCCAAGGCGCGGAGCGACTCCTCGAGCGAGCCGGGCATCGAGGGAACAGCTTTTATCTCTTCCGGTCCGAGATCGTAAATGTCCTTGTCCAGCGGTTCGCCGGGATCGATCTTGTTTTCTACTCCGTCCAATCCGGCCATCAACATCGCGGCAAAGGCCAGGTAGGGATTACAGGAGGGGTCCGGGGGCCGGTATTCCACCCGTTTCGCCTTGGGACTGGCCGAGTACATGGGAATGCGGCAGGCCGCGCTGCGATTGCGCCGTGAGTAAGCAAGGTTAACGGGCGCTTCGAACCCCGGCACCAGGCGCTTGTAGGAATTTGTGGTGGGAGCGATCAACGCGGCGAGCGCCGGAGAGTGCTTCAGCAGCCCGCCTGTGTAATGGAGAGCCAATTGGCTCAGGCCCGCGTAACGGTCACCGGAGAAGAGCGGCTTGCCCTCTTTCCACAAACTTTGGTGAGTGTGCATCCCGGAGCCATTGTCCTGGTAAATCGGCTTGGGCATGAAGGTCACCGTCTTGCCGTACTGGTAGGCCACGTTGCGGATGATGTATTTGTAAATCATCATTCCGTCGGCGGATTTCAACATGGAGTTGAAGCGTTGGTCAATTTCCGATTGGCCACCGGTGGCCACCTCGTGGTGATGGCACTCGATGTCGAGCCCCGCCTTCTCCATCGCCAGGACCATCTCGCTGCGCAAGTCCTGGTAATGATCGGTGGGCGGAACCGGGAAGTAACCTTCCTTGTAACGAGGCCTGTAGCCGAGGTTGTCCTTCTCGCGGCCGGAGTTCCAACGGCCTTCCTCGGCGTCAATGAAGTAATAGCCATGCTGTGGGGCTTGATCAAAGCGGATGTTGTCAAAGATAAAGAATTCCGCTTCCGCGCCGAAATAGGCCTTATCGGCAATGCCCGTGTAGGCAAGATAGGTCTCGGCTTTTTTGGCAATGTTGCGCGGATCTCTAACGTAATGCTGCTTGGTGACGGGATCAATGATGTCGCCAATCAGGACCAGGGTGGGTGTATCGGTAAAAGGATCGAGCATATACCAGCTCGGGTCAGGCACCAGAAGCATGTCACTTTCATGGATGGCGGCCCACCCCCGGATGCTTGAGCCGTCCATTCCAAACCCCTCCTCAAAGGAGGCCTCATCCAATTCATGAATTGGATAGGAAACGTGGTGCCACAGTCCCGGCAGGTCTGTGAAGCGTAGGTCAACGATCTTGACGTTATTGGCTGTTGCAAACTCCAACACTGCCTTCGGATTCATACTCCCTCCATAAAAAAGATTTTTCTCTTTGATAAGAGAACATTATGCCGATGGTCCAAAAACAAAGCGTCAAGATATCCCTCACCCCGGATTTAGTCAAGCCCCTGGGAAAGCCGCATGTTTAGGCCGGATTTCTCACCACGACTCTGGAAGGGCGGGGCTTTAGCCCCGCCGTTGGAAGGCTGTCCTGATTATTTCCAAGTCCCGCACACCGCGCAGCTTGCAGCCGCAAGCTGCGCGGTGTGCGGGATGAATAGAGGGCGGGAGCCGCGATTTCGGCGGGGCTGAAGCCCCGTCCTTCCAGCATCGTCCAAACGTGGTGAGAAGTCCGGGTAAGCGGGCCGGCACGGGATACTGGGAGAGGACTCCGACCCCGCGGATGCCGGTGGACGAACGCAGCATCCAAACCCCGGATAAATTTTCGCTTAGGATTACAGCCGAGGACTCGTTAGAGACTCGATCCTTCCAAAGCCGTGATGATTTCTCTGGGCCAGACCCATGCCCCAACATCGAGCCCGGATATCTCCCCAGCCAAGATGTTCTCCTCGCGCGGTTGGCAGTGAGAGCTTCGCCCTTCCCTTCATTATCGGGGGAAGGAAACCCGGGCTAAATCCAAAATTGTTCTCGCCAGTGGATTCAGAAAATGAATTTTCGATTTGTTCCTGGTTGACCGCATCGCTTATCGGCAGGAGCGAGCCTCGTAATGAGCAAGGACGAGTTCGCCGGACGGCGGCACCCTCGCGCTCAGGCGGGGCGTGCGCACTCCCCCGCATCGTTATCGACAAAAGCCGATTTCGACATGAGGGGAAATGCGCCAGGAACGCCGCCGTCGCGCCCGATGTCCAAGCGCGCGGGCCATCGAAGCCCGGGCGCGCTTGGGCATTGCAGGAGGCAGGGGGGATTACGTGCCGTGCTCGTAGCGGGCTTCTCGCTCCATGAATTCGCGAGGGTGATCCTGCAGTTCAGCGCGCAGGGCAGGGTGTTGATGCAAAAAGTCACGCAATTCGGGGTGACGTTCCAGATATTCGCGTTTGTCGATAAGTTCAGGTCTTCGCATCAATTCGTGGCGGATGTCGGGATGGCCATCGAGGAACCAATCAAAGCGGGCAAGTTCACCGCGCCGTCCGTTACCTGCGGCAAAGTCCGCGCCATAAATCTGGAAATGGCGTTCGCGCTCCATAAAGCCTACGGGGTCTTCGTGGAACGCCCGCGCCGCGGCGGGGTGGTCGTCAAGCCACTGTTTAATCTCTTTGTTACCGTTGAGGAATCCCGGGTCGTCAACGCGTTGGGGTCTTTCCCAGAGCTTTTTGGCGATCCAGGGGTGATCGTGCAGGAATGTGTCGAAGCTGCGGAATTGCATGGCGGAGCCTTCGCTATTCCAGTCCCAGCGTTGGGCGTTGGCACTACGGGCGAGACTTAGGGTCAGCGTCATCAGAAGAAGCACAAAGAATATGTGGATGCGTTTCATCGGAACCTCCCTCGTTAGTTTACGTCAACCTCCGCCGGGCATATGCAACGGGCCTGCCAAAAGTATAGCCCCAATCAATCTCCCTAACCGGCCCATTTACTGTGATTTGCGGCCTGCCGAAGAAAATCGGACCGGCGGAAGGTTGGCGATTTTACCGGTATGCACGAAATGGTGTCCCGCCGCGTTGCGAAGTGGTGTAATAGGGTCAAGCCCGAAGGCTCTGGGAATGAAAATGGGATTGCGCGGGTCGCGCCACGGGGGGCGCAAATGAGTTACAATTATTCCTGCCGAAAGGGATGCGTGTTCGGCTTACAGAGACACAGAATGGGGTGGGCTCGATGAGCCAGGCAGGCCATTGGGCGGGGATGAGCGCGTGAGTCTGATAAAGAATATTGCCTTGATCATCGTAGCGTTGCTCGCACTAGTTTACATGGGGGATTACGCCTCGGTGCGCATCCCGATCCCGAAAGGGCGCGCGCCTTACAGCACCGTCACCGTGCGGCCTTATTATGACGTGGGATTGAAGAGCGGCAAGTCAGATTTATACTTTCTCGATCCCCAAAAGCAGACCTGCGTCAACTCCTTGTTTCCTCACATGGGATACAACCCCTGTTGGTACCTCCGCGAGCATACTCACCCGCGCATCGCGATGTAAGCGCAAGGCAGCCCGGGCGGCTGTTGGATTTGCCACAGCCTGGCGGAGCGCCCGTCCCCCTATTTATAGATTCCTTGGGGCTTCTTTATGAATTACTTATGCCTCGTGCCGTACGATGGGCTTGTATGGGTGCTTACACGACGCAATTGGTTCCCCTTCATCCCGGAGAGATGCTCGATCATTACCGGATTGACGCCCGAGTGGCCACCAGCGGGATGGCGACCATTTACCGCGCCACCGACTTGACTACTGACCGCACCGTGGCAATCAAACTTCCGCACTTCGAGATGGAGAGTGACCCCGTCTTCTTCGACCGCTTTCGGCGAGAGGAAGAGATTGGTACGACCCTAAGCCATCCCGGAATCATGAAGGTCTTTGCCGAAGAGAATCGTAGCCGTCTATACATGGTGCTGGAATGGATTGAAGGGCGCTTGCTGCGTCAGGTGCTCAACGAACAGGGAAAGCTTTCTCCCGAACGGGCCGTTCGAATGGCGCTCCAGATTTGCAATGCGCTCGATTACATTCACGGGCAAGGGGTCGTGCACCGCGACCTGAAGCCAGAGAACATCATGGTCGACGCGCACGACCACATCAAGCTGATCGATTTCGGCATCGCTTCCAAAGCCGACGCGCGCCGTTTGACGTTCGGTAAGCTCTCCAAAACCCAGGGAACGCCCGAGTACATTTCGCCCGAACAGGTCAAGGGGAAACGCGGCGATGCTCGCATCGATTTGTACTCCCTGGGAGTCATTCTTTACGAAATGTTGACGGGGGAAACGCCATTCCCTGGACCTGACCCCTTCTTGATCCTGAACGTCAAGCTCCACACCGACGCCCCGTCGCCCCGGAAAATTGCTCCTGATATCTCTCCCGCTCTGGAGGAGATCGTCCTGCGGGCAATGGAGCGCGTTCCTCTGAACCGCTATCGCGATGCCCGCGAACTTTCCTGGGATTTAGAGCACCCGGATCTGGTCGCCGTAGGTGCCAGCGCTGAGCGTCGAACGACCAATAGGCAGCGGGCGGAGCGCGAGGGAAGCTTTCTTCCCTACCTGCTTCTGGGATTGATTCCCGTCTTCATCCTCGCACTGCTCCTCTACGTCGCTGGTCACAGTTAAGGTACCTTCCCCTCTCCATTCGTGCCTCTTGCCATTCTTCTTCCCTTGCTGCGGTGAGGGCGGGGGAAGAATCCAGGCAAATATGGGCAAAAAGACGGATCCTCTCCGCTGCAATCGCAAGCCCCATGGATGAATAGGAGGGAGGTTCCGTGCGGGGAGATTCAGAGGCTGGGGCGGGGTGGCTGCGGGTAAAGGCTCAGTTTAAACTGGTCAAAAATAAAGTTGCCTGTGTGTTCCTTTTTGAACAGATACCCCAAGTCTAGAGGTGTTAACTTTTTCAACAGCCTGGGATTTGAAAATGGAAATTCCTAAGAAAACAGCAATTCCGGGTCAAAGTGGGTAACGAAATTGCTCGCGTGGCAGTGGGGTGGTTTAAAAGCACCGTAATCCTCACCAAGTCGGATTGATTATGGCGCATGAGCGATATCCACCCGAGGGATGCTATGCCTTCAAAAACAATATGGCTTGTTCTGGTTTTGGCAGCAGGTTGCCTGTGGGCTCAAGAGAAGAAAGAAACGCCGCCTGCCGGCGCCGCCACAACCGCTGCTCCGGCCGCGCCTCACCCGGCAACGATTTCGGCCGATGACAAAGCCCGGAAGAACCCGGTAAAATTCACCGAAATCTCCGTTGAACGCGGCAAAAAGATCTATGCCACCCAGTGTGCCCTATGCCATGGCGACAAGGGAGATGGAAAAGGCGAACTGGGGGCTGACATGAAGCTCAATTTGCCGGATTTCACCAAGCCGGATACGCTGAAGAACCGGACCGACGGAGAGATCTTCGCGATCATTGGCACCGGGCCAGAACCTATGCCGTCGCAGACAGGCCGCCTGAGCGACTTACACCGATGGAACCTTGTGAACTATCTGCGGGCTGTTTCCGGCAAGGTGCCGGAGAAATCTACGGGCAAAGAGCCCGAGGAAAACGTTATCCTTGTCCCGCAGTAAACTGATGTGAGCCTCTCCGCACGGGGGATCATCAGCACTGCCGCTGATAGATCCCTCCCATGAGAGCGATCAACCGCAACCTGTGGAGTTTAGCGGGTCGCTAGTTTTTTTGCCAAGGTCAGCAGCACATCGCGGTCAGGATCGCCGAGTTGGGCGAGGACGTTGTGAAACTGCAGCATAAATCGCGCATCCTCCCCCGCTTTCCCCGGTTGTGCAGCTAAATCATTCAAGGTCTTGCGCTGAACCAGATTGGGTGTGGGAGCCTCACCTTCACCTGCGTAAAACATTTTATATAAGGGAACATCCAGGGCGCCCGCAAACCGCTCCAAAGTCTCCAAGGATGGGATGGTGTGCCCGTTCTCAATCCGCGAAATATAGCAGCGAAGTAGCCCGGTGCTCTTCTCGATATCTCCCTGCGATAGTCCTCTCTCCTCACGGAGAGCCCGTAATCTTGTCCCGATAACCATGTGTTTAACCCCTCGCGATCTTTTTCTATGATTTGACCTTTGATGTTGCCTAGACATTCTGAAGGAAAATCAGGTTGCACTCAAGATAACTGGCGTACTAGTACAGAAGTACCGTCCTGGTTACGTTGTGGCCATCTGGGCAGAATCAGCGAAGGGATTAAGGTGCTCGCCAGCTGCGATGTGACATATCGCCCGCCGGGGAGGAGACGCCTGCGGCGTAGGGGGGCCAGATACCATGCTTATTGCCGCGTCGCCCATGCAAGGCCGTCGGGTTCTCGGCCGGCATCAATGTGCCCGATGATTTCCAGAGTCTTCAAATCGATAACCGCGACATAATCATCCGGGCTACAGGCGACGTAGACGCGCGAACCGTCGGGCTGCATTAGGATGCCGGCGGCGCCACGTCCAAGCTTAATCCGTTTGACATCCTGGCGAGAGCTGACGTCGAACACTGCCAGATCAGCACCGCGCAGCGAAGAGACAAATGCCCGTTTGCCATCGAGCGTAAACTTCAGGCGGTTGGCCCCCACAACGTTGGCGTCCAAAGTTTGAGTCACCTTTTTGTTGGCAACATCGATGATGGAAATCGTGCCATCCTGAGCGTTCGCAGCCCACAGTTCTCTGCCATCGGGAGTGATGTCAAAGCCTTCGGACCCTCTGCCCACCGCGACGAGAGTTTGGTCCCAATCGGGCCCTCTGGGGCCCGGCGGAGGCCCATTCGGCGCACCCGGTGGGGGTCCCGGAGGGCCAGGGGGATGGATCACCTTATCGATAATACTGATGGTGGCCGAACTGACATTGGAGGTGAATATGCGGTCAAGACCACTTGCCACGACAATCATGTGCGTCCGGTTCTGGCCTGTGCCCAGGACCCAATCGACTTTCCCCGAGGACGGATCGTATCTCCCGATAACCTTGTTGGCCTCCGCGGTAAAATACAGCTTGCCGCCGGCAAACCACAAACCATGGGGCCCATGCAACACACCGAGGTCTATGGGCGGAAGCGGCTTCTGCGCCACCAGATCAGCAACCGATAGCGTGTTGTAGGCTCCCCCGCCGTAATTGGAGATATAGGCGAACCTCCCATCGGGGGAAGCGATGACTTCGTGCGGGTCCGGCCCGGCAGGCACCCGTCCCACCACCTGCAGAGTTGCGGGATCAACAATTGCCAGAGAGGTGTCCCTCTTTGCCAGTACCAGCAGTGCGGGTGAAGGTGTGCTCTGCGCGCAAAGTGTGCCGGCGCCCACGCATGCCAGCATGAAGATCAAAACTGTTCTTGAGTTCATCAGGAGTCTCATCAAAATTGGGGTTTTGGCGCCGGGGTTAATCCGGTCGCGCCCTGTACCCCACAACCTTAACACCTTCCTTACGAGAACACCATCGACAGCAGCGCCATGCGTACGTACAAGCCGTTCTGCGCCTGGCGGAAGTAGGCGGCGCGCGGATCGCTGTCAACTTCCCTACTGATTTCATCCAACCGGGGCAGAGGGTGCATGACGATTGATTTTGACTTCATCAACTCCAGCGTATGGGGGTTGATTACATAAACGCCGCGGCATTTTTCATAGTCGGCAACCCGGTCGCCGAAGCGTTCTTTCTGGATGCGTGTCTGGTAGACGACATCAACCTCCGGCAAAACTTTGTCCAGGTCGGTCTCCTCCTCGTACCAGATATGACGTTCGCGCAAGTGCTCGAGGATGTCCTCTTTCATCCTCAGCGGGGTCGGCGCGACAAAGTAGATTTTGATATCCTGGTATTTGCTCAGCAGGTAAGTGAGCGAGCGCACCGTGCGGCCTTGCGCCAAGTCCCCCACCATGGCGATTTTCAGTCCGTCTACCGCGCCAATTTCTTTGCGGATGGTGTAAAGATCAAGCAGGGCCTGGGTGGGATGCTGGCCCGCGCCGTCGCCGGCATTGATAACAGGGGCGGGCGAGACGGCGGCAGCGCGCTTCGCGGCCCCCACCTCGTAGTGGCGGATGACGATCACGTCCGCGTAGCCATTGAGGATTTGGACCGTGTCTTCCAGGGTTTCACCCTTGGCCACGGAAGAGAACTCGGCGGCGTTTTCCGTGGAAATGACGCGCCCTCCCAACCGGTGCATGGCGGTTTCAAAGGAGAAGCGCGTGCGGGTAGAGGGTTCGTAGAAAAGCGTGGCCATGATGCGCTTCTGAAATTCCTGCGTGCCCCCTTGGGCCACTACGCGTTCCATTTCCAGGGCAGTATGGAAAAGCTGAAGAAGTACGGGTGTATTAAATTGCTGAGCTTCGATAACGTGATGTAACTTCATGGCAGGTTTTGTCTCCTCCGCGAGCGGGGATGGCCGCAAGCCCGCGCGACCGAACGCATCCCGTTCGTGCGAGTGGAGCGGCGGAAGCGGGTATGCCTCCGCCCGCGGCGCCTCGGGCAAAAATGAGCAGCGAGGGAGAATACCACAGGCAGTTCAACTCTGCTTGTTCATCAGGGCGGTAGGCAATAAGCAGTTGGTGGAAGGCAGTAAGCGGTAGGCGGAAGGCGCGCGGTGGGCAGCCATAGCAGCGGCCGGCTTCCGCCCTGCAGCATGCGTAGCCGTCCAGCCCCCAATGCTAGCCCCGCAGACCACGGACGTCCGCCCCCAACTCCTAGCCGGCATTTCCCCCGATGCTGGGATGGCTCTGCCGGATGGGTGGGGCTGGCGGAAGACCGCCCGCGAAGGGCGCCTTGACGTGAACCATCTCCAGCAGCGGACAACTTTACAGGCCGACTTGGGCGGAGCGGAATTTCCCGCAAGCCCCTTGGGGAAATCGCCGCTGTCAAAGGACGAATTTCTGCGCCAGTCGCCGATATTCTCACCACTTTTTTCTGGCGTGTGCGGATGGCATTACGGCCGGACGATTCCCATCATGAATAACCATTCCCGGATGATCCGAAAGGGGGGAGGGCACTTCGAATAAGTCCGAAGTGCCCATTTGGCTGTGGTGACTGTACTACTTCAAGGCTTGCAGCATAGGAGGGCGATTGCGCAGGAGTCATCCCTTGGTCATAAATTGAAGGTCCAAGTTGCATACGTGGGGCGGCTCCTGCTCATATAACGCGCACAGGATATCGTATGCAATATTGACTGTCTGTTCAAAAGTGCACACTTCGTAAAAAAATGATCTTACGCCTCCAGGAGCAATATTGGGGCCGGTATCAACAGAGTTGCTCCACCTTTGTTCCATGGCGCAGACGCGGTGTTGGATCCTTGATAAATCCGGCAAACCTTTATTTTACTTTCACTTGCATTGACGGTCGCGGTCCAGTAACGGCCCGCCGCGGCGGCGGTTCCCGGCAACAGAGTTAACCCGTTGACCGGCGGCAGGAGCAGCATATGGAGTGGAGAACGTCGCAGGACCTAAACGAAAATTGCATTCTTTTTTGCCCTTTGCCTGTTGATTTTCTCTCGCGCCGCAACTACCAACCCAACCTTGAGTTTTGCACTTAGCGTTTTGCGTATTGCTTTCATTTAGGGCTCCGCCGCGGTACTCGCCAGTAACGAAGGGGTGAAAAAATGAGCATTGCCGCGGATAAATACGGATCAGCACTGATTAGTTCTTAGTCTTGATCCGCAAGGACCTGGGCCAATCCGTGGCCTCACATTTCTTAACGGCTACTGACAATGTGGGACCCGGATGCGCCGACAAGACGACGCGCGTGGGTAAACCCCCGTGCCAAAGCACCTTTACGCGCGCGGTAGCAGTTCCCCTTATTTTCTATATAATCAGCCGGTAGCCCAGTCAATTTCGTCGTGATCGCGGCCTTTTATCATGCTCGATACCACCCAGCGGCAACCGCCAGCCTTCCACTTGGCGCCCAGGATTTAAGGGTTTCACCAGGCTATGCCCTCCCCATCAAGAGAAAGATCGATGGTGACGAGAGGAAGCCGCTGCTGAAGGTCCACCTATCTTACAGGTGGGCCATACGATGGGTGGCCGCTGTCAACGCCGACGGAGACAGCTCTTCTTACTTTCCCAGGGTGACGGCAAACGTCGGGTGGCAGTCGGCGGCGGGGTCGCTGGTTATTGACTTGGTTAGATCGCCGCTGCTGATGGTAAACTCCATCGGGGGCTTCTTCAGCTTTTCGGGTAGGCCTTCCATCCGCGCCTTACCGTCACCGTTGGTGCCAATTTCAAGATCGGTATCTCTCTTGCTCATGAAACCGTACTTTACCTTGAGGTGGACCTTGGCGTCATAGATCGGCTTACTGGAGGCGTCGACTACGGTGAAGTCCGCAGTACATGGGCCCATGCCGCCGCTGACGGTTGGCACGTCGGCCGGGCTTCCCGCTAGGACCCGGACACCCGCTCCGCAGAGGAGAAACGTAGCCAGCAGCCAGCAGGCAATCATTCTCCTCGCGACGAGGGAACCCACCGGACTGATAACTGGCGCGCTCTGAGTTAGGGTCATGGTCCTTCTCCTGAATGAATCAGATCTTGAATCTTTGATTATAGGACATGTGCTAAGAATTCGGTCAGTCTTCTTTTGGGTCAACAGGATGAGCTAACCGGTATTTAGTATCTCCCAAGGTGAGAAGTGTGTCACGTTGGTATTTTTGGAGCGGCGGTTTATGACGCCGGCCTTTGATTCAATAGTTTCCAGCGTTCAAAGAGCGCCTTTACAACAATCTGACCCCCTCCCCTTCTTCATCTCACCCGCAGGGCTCTGCCTGTGCTAAAGTAGAGTGCGTATAATTATCCACTTGGGGGTCCGCCGGCGGCCATAATCCGGTGAGGACATGCTCGAGGGTAGGGAAATGAGCGAGTCACCGAAAGCCACCCGCCCGCCCGCGACTTCATCAAAAGCATCGCTGAAAGAGGTTGAGCGGCGGCGCAGCGAGCGGCTGCTGATTACGGTGCCCATCCGCGTCGAGGGAATGGACCGGAACGGTGAAAAGTTCACCGAAGTGTCTCACACGATCGTCATCAACAGGCAAGGGGCGCGAATCTACCTGAAGCGGCCGGTGGCGGCGGGCGCCGTGTTGATCCTTGCGGCTATGGTGGGGCGCCGCAGCGCCAATTTTCGCGTCGTGGGACCAACCCAACCTTTTTCCGGCGAGGGCGGCGAATGGGGCATCGAGTGCCTGGACTCAACCTGCGACCTTTGGGGCATCGGGTTTCCTCCGCCCGCGTCAGCGGAAGAGATCTGCACGGCGCTGATCGAGTGCCGGCGCTGCCACGCGGTGAAACTCAGCCACCTCTCTCTGGTCGAGCATGAAGTGTTGGGGACCTCAGGATTGCTGGTCAAGGAGTGTGCGGCTTGCGGGCGCTCGACTTCCTGGAGCTATAAAGAACCGTCCATCCCCCTCTCCAGCGATGAAGAGGGCGCCGATCTCCCCAGCCTTGAGAACCTCATCGGACATCCGGCCGGAGCGAATCGCCGAACCCACAATCGGGTTGCTCTCCAATTGCCCATCCGCGTGCGCAGCTTCTATGGAAAGGAAGAATTGACCCGCAGCGAAAACGTCTCGCGCGGCGGCATGTGCTACATAACTGACCGGGACTACGAGATTGGAGAAGTCGTTCTCGTCACCTGTCCCTACGAAAAGACCGGTCACAACATCGAAATCCGCGGCCATATGGTGCGCTGCCGCGAAATGCGAGGCACCGGACGCAAGATTTATGGCGTCCGTTATGAGCGGTAAGACGCGGAAGGTTTCAGGTATCAGGCGTCAGTAAGAATCTGACGCTTGGCACCTCGCACTTGGCACCTAACACCTAGCCCCTGACACTTAGCACCTGATACCTTACACCTATTCTACGTTTAAGCTTGGCCCCAGAAACCCGATATGCAACAGTGGCGGCCCACTTGCTTGAATTCGTAGCGCGGGCGGCTGGGGGTTACTGTGGATTTCGCCATGACGCCGGGGGGTCTCCTTGTTCATTCGTGCGATGAATGGCCGTGTGCAGTCTGCCGCCCCATGCAAATTTCGGAGAGCCGCGCATACTGCTTGTGCCTGAACTGCGCCTACGCCATTGTGGCCGCGGCAAGTACGGGGGAGCAGGATGCACGCGCCCTGCTTGATGAAATCTCCGATGCCTTGAGCATGCTGGAAGCCCAACAGGTGGAGCCCCGCATGCCGGCTAACTAAATCCTCTTTGGCTATTGCGTAAATGAATCTGGAAAATCTTCCCCAGTCAAGGTAATATCTACCCATTATGGGCGCCGTGCGACCCTGGAGGACTTGTCCATGCTGGAGTTTCAAACCCGGCGGAGTTGCCGAGTAGCGCTGTCGGTCCCCATCCGTGTTTTCGGGTTTGATTATCGCGGCGTCGATTTTACCGAGGAAGCCACCACCGTCATTGTAAACCAGCATGGAGCCAAGATCCGCTTAACTCATCAACTGCTGCCGGATTCGGAAATCCGCCTGGTCAGCCATCCGACGGGACAAGATTCGGTCTTTCGGGTCGTGTCCAAATTGCAAAGTCCTGAACTTAAGTTTACCTACTGGGGTATCGAGAATCTGGCACCGGAAACGAACATCTGGGGCGTGGACCTCCCTGAACTCGAGACCGGGGACCAACTCAAAGTCCGGGTGGTAATCGAGTGCCCAACCTGCTCCGCACGCGAGTCCCTCCGCGTGGATGAAACCCCGCTGACCGTGCTTATGGAAAAAGGCGGGGTGGAATGGAGTTGCCAAGTCTGCAAGACCTCGGGACTTTGGAAGCTGATGCCCTTCCAGGAGGTCTAGTCCGGATTTCTCACCACGGCTCTGGAAGGGCGGGGCTTTACAGGCTGGGGAAAAACCCGCCAATGCTGTCATCCTGAGCGAAGCGAAGGATCTCGCTCTGAGCATTTTCAAGGCAATGCGAGATTCTTCGTCGCCACTGCTCCTCTGCAGAAACTCGACGCGTAAGTCGTTCCGATTCACCGTCGCTCAAACCGTCATTCTGAGCCGGCCTTTGGGGCGAAGAACCCCCGTATTTGGTCCGGTTCATGAAACCCAGCAGACTGTCGGCGTCCTTCGCGCTGCTCTGCAGAAACTCGACGCGTAAGTCCTTGGAATTCAGCAGGCGTAGCGCGGACCTGTTTCTTAGGTCCGCGGCACGTCCCCGATGGACAAGGAAAAGCCGCGGACCTAAAAAGCAGGTCCGCGCTCCCCTTCCTCGGCCCGAGTTTCTGCCTATCATGGGCAGCCGCAAGGCTGTCAATGCTCAGGATGACAGCCCATTCGAGTTTTTCCGCAGCCTGTTTAGCCCCGCCCTTCCAGCATCGTCCAAACGTTGTGAGAAGCCCAGTCTAGAAGGTTCCGGACGGAGAACCCGGAGAGCAGGCTTTTCCCGCGCATCTGGTCTTTAACCCCGAACGTGCGTCTCCTCCGAGGTTAGCTGCCCGAGAACAGATTACTGCTCGCGGTAGCCCAAGATTTCCGCCACCACGCCGCGGAGCAACCGGCCCTTTTCCGGCGCGTTCTTGTCAATGCGCGAGGCGTACTCGATGCGCTGGATCATCAGCCGATACTTTTGGAATTCACATTCCTCCGTCAGGGCCAAGTCGTCGCTATTGCTAATCTCGGCAAAGTAGACCTCCCGAGCGCCCCGGCGAATTTCCGGCGCCACGACTCGCGCTACGACTTTGCCCTCCTGGCAGATGGCATCTTCTTCGTATTTCACTGTCCGCACGCTGGGGGCAGTTGCCGTTGATGGGGATTTGGTTTCTTCACTCACTGTGTCGTATTCGCTCCTTAAGAGAATTGTCCTACCGGGGGCAACCGTTGGGGAGCCTCCGTACAGGAACCGTAAACGGCCAGGCGGGGAGCACACCGCGCGTCAAATTGATGCCCTTTGCGCCCTTCCCGCCACCGGCTGATCGAAGATAGTTTTTCAGGAAACATGGCCTGCGGTCAAGAGCATTGAGGGCGCGCAGCCTCACGTTGTTCACTTAACCTCCGCCATGGTTCCTGGTTCGACGCTGAACACTTCACCGCCCGAACGTCCCCACCAATTCCGCGTGCGCAAGGACATGACCTTTCATGGCCGCATCGATATCCTGGCGATGGACTGGGGCGCGCAAGTCTAAGACCGTGTCGAGGCCATAGAGCCGGAAGAAATACCGGTGGGGTTTGCCTGGCGGAGGACAGGGGCCGCCGTAACCGTTCATGGGGAAGTCGTTGATGCCCTGCTTACCGCCGTTCGCAACGGCCTCCCCTGCTGGCACGTGCTCCGGCAAATGCCGCGCCGAAGGTGACAGGTTATACACCACCCAGTGAACCCAGGTTCCGGCGGGAGCGTCCGGGTCATCCACGATCAGCACGAAGCTCTGGGTGCCCGGCGGGGGTTGGTTCCAGGAGAGGGCAGGCGAAATGTTTACCCCACTGCACGTAAACTGCGCCGGGATCGTACCACCAGGGCGGAAGGCGGTGGTCATCAATTCCAGCTTGCCGGAAGAATCCTTGGCTACCAAAACACTCGCCGTCAGAAGGACGAGCGCGGCGGTCAGGGTTCGGTCGGCAGTGCGCCAAAAGCCCCTGGGGTGCGGTAGGTCGCGGCGTCCGGCCATGCCGGAGACTCGCCGACCCGTACCTTCGCTGCGGAATTGAAACGAGCAAACAGGCATGGCCGTTCCCCCCCGCAATGGCTAGCGCGACGAAAAGATGAAGGACTCCAGCATGTCGGCCCGCGCTTTTTCATCCGAGGCGATGACCCGCAGCAAATCCTGAACGGAAATCATCCCGCGATAGGTTTGACTTTCGTCGACCACCGCCAGGTGGTAGATGCCGTGTTTTTCCATCAGTCGCACACACTCGTCCAGATGCGTGGCGGGCGGGACGGTGATGAGGTGCACACTCATTACTTCCGAGACCCGCATCCAGGCCGGACACTTGTTTTCCGCCGCCACCTTGTCGGAAATATCACTTTGCGATACAACTCCCGCCAGTTTGCGGTCGGGCTTGATGACCCCCACCGCGCGCACCTGCCTTTCGCGCAGGTAGCGAGCCGCATCGTAAACGGTCATATCTTCGGTGATAGAATAAACCTCGCTCCGGGAACGGATTAAATCTTCGACCTTCATGTGACCCCCCACCGGTGTGTATGTAGCGCCATCTTAAGCCGGAATTCCTGAAATCGCAATATGATTTCGGCCGGAATGCCACTACGTCAGGAAGACGATGCTCGACGGCGTGCCGACGGGCGTGTAGGCCCCGGTGAAGGCCAGCGCGCCGGTTTGGCGATTGACGCGGAAAGTGGTAAGAGCGTCACCACGCTGGTTGCAGCAATAGAGGAAATTCCCCGTGGGATCGATATTGAAGCTGCGGGGGTAATCACCGCGGGTCCATTCTTCGCCGGCGAACGTGAGCGTGCCCGTGGCGCTGATGGGAAACCGCGCGATGCTGTCGTGCAGCCGATTCGCGGCGTAAAGGAACTTGCCGTCCGCGGAGATCATAACTTCGGAAGTGTAGTTCGTGCCCACAAACCCCTTCGGCAGGCTGGAAAGGGTTTGCTTTTCGCGCAGCCTTCCACGGCTCGGGTCATAGTCGAAGGCCACAAGCGTCGAGCCTTCTTCCTGGATGGAATAAAACCATCGGCCGCCGGGATGAAACGCGAAGTGGCGCGGCCCGTCCCCGGGGGGAAACGCGACGGAGTCGGGATCGTTGGGCGTGAGCTTGCCTTCTTTCTCATCGAACTTATAAATGAAAATCCGGTCCAGCCCCAGATCGCTGGCGAACACAAAGCGCCCTGACGCGTCCGCCTGGATCATGTGCGCGTGGGGCTTGTCGTGCCCACTGATGGCAAAGCTGCCGGGCGGCGCGCTGTGGGCTCGCTCGGGGCCCAGGGCGCCCTGATCGTGAACCACGTCCGTGGCGGGGCCCAGTTCGCCACTGGCGTGAATGGGAAGCACCGCCACGCACCCCCCGGCATAGTTGGCCACCAGCGCATACTTTCCCGAAGGGTGAACGCTCATATGGGCGGGTCCGGCTCCTTCCGAGCTGACGGTGTTGAGCAAGGTCAAGTGTCCGGTGGTGCGATCGACGGCGTAAGCGCTGACCGAGCCGGCGCTCCCGCCGTCGTAATGGGTGATTTCATTCGCCGAATACAAATACGCGCGCGAAGGATGAAGCGCCAGGCAGGCAGGGTTCGCATCATTGGCAATGACTTCGCGTTGGGTCAGCGCGCCGCTGGCGGAATTCAGTTCAAGCACATAAATTCCCTGCCCGCGACCGCGCGCTCCTTCCGGACCTTCCGGAGAGCTGTACGTACCCACGTACATCAAGATGCGGCGGGGGGCCGACTGGGGTGAACCCTGCCCCGCCCAAGCTAATGCGGGCGACATGGCCGCGGCGCCTGCGGCGGCTTGCAGAAAGCTGCGGCGCGAAGTTCGCCCCAAAAGCCTGCGCGGGACTTCTGTCTTGTCCTGTGACATAGGAGTTCTCCTGGAATCTTTCACCGCAGAGGCGTAGAGGCCTGAAAATAAGGAGTCCTCTCTCTGCGTCTCAGCGCCTCGGCGGTAAGAATCGTATTTTTCACAGCTTCTTGGGCCGTGGGACACAGGATCTCGCCGCCAGCGCGGCTTCGGAGAAGGCTGATGCCTTGCCCGGCCGGAACCGCGCGAGCCCGAAGCGGAGCCCGCGCAGGCTGGTCCACGCAGCCACGTTCCTTATGATTTCGTCGCGGAAAGATGAGCGATGAGGTATGTGACGGACCATCCACAGTACCGGCAACAAGCGAAGGCTTATGACTTTTTCTCTTCCTCGGGCTTATTCTCTTCTGGCTTCTTCTCTTCTTTTTTATCGGAAGAGCCTTCCATGCTGCCGCGCAAGGCATCCTTAAACTCGCGGATACCTTTGCCTAAACCTTTGCCCAACTCTGGCAATTTGCCGGGCCCGAACAGGATCAAGACAATCAACAAGATAAAAAACAGGTGAACCGGTTGTAGCAACCCTTCCATTCATTATTCTCCTTCCGGGTTGGCGCAGCCTATTTCTTGTCGGAAATACCTTCCGAGACACTGGGGAAGATAAATTTGAATTCAGCGATGCCGTTGACCCTTGCCCCCCGGCAAGGTAAAGGCCCTAAAGAGGATTGCGACGATCAGCACAATGAAAAACAGGTGACCCATCTGTGCCTGCTGATGCATGAGAGTCTCATCCCCGCTCGTCGCAGCCGCCTATTTCTTATCGGAAGAACCGTCCATGCTGCCGCGCATGGCGTCCTTGAACTCTTTAATACCTTTTCCCAAACCCTTCCCCAGCTCTGGTAATTTGCCGGGTCCGAACAGGATCAAGACGATCAACAAAATAAAAATCAGATGAGTCGGTGATAGCAAACCTTCCATGTTTATTCTCCTCCCCGTTCGGCGTGATAGCCGACGGAACAGACAAGCGCATTATAGCCCATGCTGGGGCAGAACCCAATCACGATTCGCGTGAAGGGAAAATCATATTCCCCGGGGGCTTACCCTCCAATTGGCATTTCTTCCGGTAAAGCGCCGCGTAGCTGTCGGTAATGTAATCCCGGCGCTTATAGCCGAGTTGGCGCGCCACCTCGTCAATCCAGCGCTGGGGGCCTTCCAGTTCCAGGTAATTGCCGATGGGCGTTTCGTCAAAGACCACGTGGGGCGCGTCGGCCACATCGCGTTTGCCCCGCGGCACGTACACGGTGCGAAACTTCTCGTAACAGAAGACCTCGCGCAGCCCCAGGAGGAGCAGGATCTCGCGCAGGCGGTGGCCGTCTTCCACAGGGGTTTCAATCTCGCGGCGAATCTTGTAGTCACGTGAACGCAGCGGCGCGCCCTTGTACGTCAGCAAGCCCTGATCGCCGGCGAAGCGCAGGCGAATGAGGCAGCGCGATTTGCGTAATCGCTGGTCGGGAAAATCGAACAGGTAGTTGCTTTCAAAGTGGCGCGCCAGGGTGGGCCGAAAGCCCAGTTCCGCGAGGCGCCAACGCATTTCCTTGGCGTCCCTGACCGCCAGCTTGATCTCGGTTTCGTGGCGATGTTTCATGCCGGAAGGCGCGAGCGATCTTTCAGGATTCCCGTTCCAAAATGAAATCCGGCAGAGAGTTCAGTGCGTCTTTGTAAGGCGAATGGGGGTAGCCTTCCAGAAAACTTCGGGCTTTGTCGGAAAAATCCTGGGCTTTTTCCCGCGCCGCCTGAAGCGTGCCGTAGTGGTCGATCAGGTCGAGGATCTCGGCAAATTGCACGGACTTGAACCCCCCCTCTTCCAGCACCCGCGATACCTTCTGGGCTTCTTCCGGAGTGCACCGTTGCAGGAGGTAGATTAAAGGCAACGTCATCTTGCCCTCGCGGACGTCATTGCCGATGGGCTTGCCCAATACTTCCTCGGAAGAAGTAAAGTCCAGCACGTCGTCGATCAGTTGAAAAGCCAAGCCCAGGTTAATCCCGTAAAGGCCCAGGCGTGTCTCCTCTTCTTCGTTCTTTCCGCCCAGCAGCGCCCCCAACCGCAGGCACGCAGAAAACAAGCAGGCGGTTTTGCGGTACGACAATTCCAGGTACTCTTCTTCGGAAACGGTGGGCCTGCGCAAGCAAGTCAACTGGAGCAGCTCGCCTTCCACCATGACCTGCGTAAGCCGAATCAGAACGTCCAGAATCCGGAAATTCCGCTCGTTCAGGGCGATGTTGAAGGCCTGCATATAAAGCCAGTCACCCGCCAGCACGCTCATTTGATTTCCCCAACGGGAATTCGTGGAGGGCCGCCCGCGGCGGGTGTCAGCCTGATCGATCACATCATCATGCACGAGGGTTGCGGTGTGTATCATTTCCACCACCGCGCCCATGCGGACGGCAGCCATTCCTTCGTAACCGCACAACCTCGCCGCCAGCAACACCAGCGCCGGTCGCAGCCTTTTGCCGCCGCCTTCCTGCAAATACTGGCCGATTTCAGTAATTGGCCGGACGCCCGTAGCGGTCTGGACGCCGAACTCCTCCTCCACCCGCAGGAGGTCCGGACGGACCAAATCCAAGACTTCTTTAATCGTCAGATTTTTGACTAACGCCAAGCGCCGATTCTCCCTCGCCCCGTCGGTGAGCCGTGCCAAATCAATTTTGGTGGACAGGCCCGAGGGCAGTCCCTCAAATTTAGATAGTCCCACAAAAAGCCCATGAAGGGAAGTGACAAGTGGGTGGGTTCACCACCAAGGCAACAAGGATGAAGCCAGGAGCAAGGAGCCAGGAGTCAGACGTCAGGAGTCAGAATGAAAGAGAGCGATGAACCCTTCCTCAATGGGTCGCACAGTCCGGGTGCGAGTCGAGCGTCCGCCTGCGCAGGAAATGCGACGCCGAGTGGTTTGTTCTGGCTCCTGACTCCTGACTCCTCCGTGGTGTCTTGTGGTTCAAATTATTTCAGATCTTCAAGAACAGTTTCCTGCGGTACATCCAGAACAACACCACCCAGTAGCAGAGCAGCACGGCGGCGCCTTCCATAAACGGTTCGAGGCCGGTTCCGAGGAACTGGAAGAAGTGCGGACCGAGGTTGGTGTGAAAGGTACCGATCAGGAATTCCTCCATGAAGTGCGCGATACAGTAGGCAGCGATGGAATTCATGCCGATGACCACCAGGGGGAACGCCCAGCCTTTGCGTTGTTTCACCTCGATGACCCAGCAGAACGCCGCCAGAAACAGGAAGGCCACTCCACCGCTGAACAGCGTCCAACTCGGCGTCCAGATGCGCTTCACCACGGGGCAGATATGCGTGAAGTGGAAGAAGAGGCCGGCGGCAATTCCCACCACCCCGGCCACCAGGAGTTTCTTCAGGGGAATTTGCGGAGCGGCCTCGCGCAGCCAGCGCCCCGCGATCAGTCCCAGAATCATGGTGCCCAGGGTGGGGATGAAGCTCAGCGTCAGGTATCCGCCGTCGTTAAAGACCCACGGAGTCGGCCGCGGGAACAGGTTCAGGAACCACTGATCGAAAGTCGTCCCCAAGTTGAAGTTCTTGTTCCAGTGCGCGGCAAAACCCGTGTAATTGTGCTGCGCGTTCCAGGCAGCCGATACGCCGACGGATTGCCAGTCGAAGCTGGCCCCGGCCACGGGATAGAGCGCCCACGCCAGCCAATAGCCCGTCAGGATCACACCCAGCGCGGCCCAAGCCCAGCGCGGTGGCCGGAAGCCCAAGAGGAAGAGGATCGGATATCCAAACCCAATCTGGGTGAGCGTATCTTCCATAGTGAAGTTGGTTTGCGAGTGGCCCATCGAGCGCAGGAAGATTCCCAGAGCCGCCAGCAGGAAGGCTCGCCACACCGCGTGCGCAAATAACTTCCAGAAGGTGCCGCCCTTGGCGATGCGACTGGCAATCGAGTACGGCAACGCCACCCCGACGAGGAATGAAAACGAGGGCTGAATCATGTCGTGGAGCGAGCAACCCGCCCACTCGACGTGGGTCTGGTTATAGGCAAGGATGTGCCAGAACCAATTTCCGGGATATGCCAGCGCCACTTGTGCCAAGCGCAGCACCTCCGCCATCATGAGGAACATGACGAATCCGCGGTAGGCGTCCACCGCAATGTTTCGCGCTACTGGCGTGCGGACGGGAGCTTCTACTCGGGGGAGACTTGCCGTTTCCTGCCGTGGAAGACCTGCAATTTCCTGGACTGTGCTCATGGGCCACCTCCTGTATCGTGAACATTACCACAACCCTGGCGGCGTGGGCAAAGAGTACAGGCGAGATAATCGGGCCATCGCTGATTTGCGGTTTTCGATTTTAGATTGGCGATTTCCGCGGCAAGCGTAACGCCGACCGGTTTTGAAGGTCAGCAGTTGACCCCTTTTGACAGCGCAAAACCGCGAACCCATGGAGCAGTCGCTACGCTTGCTGCGGATATTTTCCGCCTTACTTCGCGCGCTTAGCCGTAAAGTCGCGATCTCCGAAGCGTTCGCTGTGCACTTTGCCCTTCAAGGAATCCCCCTCAACCGTGGCGGTGTATTCCATGACCAGGGTGTCGCCATTTTGGTTCTGGCGCTTGACGGTAAAACTCACCCTGTTCCCTGTAACCGTACCCTCCAGCGGCGCGTCACCGCGTCGCCCGGTAATCGTCCCCTTAATCGTGCCGCCATCCTGCGTTATCGTCAGGGTCTGGGTCATGGTTCCATTGGGGCCCTCGGACGACATGTCCCACTTCCCGTCAACCTTTGCGGCCTCTACGGCCTCGTCGGCAGCCAACGCATTGCCCGCCCACATCAGTAACGTGACCAATGCGAATGCTAATGCCAAAGAATACGTTATTCTTTTCATCGTGTGATCTCCTCTTTTGTTAGGTTTGCTGATTTTTACCCGCCGAACCCCTGGCAGCGAATCTCACGTCTCCGGGAAGGCGCCCCGCGCTCGCCCCTCCACCAAACCGGCCCGCGCCCAACCTCGAAGCCTGTCACGCTGCTGAGTTCAATAACCACGGGTAGGTTCGTGACTGGCTTCTCGTGGGTCTAGCCCAGGTCAGGATTGCAGATTCACTCGGGTTCAGCATAAGCATTGACGTTCGCGATATAAGTGCAGTTACAATTAGGATACCGTCAGCAGTCCCGGCGCGGCAGGAACTCGCTCTGCGGGAAGAGCCGCAGGGCCGGAGAGCCGGCCCTGCGATACATCCTTTTACCCTTTGCCTTTGGGTTTTCAATTGTGGCGCTATGGTTCGTCACCTATTGACAACAAAGAGCCGAAGACCTAAAGAACAGGTCCGCGGTAGCTTCGCCTCTACCCCCGTCAGCGCACCAACGCGAGCCATGCCAATCCGAACAGAAGAGTCAGCAAGGTAATGGGAAAGCCGACGCGGATGTAATCCCAGAAACCGATGTGGACGTCCGGCTTGGCCGCCTCAACCACGATGATGTTGGCCACTGAGCCCGTGATGGTCAGATTGCCCGCCAGGGTGCTGGCCATGGCGAGCGCCAGCCAGGCCGTGTGCGGGTCGGTGAAGCCCGGCACCAGCGACTTCAGCAACATCACGGCCGGGACGTTGCTCACCAGGTTGCTGAATACGGTCACCACAATGGTGAAGACGTCCAAGCGCTGAAGATTCCAGTGGCGGGCAACGATGAGCAGGCGTGCCACGATGCCGGCGTTCTCCGCCCCGCCCACGATCAGGAAGAGGCCGACGAAAAAGACCAACAACCCCCAATCGACTTCGTCATAAAGTTTGCGCGGCTCGGTGGTGCGGGTAATCAGCAGGGCCGCGGCGCCCAGCGCCGCCATCATGGCCGGTGGGACGCCCACCAGGAATCCTATAATCACCACCGTGACCACGATCATGGGCTTGGTTAAGCGCGTCAGGTCCAATGGCGGCAAGGGAATGGCTTCCGCCCGCACCGCGTCCGCGCGCCCTCTCAGGAACATCCAGTGCAATACCGCCCAATTGAGGAAAAGTCCCACCAGCGCGACGGGGCCGAGGTGGAAGAAAAAGTCCTGATACCTGATTCCGGAGTATGAGCCGATCAGCATGTTTTGCGGATTTCCCGTGATCGTCGCCACGCTGCCGACATTTGATCCGGTAGCCACCGCCAGCAGGTAGGGGAGCGGGGCAAGCTTCATACGCCGGGTGATGGCCATCACAAAGGGCACCATCACCAGACAAACGATATCGTTTACGAAGAACGCGGAAAACACACCGCAAGCAAATACCACGGCGGGCAAGAGGTAAGCGGGATCGAGCCGCCTCAGGACCAACTCCACGTTCCACTCGAAGAATCCCACCAGATGCAGGTTGCCGACGATCAGCATCATCGAGAAGAGCAGGACGAGCGTGGGGAAGTCAATGAAATGCAAGGCCTCGCCGGCGGGCACGATTCTGAATGCCACCATGGCGACGGCGCCAATAATCGCCGCCCCCGGACGGTCAATCTTGAGCCCCGGAAACTTTCCCAGGGCAAATACGAAGTAACTGGCAATGAAAATACTATAAGCAGCAATCAGGGTCGTGTCGGATAGGGAGGCCGCGCGGATTGGGTTCATACCGCGTCAGGATAACAGTGCCCCGCGGGGCTATCAAGAGCACGAATCGGCGAAATGACCGTGCGGGAGGGCACTAGCACGCGCCTACCGGGTTGGTGTATATTTCTCACTGACTTTCAAAGGAGTCGCGGTTGAAAGAGACCCTATCCCGCAACTGGCCGCTTTACGCTTCTGTCCTTGTCCTTTTGCTGTTGGTCTGGCTGGTCCTGAGTGTTTCCATTCGCCAAAATCATGGGAATCTGGTGTATGCGTTTGATGACGCTTACATCACCATGGCGATGGCCCGGAATTTCGCGCAGTACGGCGTGTGGGGGGTTACGCGCTATGGCTTCACGTCTTGTACGTCCCCGCCGTTGTGGACGCTCCTTTTGAGTCTTACCTATTACCTGGGGGGAGCGAATCAACTTGCCCCACTCGTGTGGGATCTGGTCTTTACCGTCCTCATTTTAGCGCTCGCTGACGCCATCCTGTCCTGGTACAAGACACCGGCTGCGGTGAAGTTTGCGGCCCTCCTAAGCATTATCTTCCTCGTGCCTTTGCCCATGTTCATTCTCTCCGGCATGGAACCGCCCCTGCAAACATTTGTTTCCATGCTTGTCGTTTTTATTGCCGCGCGATGGATAAGCGGTGAATCACCCGGTACCGCCCGCGGGGATTCGGTCCGGCTACTGATTCTGGCGCCGTTGCTCACCGGGGTACGATTCGAAGGCATGTTCCTGATCATCGCCATCGCCCTATTCCTATTGATGCTCAAACGATGGTTCTATGCCTTGGTCTTCGGCGCGTTGGGATTTCTCCCCTGGTTCATCTACGGAGTCATTTCCGTCTCGAAGGGTTGGTTTTGGCTTCCCACTTCGGTCCTTCTGAAGGCTTCCCTGCCGGACTCCCATTCCCCCGCGGCGCTCATCCTCTCGCTGCTTGATCCCATCTTTGTTAACCTTCGCGAGGGCTTGCACGTGATGGCACTCATGGTTTCGGTCCCGCTCTTCTATATCATGGCCTGCGGAAAGGGCAGCGGGGGCCGCGAAAGCCGGCAAATCATGGGCGCGATCGTCTTCCTGACGGGGATCGCACACCTGGAATTTGTGGGAGTCAGCCCCATGTACCGCTACGATGCCTATTGGTGCGTGTTGGCGATTCTCTTCCTGGCCCTGCAACTCCCATTGGTTGTGCCCCATTGGCCATCGCCGCGATCCTTGTCCACTTGGACCGCGCCCAGAAATCTTGCCTGCGGCTCCTTGGCCCTTCTGCTTTTCTTCCCGCTGGCAGTGAAGGGAGCAAGGCTCCTTTGGTTTCTTCCCCAATGCACCACGAACATCTTCGAACAGCAATACCAAATGGGATTATTTGTCCGCCGGTACTATCAGAATTCCACCGTGGCGCTGAACGACATCGGCGCGGTCAATTATCTTGCGGACATCCATTGCCTGGATCTATGGGGACTGGCCACCTTTGAGGTCGCCGCAGCAAAACATAAGCATACCTACCAGGTTATGGACATCGAGCGCCTCGCGAAAAAAACCGGGACCCGCATCGCAATCATTTACGACAGTTGGTTCATCGGTGGAGTGCCACCGGAATGGATTCGCGTGGGCAGATGGACGATCCAGAATAATGTCATCAATGGGGGAGATACGGTCTCGTTTTACGCCGTGGAGCCGTCTGAGGCCACCCACCTTAGTGAAAGCCTGGCGGATTTTTCCTCTCAACTGCCTGCCGATGTAATCCAAAGGGGGCGGTAGCCATGGCGTGACAACAAGCCCGCTAAGCATTGGCGTGTTGAATTTCTACATGGTTGCAGTTGCATTGTGCAACAGCCAGGCATCCATTAGAAAACAGAGCTCTTTAGGTAGTCGTCAATGGGTCTTATCAAAGAATGCTATTGAGAAATGCAACGAAGCCACGAGACTCTTCCTATTTGTCCGCTTTCTCGGTATTTCCATAATCTTATCTAACCATCAGAAATTACAGGCGTTATAACACCAACACGAAACCTATATTCGATTGTTAATGGCCACTGGCTTGCCTATAGCAAGGGTGAGTTTCGAGTGCTTCGCTTCGCTGCAAGGTGGCTAGGCGCCGAGGGGTGGAAAATGGTAATCACACTGGTTCTAGCAACGTTCATTCTCTTAGTTGTGCACGACTATTACCTCCAGAGGCGGCACGCGCACCTCATGGAAATGAAGACTGTTGCGCCGGAAGTGCGGGAAGAAGCGCCGGCCTTTCCTATGAACGTGGTGGGAGGGTTCAAGGCGCCCGCTCACCTTGCGTACCACCCTAGTCATACTTGGGCGATGAAAGAATCGCGCCAAGTCGTGCGCGTCGGCCTGGATGATTTTGCCGCCCGGGTGATGGGCCAGATCGATCAAATCGACCTGCCGGCGCGGGGCCGTTGGCTGCGGCAGGGGGAGCGCGGATGGACGGTCGGCCGCGGCACCCATCGCTTCGAAATGCTCTCACCCATCGAGGGCGAGGTCATCGATATCAATCCTGAGGTCCTCCGTAATCCTTCTCTCGCTCATCAGGATCCTTACGGCGCGGGCTGGCTGGTGGCCGTGCAAGCTCCGGCGGTGGACGGCAACATGAAAAACCTGTTGCACGGACGGCTGGCGCAACGCTGGATGGAAGAGTCCGTCGGCGCGCTCCACGCGCACCTTAGCCCGGGCTCGGAGGCTCGTCTGCAAGACGGTGGTCAAGCCATTGGGGATGTGCTCAGCCTGGTACCGGAATTCCAGTGGGAGAAGTTCGTCGAAGAAATGCTGCTCGGCTAAGCCCCGCCGCTCCCAAGGTAGCAAGGATGGGTAATGGTCGAAATATCTGTGGAGGCTCATAATGGTCGCAATCTTTGTGGCATTAATGTTCGTGTGCCTGGTCTTAACTGACTTGGGTGTGGAAAAGTGGAAGGCATGGCATGCGGCGCGGGCCATGCAACTTGCAGCAAACGGCGCGGCGCTCGGAAGTGAGTCGCTGTGGCGATTGCCGGATGATGTTCACCTCTCCGACTCGCACACGTGGTTCAGGCCCGACCCTACCGGGGGGCTGCAAATTGGCGCCGACCCCCTCATCACCCACGCCATCGGCGCCATTCGCCGGATTGTCCTTCCCATACCGGGTAACCAAGTGGCCGCCGGTCAGCCGCTTTTCCGCTTGGAGCAAGAGGGTCGCAGCCTCACGGTTCCATGCACCATCACCGGAAAAGTGATGGCGGTAAACATCCGCCTTCAGGATCAACCCAGCCTG
>Ga0182030_10005362_pt1 | contig 27243 bp, 25 predicted proteins | sample 812S3MmetaG_FD_121299 | JGI IMG/M metagenome (GOLD analysis project Ga0182030, IMG submission 121299) | Permafrost microbial communities from Stordalen Mire, Sweden - 812S3M metaG (Illumina Assembly) | ecosystem: Environmental > Terrestrial > Soil > Wetlands > Permafrost | place: Sweden... | reverse complement strand
CGTAACGGACCCACACGACGTCACAGCCGTTGGCGTTGATGTTCTCGATCTCGGGGTCGTCCAACAGCCGCTGGAGCCGGTCCAGGCGGAACAGCGCGTCGAAGGTCGCCCGGGCCAGGTCGTCCTCCTCGTCGCTAGACATGACCGGGGTCCCGACGGTGAGTGCCTCCCGGGCGCGGCGCTCCAACGCTTCGGCGATCAACTGCCGCCCGAACGCCTGCTCGTCTCCGGTCCCGAGTCCCGGCCGGCCGCCATCGTGCAAGGCACGCTCGTTCTCCGACAGGGCAGCCAGCACCTCGGACCGCAGGCCGGCCACGAGCGCGACATCGCTCGTCACCGGGACACCGCCTCGGGCGCCGAGCCGTTGGTCGACCGGGCAGTCGGCTCGGCTCGCCAGGCCCGCATCACCCTTAGCCGCGACGGCGCGGCAGGCGGGGTCTCGGCGCCCTCCAGCATGTCGGTCCTCGCCTTGTCGACGCTCAGGTGCTCGGCCAGGGTCCTCGCGGCTCGCACGAGCGGCGAGACTCGCAGCTTTCGAGCCGAGGCCGGGACCGATACCAGCGAGGTCGCCGCGTCGGGGTCCCAGGGCAGCCGGGCCGCCACATCGACGCCGAGCGCCTCGGCCACCTCTTGGTCGGGATAGGGGCCGTCGCCCACGAGCACAAGGCGCGGGTCTTGTCGGAGGCCCGGGTAGGTCTCGAGAAAGCTCGCCAGTGCGTGCAGGTCGGCGAGGCGCGGCCGGGCCGCTAACACGACTCGATCCGCACCCGAGAGCACAGGGTTCGGAGATGTACCGACCAGCCGGCCGCAGTCGACGAGCACGTCGGCGGCCAGCTCACCGAGGCGAGGGAGAAGACCGGTGAGCATCCCGAGGGCGCTACGTGCCTGGTCCGCCGAGCCCGGCCCGGCCAGCACCGCCGTCCCGTCCGCCAGCTCGTGGCAGTGCTCCCAGACGAGCTCGGGGTCACTGCTCCGCCGCGCCGCGGCAGCCAGGCTCACGAGTCCTGGCTCGGGTGGCCAGCCCGACGCGGCAGCGAGCGTCCCGCCCGCAGGATCCAGCTCCGCCAGCAGCACCCGCCGGCTCGACGGCCACGTAGCGGCCAATGCCAATGCCAGGGTCGTCACCCCACACGAACGGACCGCTCCAAGCGCCACGACGCTCACCTGATTTTCACCGGCATGTGGGCCTCACCTCACCCGGCACCAGAGCCGAGCTGAATAAGGCTCGCCTCGTTGGCAGCTGCGAGCGCCGCCACCTCGTCCGCGTCCCTCCTCGACACTTGGAGGGAGAACACAGTCGGGCTGTCGGATTCAACCGACGCGACGTCAACGGCCAGCACCGTGGCCGACACCGGACTCCCGGCAGGCGTGAGCGAGGATGACGACGGCGAGGTGACCGGGACGACTTGCACCCGATCTCCGGGGGCGAGGTCTGGCGGATACTGGCCGGCCTTCAACCCCACCGCCACCACGTCCGACCCCGACGCCACCGGAGCAGTCGTGCCCACCTCGGCGCGGGTCAAAAGCGAGCCGGCAACGAGCGGCACCGCCACGGGGGCGCCGACCACGCTCGCCTCGTCGCCGGCCGAGACCACCTGCAGGCCGGTGCCGGTCGAGACGCGCACCGTCTCGAGGTCACTCGACGTGATGACCTGGCCGGCCGCGAGGGGCTCGGAGACAACCAGCACCTCCTCTCGGCTGCCGAGGTGCAACGAGGCATCGGCGAACGCCAGGGCACCGCCGATCACCAGCAGCACCCCGACCACCACGAGCGGGAGCTGGCGACGGCGAGCGGCCGGTCGACCGCGCGCACCCGCGGGCCGGGCAGCGCTCGGTACCTTGGTGCCGTTGGTCCGGGTTGGCGCGGTCATGTTCGGCATCGGTCGGCCTTTGTCAGTTCCCGCCAGATATCGGCGTGTTGATCGCCTGAGACTCGGTCACCCGCACCGCCATCTGGGATGGCGGGCCGGGTTTGAGACCGAGGTTCCCGCCGCCCGGGGCGCCCACCGCCGTCCAGGAGACGGACCAGTAGATGGTCGCGGTCACCTGGTAGCTCCCCGCCTGGGTCCACGTGTAAGAACAGTCGGTCGTCGCGTTCGGGTCGTTCGGGTCGTAGGGGGTACCGGGGCCGTCACAGGTGACAGTGCTGCCGTCGCCCATGTCCCAGACGACCTTGGTCGGAGTCGCGGTCGCCGTCGTGGTGACCGTCCCGGCGCTAGCTGTCGCGGTAAGGGTCTGCCAGGCACCCGGCTCGATCCAGAGCCAGGTTGCCACGCCGACCAGCTGCTCTGAGCCGGCCGGGGGTGCCATCTTGATCGTCGCTGAGCTGAGCGGCAGCTGTTGGATGGTTTGGTCGGCCACCACCACCGGATCGACTTGGACCGCGCCCGCAACGGGCTGCGCATTGGTGACCCAGATCGGCGGCATCGGGTTGATCGTCCCCGGGCCGGCGCAGGTCGGGATCACCCACTGGCCCGGCGTCGGCCCGCCGGCACCGAGCAGCTGCGTCCCGCTCGACCCGAGGGCCTGGTAGGTGCAGTCGTAGGGCTGGTTGGGGTCTGGCTTGCCCGGCGGTGGATCGCTGTCGGTCTGCTTGGCCCAACTCGAGCCCGCCGGCGGGGTCCAGTAGGTCCCTCCGGCCTGCACCGTGAGCTGCCCCCCGTTCGCCGTCGCCCCAGCCGAGTTGTACTGCCCGTCGGGGTCGCCCGCCCACGCCCGGCCCGGGCCGATCAGCACGCACACCGAGGCCACCACGACAGTGGCTGGGATCACGAACCAGGCGCGCATATCCCCTCCGTCACTGTCTGCTTGGACACCTTCCACGTCGAGCCCGACAGCACCAAGGTGGCGCGCACCCCGTCGTACTCCGGGGGCGTCACCGGCGGCACCGGCTTGCCGGTCGTCGCGTAGAGGAGCTCGGCCCTGCTGTAGGCGCAGTCGACCACAGTCGCCGTCGTGGCCGACAAGGCGGTGATCTTCGGATGCAACGTAGTCGTGCCTCGGCCAACCATCCCCGCTCTCTTGTCGGCGAAGAGGTTGGCCTTGACGCTCTGCAACTGGGGCTCGACCATCGTCGCCGCCAGCTCCGGGTCGCTCGGGTTCGCGTCGGCCAATGCGTGCTCGAACGCCGCCCATCCAGCTCGGTAGGCGCTCAGCACCGCGGCAGACGTTGGGGCGAGGGTCGTGGACGTTGCAGGGATGCTCGTCGTCGTTGTGGACTTGGTGCCCGTGGTCGAGGGGGAGCCGCTGGGTGTGCTGCCGCAAGCGGACAAGGCGAGCAACAGGCTCAAGGTGGCGGCGATCGATGCCGATCGAATACCTCGCCAACCAGTTTGCATAGGTGAAGGCCTCCCTTCGACCGATGGTCCTCGGTAACTCAGGATCAGCTGGTCCAGAACCTCCTGATCCGACAATCTCCACCAATACACCAGGGGAAACGGCACTTCAAAGAAAGCTGGCTTACTGCGAAGTACCCGTTCGCACCGCGGCGTGAGAGGAGTCGGACTGGTCTGATCGGACCTTGTGGCTTCGTCGGTCCCATACAAGCCGGGCATCCTCGATGGAGCGCCAGCTGGAATCGGCCCATCGGTCGAGCGCACCGAGCGGTTCATCGAGGGAACGGCCGAGATCCGTGAGTTGGTACAGCGTCGCTGTCTCGACCCGCCCGGGATCGAGGTGGCGACTGATCAGCCCGTCCCGCTCCGCGCGCCGCAGCGTGTCGGTGAGGACCTTGTGGGAGACCCCGTCCAAGGCGTCGTGGATGTCCCGGTAGCGCCGACCGCCATCGGCAAGCTCGGCAAGCTCGGCGAGCACCGCAAGAGTCCAACGGCCGCCAAGGACGCGGACTAAGCGGTGCGGTTGCTGCCAGCGGTCAGTCACGTCGGACCCTGCATGTCGTGTGTTTCGGTGCAGACGGCCCCTTTGTTCGGCTCATTTGCCGGGATCGTTGGGTGCAGCCGCAGGCGCTGAAACGCGGACTTTGCGGTGACAGCTGCCCAGGCACAAGGCGCCCGAAGGTCTCGACGTACTCCGACCGTGGATCGTGGCCGACCTCGTCGATCAGGTCGTCGAGCCAGGGCTCGACGCGAAGACAGGGCCTGTCTACGGCACCGGCTGGGACCGGCTTGTCGGCTCTGGGCGTGGCACTCTCTTCATGTTGCGAGAGCATCTGCGGACCTCCGTCATGGGTGGACGATGCGATCGCCCAGACGCTGCCGCCTGTGACTACCGCCTTACCTACCGTTCCTCGCAAATGGTCCGTACCGGAGCCGCGGAAACCAAGCAGTGCTGTGAGCACATGATCAGTGCGACGACCACACGGGAGTTATCCACAGGTCTCGATGAGTCCGCAGGTAAAACTCACATCGCGTGGACTAGCGATTGTAACCGTCGGTGTCGCAAGTTCAGGCCGGTGCACGCTCGGCACGAACACACGACGCGGCGGGTGCCGAGCGAGATGGTGGCATGGTGGACGCCAGGTCGCCGCCTCCTGGCGTGGCCGCCGAGCGGGCTGAGCTGTGGTTGGAAGGGAACTCGCACTCGCCGCTCCGAGTCGTCTGCGAGGAGGTAGATAGGACCGCGCTCGGCGCACCAAACGTCGCCGAGACAGGTACCGAAGCGCTTTCAGGGAGCAGCCTCGCCCGAGGCGCACCGAGCGTGGCTCCGCGGCCGAGAATGCCAGGTGTGCCGCTCAGCATCGGGGTTCGAATCCTTTAGCGCCCACCAATCGTTTCTTTATTCAAACCCCCGCCCACGGTCGATGATCCTGTCGGATGATCCAAAGAGGTCGGGGCACCCACGAGGGCCAGTTCGGACTCTTGATCGTCTGGTGGCGTTCGGTGCTCCTGGAACAAACCGTCCGCGGCGGACCGTCGGGCCTCTTCCGCGCGGAGAGCGGCCGCCTGTCTCACCTCTTCGCCGAGAATGTCGAAGGGCGGAGCAAGCTCGCTAGTGACGTCGTACTCGTCGTCGATGAGCAGTCGCTTGAAGAATGCCTGGCTGAACTGGCGTCGGAGCCGATCAGAGGCTTGAAGATAGGCAGCTTCACAGTCACGGACTAGGAGCGTGGGTCAGAATCCCAAAATCCCGCGTAATCAAACGGAAGTCTGAGATTCCATCCATCTGAAGTGGGAGAACGGAACATGAAAGCTGGATTTTGCATAGTTATTCGCCTACCCACGCTCCTAGTGCAATCGCCTTGTTGAGGTTGGCCTCAGCCGCGTTGTAGTTGCCTTCGAGGGTGGTGAGGCGATCTTGTACGACCTTGATCTCGGCGGTGATGCGAGCCTGTTCGGTCTTGAGGAGATCGAGAGGCACAGCGTCGGCGTAATGGGCGTCGAGGAGCTTTTCCGCTCATTCTCCAGCGCCCGCAACCGCCAGCTGTTCATCCCTCGCTCTTGCTCGACGTCTGCGCGTAGTTGTAGGAGCTCTGCTGGATGGAAGCCGAGAGGTGGCACCTTCATGGTCACCCATGCTTCGCCCTCGAACGGGAACCGCATGACCTCTCGGTGCTCAGCGCTGAGGCTGCGGCGTTTCGTTCTTAGGACCGCTCAGCGCGTTGTTGGCGCCTCCCACGGCAACGATCATCGCCATGCTCGGATTGCCGGGCTCTGGCAAAACAACGTGCGCCCGCCTGCTCGCGAATGATTGCGCGGGCGCTGTCTTCGAAGCGGGCCGGCTGCTCCGAGAGCGAGCCGAGGGCGGGGATCGCGCCGCTCGAGAGCTAGTGCTCACTGCCTCGCCGATCCCTCGCCAGGAGTTCCACCAGATGCTGGACGCCTGGCTAAGGGTGCACTCTCGTAACGGCCAGTGGCTCCTGCTAGACGGGGCGCCTCGGAGTATCGAGCAGGTTGAGGTGTTGCACGAGCTGGTGCTGGACCGTGCGGTCCTGCAAGTCCTGGGGATTGTGCTCGAAGTGTCTCGCGACGTAGCCATCGAACGCCTGACAGATAGGGCGGCGGGTGCGGATCGGCGGGTGGATGGGGCACAACAGCTAATTCGTGCTCGCGTCGAGCGTCAGGCGCCTACGTTGCGCGCGACCGTCGGGCGCATGCGTGAAATCTGGCCGGTCGCGGAGGTCGACGCTTTGGGTAGCCAGGCGTCCGTACTGGTGCGGATCGAACAAGAAGTCGTGGCTCTGCCGCTCGAGAACGGCCTCCAGCGACCCGACGGCATCGAGACCAACCTCGGCACCGCGATCGGGAAGCTGCGACAGAACCGCGAACAGCCAGAAACTCGCACCGAAGAGCAAGGAGCGTGAGCCGGATGACGGTCTTTACGATCACGCACGGTCAGTTGCTGGGGGAAGAGCACGCGGGCTTCGAAGCGGTTCTCGGTATCCCGTACGCCGCGCCGCCCGTTGGTGCCACCGGGGGAGCCGGTCCCCTGGGATGGCGTGTGCGACGGGAGGATCTTCGGGGCGGCGTCCTTGCAGCCGTCAACCGAGTACGACCCGGCGTAGGATCGGGTGCCAATGAACATCGGTTGGTCCGTCGGCCTCCCGTCAACGAAGGGACTAGGCGTGGGCCTGGGGGAATCAGATAGTCGGTCTCCACGAAAGCGGCTCGTGGCTGGCTCGCGCCGTGAGGCGCCCGAGGCGCTCCTAGGTGTATCGCTTAATCCCGAGCGGGCCGGCGCATGGTCCCAAACCAGCGATCGCGCTCGATGTCCCGAAGGGCCATCCTCATCCGTTGACCAGACGCCCACCACTATCCGCTGCCTGCTCTCGGCGGCGCAGACGCGAATCGTCTCGCCTTCGGCGTTGGCACGCTGGAGCCATTTGCTACTCGTCGAGGACGACTCCGCGAGGTCCACACGCCGTGGCGCCACGGGTGTTGCCGAGCGTTCCAATCAAGTTCTTATTCGGCTTCACCGAATCGACATGACAGGGCTACAGATCCTCGACGAGCGAAGCTACTCGGTCGGTTTTCGGGGTACATCGGACAGAGGAGCTATCGCCCTGTCCCTCCTCGATCTCTACCGCCAAGACAATCTCGCTGTCGTCAGCGGTACGACATATAGCTCCAATCGTCGATTTCTCGATGGGCTGTACGACAGAAATCTCGACGCCATTGTCGAGATACGTCCCAGCAGTGGAATCATTCGACGCTGGAAAGATGGACTGACGTCTCGCATCCCTGTCGCCTCGCTTATCGACGTCGCCACATGGGATATCGTGAAGGTGCCGGTGGCGGGTTTGGAATCGAGGAGTATCACCTACTCGATCACGCGGCTTGGGACGGGGTACCTCGATTCTGGACACTACGGAACATTCTTTGCGATCCAGACCGGTGCGATTCGCGGCTTACATCCCGGGACGATCTTCGGGTTCACACAAGCGACGAGTACGACGTCCCGACAGCTAGTCGAGTCAGTAGGGTGGGCGCGCTGGATTCGACCAGTGGTTCGTTACACGGAGCGACAAAGTACCGACCAGCCAGTCGAAATAAACGGTAATGCACACGCCGGTTCGAATGGTCTCGGACCGCGTCTTCGCGCGAACATTACGTTATCTCGTGCTCATGATCTGGAGTTTGCCGATGATCGACGCCTGCGGAGTGTAACCACGACACGTGGCGCCCTTCGTTCAGGATCGCGAACGCTAAACGTTGGGGAACTCTTTGCAGGCGCTGGCGGTATGGGTCTTGGCTTCCTCCTAGCGGACTCGGGCCGAGGCAATTATCGCTTGACTTACTCGGGAGAAGTCGATCCGATTTATGTCCAAACACTGAATACCAACCACGCTCGTGCAACGCAGATTCTTGAGCTCGACGCCGCGGTGGCGCCTTCGACGTCGGATCCAGTTGATCTTCGGTTAGAGGAGTCTAAGCGTCATGTGATCGACGTCGCTCGACGGATGGGTGGAACCGACGTCCTGATCGGTGGTCCGCCGTGTCAAGGCTTCTCAAGCGCTAATCGAAACTCGTGGACTAGTTCCAATCCTCACAACCAGCTTGTTGACGTGTTCCTCGATTATGTCGAGGCGCTTACTCCCAAAGTATTTGTGATGGAGAATGTTCAGGGCATTCATTGGACTCAAAAGAGCGGAGTATCGTTGCAAGGATCAACGGTTCTCGCGCACGTGCTGAGTCGGATGGAGCGCTGCGGCTACGAGGTATTCGTTCAGTTACTCGACAGCGTCTGGTATGGGGTTCCACAATGTCGTAGTCGCTTCTTCGTCCTGGGAATACTGCGCGATCTCGGTTACACGAGGGATGACTTTGCTCTTTGGGGTCCATTCCCTCAGCCAAGTCACGGACCAGGAACAAATAGGCCCTACGTGAAGGTCCGCGGCGCAATCAGCGATCTGCCCCCTGTCGGCAACGGTTGCGCCGCCGAGATGATGTCATACGTCGAGTCCCCTGTCCGCGAAAGCAGAGGAAACGAGTTTCTGGAGTTCGTCCGGCGCGGAGCGGAGCGAGGTGTGATTTCCGACCATGTGACTTCGCGCCACGCCGACTACGTGATCGAACGCTACAAGCGGATTCCGGAAGGCGGAAATTGGGCGTCCATCAAGGAGAGTCTCACCAACTACGCGAATGCCGATCGCACTCATAGCAACATCTATCGGCGTCTCACCTGGGATGAACCGTCGATCACGATCGGCCATTACCGCAAGAGCATGCTCGTGCATCCTTCACAGGATCGCGGGCTGTCTCTTAGGGAGGCAGCGCGCCTTCAGTCGTTCCCTGACTGGTTTAGATTTGCCGGCAACGCCGACGGCTCCCCCGGCGGGCTCGTTCACAAGCAACAGCAACTCGCCAACGCCGTCTCTCCGCTGGTCTCGAAGGCCATTGCCGAGTTCATCCTGGAACTCTGACTTGGCCGACCTGGGGAAGTCTCGATTCTTAGCGGCTGTCCGGCGGATTTTGAGGAGGCTGCTCCGAGGCAGGACACCCCGGGAGACTGGAGGAACCAACGGTACCCGGGCGATCGCCAAGTCACCGGTCGGGCGAATGTCCGAGCAACGCTCGAGCGTGCTCGAACGCGGTAACGCTGAGGTCGTCGACGAAGGCGTGGTAGAGCCCGAGCCGAGCAACATCGCGCCTGGCGCCATGGACTCGGATGCCCTCCCGCCGATCCGCATCGGTTTTGAAACCAGGTCTTCGGATGCGCCGCAAACCGTGCCTCGCGAGCCGAGCTGTCGAGATGGCGCGCACGAATCTCCTGAAGCCCCCTCCGGCTCGCTCGCAGAGTTGAGCGTCACGGAGCCGAACGGCGGTGCCTCAGCTGAGGAGCCGCCGGCCATCGGCGGACTGCTGCCGGAGGTGAGCAGCGACGGTGTTGAGGATCCTTCGGCACCCAGCTTGTCCAGTGACCTCACAAGTGTGCAAGGGGCGCAACGGTGGACCGACCTTGAAGGCGCGCAGGCGCTGCAGATGGTGGGTGAGCAGGAGCAAGAGGCACCGACGTCTGAGGACACCGCCCAGGAAATCCTTGATAGTCAAGCCCCCGAGACAGGCTGGGACGACGACACCGTGCCGGCCACCTCGGAGTCGGAGACCGCTGGAGACGCCGCCGAGGAAGAGGCCGAAGCGCTGGAGGCTGACCCGGCGAGGCTCCTTGACAGTCAAGCCCCCGAGACGGGCTGGGACGACGACACCGTGCCGGCCACCTCGGAGTCGGAGGCCCTTGGAGACGCCGCCGCGGAAGAGGCCGAAGCGCTGGAGGTCACGAAGCACGCCTCGTCAACTCTGGCTGCTGCGCGAGCAGAGAGGGTGGACGACGCTCGTCAGGGAGCACTCAGACCGCGGACACGTAACAGCGAGCAACCTCGTCGGAGACCTTCGATCGAGAGAGCGTTGCCTCAGCCAGATCCTGAGTTCCGGCTACCGGAGGCGTATCTCAAGTGGAATCGAGTACTGGCAGATCAGTGCCTACTCGATCGGCCGCGAGTTCACCGCACTGTTTATCTCAGCGTGACACCCATGATTCTTGCCGGCGCTTGGGAGGCAAGTGAGGGAGACTTGCTGAGTCCAGCTCTCGCTCAGCGGGAGTTCAGCCACGCCGTCGCGTCGGTTTATCGATCGGTCGTCATGAAGGCGCGTGAACGGATCTGGACACTCGCGAGCCGCGGTCTCGATGGTACGCCAAACTCCATCGCTTTCCTCGCGTGCTCGGTTTTGGCGGCCTACATGATGCGTTCAGACGAGACTGTCGGTCCGAACGCGTACTATCAGCGGTTCTCCGATCTCCTGGGTTGCGAAATGGTCGCTGGCCATCCGGAAGGGTTCGATGTCGAGGATTTCAGCAGCCTGTGGCTGTCTCTTGCATCATGGGTGGCAGAGACCGGTCAGTTGCTGGCGTTGCCCACAGACGAGACCGCCGTTAGGCGCCACATCGCCTATCCGCTCTGTCACGTGCCACTTCGAGAAGTCGACATCGAGAAGTTGCCGGACTTCTTCAGCTGGGCTGGCCTAGAACCTGGGAGCCGTCCCGACCTCAACTACTTGGGCACAGCACTCGTGCGATGGTCGGCGTCGAGCCAGGGGCGAATAAGCCAAGCCGGGCGGCAGGCGCTCAGCGACGACAGGCGAGACGCGGTAGAGGCTCAGGTCGCTCTTGAGCTCGGTGCCTGGGACGGATCTCTCGTCGACCGTCAAGGAACTCGAATCGCGACCGTGCAGATCATGATGGACGTGATCCGACATCAGCCCGTCCTGTCGTATCTGCCACGGCGGCCGGCGGCCTTTCCTGAGGTTTTCGACGACGGTGTACACGTGTTTGAGTCGGCGGAGCACGGCTGGTACGAGCGCGAAGTAATACCAAGTGCAGACGGGGAGAGTTTGAAGGGTGGCTTTTCCTGGTCCTGTAGCACAGCGGAGGGGTTATACACATTACGAAGACCTCCAGCTACCTCCTTCGCGCTACGCGCAGGTGACTTCACCGGATTCATCTCGCAGCGCGGGCTGCCGATTGGTATGGAGTCTGCGGCAGCCTGCGTGGTCTCCCTCGAGGCAGAGGCGACCGCCTACCTGGCATCGGTTGTCGGTACCACGTGCCGACCCGTCGAGAGCGCGGGCATTCCGGATGGTTGGTTGCTCTTCAGGGGAGTCGTGCCCCGCAGAGTGGCCACGCCTCCGCCAGCTCTAGACTCGTGGAGCGTCGACGCCCAAGTGTCTATCGCACTGCGTGGAGGCTTGCGGCTGGGGCGTCGAAGTAGCTGGATGACCGGCGCGGTTCCGGAAGTGGTGATCGGCGCGCCCGAGGGAGTCTCAGTTTCGATCGACGGTCAGCCAGCATCCGTAACGAGTGGCCGGCTGGAATCCACTGCCCCATTGGACGTGGGCTCGCACATTATTGAGGTCGGATACGAGCGACGGCGTTTCGAAGTCGTTGAGCCCGTGTGCAACGTCGAGCTTGGTTGTGACCTGGTCCCATCCGACGAGCGCAGTTTCACGGTCCCCTTGCCGGCCGGGTCCTGGACGGTAATAGGGAAACCCGGTGAGCTCCGGTCGGTTCGGTCCGATTACCCGGGGACGCTGCTGACCTGTTCGTTCCAACCGGTCTGGGCAATCTCTTCCCCGTCCAGGGGCAAACCAGGCGTGGTGGCTCTGACCTCGAACCTACCCCTCCCGATCGACCTGTCAACGTGTCGCGAAGACAACGCGACCAGATCATGGGTGGCGCTCGTGTACAGCACGGGCGTTCGACATCCGCCCATTGGGTGGACGGAGAGCTCTGATCCGGAGGTGGACCTTCGGCGGGCTTGGCGGATCTACTGTCGGGCCTCTAAGGACCTCAAGCGGAGATGGCGGCGGAGGCTGTAGGTGGACTTCGACCTTCTCTTAGCTTGGCTCTCCCATGTTGGCAAGGGATCATGGGCGTCATTTCGTCAGGCATTGTCGACCCTTCAGGCAGCCGACGACGAACACCCCCCGATGACGCCCTGGGTCGTCGCGTCCCGACTCTCCGAGATGGGCCATGTCGGCTTCGAGTTTGCGTCGTCGGGTCGCGGCTCCTGGCGGTGCTTCAAGCCGGTATTGGGCGGACTCACAACGACCGGGGCAGCCGTGCTCACTGGCGCCAGAACGCCCGGGCTGGTGGAACAAGTCGACCGAGCCTGCGCGTCGACGGGTGCTCGCATCGAGCGGATCGATGTTCCGGGTCGCCCGATGATCGTTCGCGTCATCGCGCCGACGTCGACACTGTACGAGACGGCCGTGCTGGCTAGCACCCATTTCGTTCCCGAACTTGCGGTCGCTCTGTGCCATAGGCTCAAGCCCGTGTGTGCGCTTCTGGATTCGGCCGCAGTCGAGCCCGCTCCGATCAACTGGGAGACCCACTTCTTCGATGTAGCTAGTCGGCGGTGGCGGGTCGCAAACTCTGAAGCCGTGCTCAGGGCCACGACGGCGTTCGAGTTCAGGCCAGCGTTCGGCGGGCGCCGATACTTTGTTCGCGACTCCCGTCGTGGCCTCCTTCGGATGCCGGACAGGAGTGAGGCGGCCTATGCGGCTGCATTGCTTAACCGCGATCCAATGCTCGGTTACGACGATGACAGTCGAGTGCTGTCCGTGCCGATCGGCGCACCCCTACCGCAGGAGATGTCGCGCGCCGCTGTGGCCGCCGCCGGCATGCCCCCCTCCCTCGCGGGTCAGCAACTCCGCTACACCGGTATCTCTGCAAGCGTGGCGGCGGCCCTTCTCGCGGCAGCTGGTCAGAGGCCTCCAAGACCGCACTGGAGCTAGGAAAGCTCCATGAACGATCCAATCGGCACTTTCGAGCGAATCCGCGACTCATATCTTCGCTATCTCGACAGCCCGTTTCGGCTGCGGTACGAGGCTCTGATGAGGGAGCGCCGGGACCTCCTGAATCGCGACGGGCAACTCTTCCGCGAGCCGCTGTTCGAACCGATCGTCCCGTACCAGTCGTCGGAGATGTCGATTAGCGACGCCTGTGCTGAACTCGCTCTCGATCAAGCGGTCGCCGGGTTCGTCAGTCAAGGGCTGTTCGACGTCGGAAGAAAATTGTACAGCCACCAGCTCGATGCCTGGCGAGAATCCCGCACTGGCAATGCCGTCGTAGTGACCACAGGGACCAGCTCGGGGAAGACGGAATGCTACCTGCTCCCTGTGTTCGCAAGCCTCGTTGAGGAGTCGCAGCGCTGGGCTATGGTGACTGAGCAGCCAGTCCCGCCGTGGTGGGGCACAGCCGGGGCTCATCGCACTTCAGCACAGAGGGCGCACGAGCCCATTGAGCGAGCATCAGCGATCCGAGGGCTATTCCTTTATCCCCTGAACGCTCTCATCGAAGACCAGCTCGGACGCATTCGACAAGCGTGCGACGCGCCGGAGCCCCGCGCATGGATGGATCGCAATCGGCCAGGCCATCGGTTCTGGTTCGGCCGGTACAACGGGGACACTCCAGTCTCGGGCGATCCAGCGAGCCTGACCAAGGAGTCCGACCTTCGATCGAGGCTGAGGGCGATGGGGGTCAACTGGCACGAGGCTGTGAGAGCCGCGCAGGAGCGAAACGATCCTCGAATCCTCTACTACTTCCAGGATCCCGCTGGATCGGAGATGTGGTCGCGCTGGGACATGCAAGACGATCCTCCGGACATCCTCATCACCAACTACAGCATGCTCAACATCATGCTCATGCGCAGCGTCGAGACGGACATCTTCGAGCAGACCGCGGCGTGGCTCGCGAGTGACCGGGAACGTAACAGATTTCATCTCGTCGTTGATGAACTTCACACGTACCGCGGCACACCGGGCACCGAAGTTGGATACCTGATCCGGACGCTCCTAGATCGGATCGGCCTGACGCCTGACTCCGCACAGCTGCGAATCATCGCCACGAGCGCTTCGATCGACGCAACTGTTGAGAGCCGCCTGTACCTTGAGCAGTTCTTCGGACGCGACCGTGATTCGTTCGTGCTGGTTGACGGTGATCGCCAAGCCTTCCCAGGTGATCCCGGCGCTTTGGTTGACTGGGCTGCAAGATTCGCCCGAGCGGGAAGCGCATTGGACCAGAGTGCTTCAGCGGCAGCGGCGGAGCTCGGGATTGCCACTGATACGAGCGCTCCGGAGCTTGAGCTAGGGAACGCTCTTTCCGAATCAGGCGCTTTTACCGGAGTCTCTCAGTGGGAGGGAGCTCCGTTTACGGTCAGTGACCTTGCGGTGGGAATGTTCGGGTCTAGTGACGACGAGGGGATAGCTGCAGCCAGGGGGCTCATCCGTTGCTTGTCGGTCGCTCAGAACGAAGAAGGTGTGGTCCCTCTTCCGCTCAGAGTCCACTACTTCTTCCATAACGCCGGACGACTGTGGGCCTGTGTGAATCCCGGCTGTACCGGGCGCTCTGCCGAAGCGCCCCTAGGCGTCGATCCTCCTCCGGTTGGCTGCTTGTACACGGAACCGAGGCCCCACTGCGATCACTGTCGCTCAGCCGTGCTTGAGTTGCTCTACTGCCAGCCCTGCGGCGATGTATTTCTTGGAGGCTTCCAAAAGGAGGACCCAGAATCTGCTGGCGCTTGGTTCCTCTCTCCCGACTACCCCAATCTGGACAGAGTGCCTGATCACACGGTGTCGTTGAAGAGAAAGTTCTCCGAGTACAGAGTCTTCTGGCCAGCTTGTGGACGATCTCTGGCACACAGCACTCATGCGGGTCCGCAGTGGCGATGGCAGCAGAACAGCCGCCCGGACTGGCGCTGGGGCCCGGCTGAACTCGACCATGAGCTTGCCCGCCTCACGCTCCCGCGGAGAGTGCAGCAGGGCCGACCTGGTCACTCGAGCGGCTTCGTCTTCGTGAGCCCTCAAGATGACGCAAACGCCTTTCCGTCGAGGTGCCCACACTGCGGTGCAAACTGGGTGCGACGACGAGTCGGGTCGCCAATTCGTGATCTCGGCTCCGGCTTCCAGAGAGTCGTGCAGCTTCTGTGCGACGCTCTCATGAGGGAACTCGATCCGGATTACCGCAAGCTCGTCCTCTTCTCTGACAGTCGCCAGGACGCCGCGAAGCTCTCGACCGGCATCAAGCTGGCGCACTATCAGGACATGCTCCGCCAGATCGCATTTGGCCAACTCGACGAAGCAGCTCGTGCCGGGGAGGACTTGCACCGCGAGGCTCAGCGCCTACATACCGTAGCGGGAGAGCTGCTCGCGCTTGAGCGGCGAAACCGGGTCGCCACCCTAACTTCGGACGAGCTCACTCGCCGCGACCAACTAATGGGCGAGCTTCCGCACGAGCTATTGCTCACGGTCATCGTCGCGGCAGCTTCGGGCGGAGAGGACGAGCTGACCCCACCGGCAACACCGAGCGCCTTCGCCGCAACGACGTTCGATTCTCTCCGCGGCAACGCGCGGGCAAGAGCCCTTCACACGGGTACGAATCCAGGAGGTCCGCTACCATCTGTTGCTTCGTACCGACCACGCGTGCGACATGCCCAGACCGTGTACTGGGAGCGGATCGTCGACTGGGATTCTGACCCTCGCGGCTTTCGAAGCCCTCTGCACGCTGCGGCGGAGCAGCAGTTGCGCGACATGATCGATGCGTCGCTGCGAACCTCGATCATCAATGATGTTCTATTCGCCGACGGTAGCCGGGATTTCGAGTCGCTGAGGCTGGGTTACCTGTGGGTGGAGGACGACGGACCTCAAACGCTCCAGGACGAGACCGCTGCATCGGTGATCAGGCTGCTGGGACAGCGACGGCGATGGACAGGCTCGGATGCCCAGGGAAAGACAGATCCGCCAGGCTACGTTCAGAACTATGTGAAGGCTGTGGCCGAATCTGCTCAGCCACAGTTGGACCCGCAGACTCTCCTGTCGGATGTCGCGGCCCGACTCGGGCGCCATGTGAACCAGTGGCTCGTTGACCCCGAGCACCTGCAGGTCGTGTGCCGGCGGCCGGGTCTCGATGACACGATTGACATTTACGAGTGCCTGCGGTGCAGCAGACTTCACCTGCACGGGTCCGGTGGCGTGTGCACCTCCTGTTTCCGGAGACTCCCAGCGGCTCGCGCTGTACGCGTGGACGGTGATCCGGAGGACTATTACGAATATCTCGCCCGCTTGGAGTCCCCGCCGTTTCGCCTGCATTGCGAAGAGCTGACAGGACAGACCGATGCAGAAGACCGGATCAAGAGGCAGAGGCGATTTCAGGAGGTGTTCCTGCAGAACGAGTGCCCCCCAGCTGATGAAGTTGATCTGCTCAGCGTGACTACCACCATGGAGGCGGGCGTCGATATCGGATCTCTACAGGCAATAGCGCTCGCGAACATGCCGCCGATCCGGTTCAACTACCAACAACGCGTGGGCCGAGCGGGGCGCAGGGGACTGGGTGTGTCGGCCGCTCTTACCCTATGTCGCGGTCGCAGTCACGACGAGTACTACTTTGACCGACCGCGTCTCATCACCGCCGAGATCCCGCCTCCACCCTACGTGGACGTCTCACGGAGAGAGATAGCGGAGCGGATTGTCAACAAGGAGGTTCTGCGGAGAGCCTTCGCAGGGCTTGACGTGCCCGCAGGAGGTGACAACGTTCATGGTGAGTTCGGGACCGTCGGCGACTGGCCTTCGCACCGGGCGACCGTCGAGGACTGGATCGCTCACAGCTCCGATCAGATCGATGCCATATGCACAGCCACGCTTCGGAGAACGCAGATGGACACCGAGTCGGGCCGGACCGCGATGGCTTCGCACGTCGCGACTCGTCTGATCGATGAGATCGATGATCGACTCCGGGGGGTCGCCGGGCATCTCACGATGAGCGAGAGACTCGCATCGAAGGGGATCCTGCCTATGTTCGGATTCCCGACCAGAGTGCGGAATCTCTATCACGAGCGGCCCGCGATGCCGTTTCCGCCAAGACGCGGCGTGATAGATCGCGAGCTTGATATAGCAATAAGCCAGTTCGCGCCTGCGGCGCAGACTGTGAAGGACGACAGGCTGCACACGGCTGTGGGTGTCGCGGAATATGTTCCGTTCGCTGGAGGGATAGTCGCGGCAGTCGACCCGCTCGGAGATTCGGAGATTGTCGGCATCTGCCGCCGGTGCCAAGGGCTGAGTGCGGAGCCTTCCCCATTTGGCGGCTGCCCATACTGCTCGGCGGCGCGAGTATCCGATGGCTACAGAACTGTGGATCTCAGCGAGCCCCCGGGCTTTACGACGTGGTGGGAGATTTCGAGGAGAGCCGAGTTCAGCGGCGCATTCGAGTTCACGCCCAGGGCACTGAGAGCTCGAATCGGGGCAACTCCGGGTGAGCCACAAGCCGCGAGGAACTTCACGGTGGACGCCCGGACAGATCGCATTTATCTTGTGAACGACAACGACGGTGCTGATTTCGCATTCCGCAAGATCGATCGAGACAACGTGTGGATCAGCGAGGGCGCGTTCGAACAGGCTCTGCGCGACCTTCCGGCGGATGAGCGAAACAACATACACTCGCCCGACTTCGACGACGCCAGCCCCTCACTCACTCGGGCACTAGCCTCGATCGGCACGACGGACGTGCTTCTCGCAGGTGTGTCGGATGTCTCCGTCGGCCTGTGCCTCAACCCGGCGATCCCCGAAGCCCGTGCCGGCTGGTACTCGTTTGGCTACCTCATACGCCGCGCCGCCGCGGTTTCGATGGATGTCGCCGAGAACGAGCTGGAGATGGGCCTGCAGCCTGTGATGGACTTCGGCACACCGTTCGCGCCGCCATCGGCTCGGATCTTCTTGTCGGACACCCTCGAGAACGGGGCCGGCTACTGCACGCATCTTGGCGACGTCGTTCGGTTCGAGGCGTTGCTTGAATACATCCTTGGAGACGACTCGTCTCACGACGACACCTTTATTGGGCCGCTTCTTGCTGCCGCACACCAGGACGAGTGTGCCAGTTCGTGTCATCGTTGCCTGCGGGACTTCGGCAACATGGCGTACCACCCGATCCTCGACTGGCGAACCGGACTGGATATGGTTCGTCTGGCCCTCGATCCGAGCGCCCCCATTGACCTCCAGCATCCGTACTGGGAGAGGTTGCTCGGTCGCGTCGCCGAGCCATACTTCTCCTCCAACCACATGACACCAGGGCATCTCGGTGGTCTCGACGCCGGCATCGACGAGGCGAATCACGTCGCTGTCGTGATCACTCATCCTCTCTGGGACACGAACCCCGTCAACTTCCGGTCGGACGTGGCGGCCGCTGTCGCTGAAGGTGCGAATCTCGATTTACGAGTGCGGTTGCTCTCCGTGCTCCGTGTAGTGAGGTTCCCTTATGAGTGACAGGTTGGAAGCGGCGTGAAGCTCCCTGCGATCCCTTCGCCGATGCGCCTTGATCACATCACACCGTCGCTGTACGAGGAGCTGCGGGCCTGTCCTGCCAAGGCGACTTGGTCAGCTGGCGGTGAGCGCGGTGGTTTGCCGGCCCATCCCGTGGAACTACTAGGCGTGGCCTTCCACAGAGTGATGGCGGCCGCCCAGAACGGAGAGCTAGGAGACCAAGTCGAGGTTCGCAAACTTGCTGCTCGGTCATTATTCGATCAGATTGCCGAGTCGCTTCATCATGATGCCCATCCCCTAGTGAGGTTGAAGTTCCCGACGGGTCAGAGGCTTCCGTACTACAACCTTCTTCGAGAGCGCGCTGCTCTCCTGGCGTCCCTGGTGGAGTCGTTGCCGTCGGCGACAGGAGGCGCTGGTGGGAGCCCTCCCACGATGTCGGAGCGGCGCTTTTGCTCGACAGACGGCTCGATCGTAGGCAGACCCGATCTTTTGGACGTGTACAGGGCTGAAGTCGTCGACTACAAGACGGGGCAGGCTATGGAGGATCCCTCTGTTGTTCTCGACCGCGAGGCTAGGCAGCTCCGGCTTTACGCGTATTTGGCCAGCGAGGCCGGCATCGAGATCACCCGAGGCACAATCGTCCGTGGCGACGGAGCTCGCGCAAGCATCGAGATTTCGAAAGAGGCGGCCGACCAAGAGGCTGACCGAGCACGGCGGGCCATGAACGACTACAACGCTGGGATTGATAGCAGCAGCTTCGCTGAACTCGCGCGTCCGTCCCCCGACGCCTGCCAGAACTGTCCTTGCATCCCGCTCTGCGAGGCGTTCTGGGATGCTGCCGATCCCCAGTGGTTCAAGGAGTCAACCGTTCAACACATTGAGGGCACGGTCATCGAGCTTGAGGAAGTGACGCTCCAAGGGGTGCCCGTCGCAACTCTCCGAATCGAGGTTCTACGAGGGACAGTGGAAAGGGAGGCCGGGGTACTCGAGCAGATCCCCGTCAACTGGTTTACGGCGGACGGAGATCATGCACCGACGCCGGGTGACGTAGTGCGCCTCGTGAACGGACACGTGACCCATCCGCATGAACCGATGATCGTGCGAGCCGATCGTACGATGACGTCAATATGGCGGATAGTGGGAAAGCATGGTTCGCTGCAAAACATCGCTGCCGCGCACGACCCGCACTGACGACCTAACAGCTATCAGTCCGGTCGATCACGCCGGCAGAGACGGTTCACTGCCCACGGGTTCCTGGGCTTCATCGTCCGCCGCGAGGGCGACGATGGTTGCGAACCGTAGTCGCGACACCGGACCCGAGTTGCGGCTACGGCGCGAGCTGCACGCCACGGGACTGCGATACCGCGTGGCAGCTCGGCCTGTTCCCGAGCTTCGATTCACAGCTGACATCGTCTTTCGACCGGCGAGAGTCGCCGTGTTCGTCGACGGATGCTTTTGGCACAGTTGCCCGGATCACGGTACAAAGCCAACGACCAATGGGGCGTACTGGAGCCACAAACTCCAGAGGAATCGGGAGCGCGACGTCCAGACTGATCAGCTACTCAGCGAGGCAGGCTGGCTTGTGATTCGGGTGTGGGAGCACGAGGACCCGCTTGTCGCGGCCAGCCGGATTGTCGCGGTGGTCGGAGGTCGTCGACCCCCCTTCGCGCGAGGCTGATGGCCGCGCTTGATCCCGCCAGTTGGGGCGAGACCCCACGTGTCGCGAGAGCGCCCACTGTGCCACCTGTGACGTCCGTCGGCGCCGTGGACAGGCGATCTCGGCAGCACGGTCGGCACAACAGGCTTGGCGAGCCGAGCATCCGGACGCCGTGATCGACCGGGCCGACTTCCTTGCCACGATCACGCCGAAGCTGAAGGAGAGTCCACTCCGTCAGATCATGGAAGCGTCCGGGCTCACGAAGACTGCCGCGTCCGATTACCGAAGGGGAAAGCGGGTGCCGCACCCGTCGTGTCGCACCGATCAACAGACTCTCCTGAACCAACCTGGCGACCGCCAAGATCGCGAGTCCCGACATCCGTGGCGAGCTAGCTCTCCTACTCCATGAGATCTGCGGGGCCAACAGCAACATCGAGAAGTCTCTCGCCGACCATTCGGAGCCCTACGTTGACCAGGTACTCCATGAGTCGGACAGGCGTCTCACACTCAGGGTAGAGACCGGCCAGCAATGCTCTGATCTCGCCCGTTTTGTCAAAGTTTCCCGCAGCCCAGCGAGTCTCTGTCCCAGTAGTCGAGCCATCGGATACGCCGGCACGAACCGCGTACGCGAGACAAAAGCGCGCGATGTCAGCACCTTCCTGAAACCATCCCCTCGCTTCGATATCGCTGAGCAACGTTTGAGACTCGGCCGTCAGCCCGATGCTCTCTCGATCTCGCTCCATCGCCCGTCCTACCTGACTTCGCGCACGATAGTTCGCCGCGCGGATTGGCGCTCAAGCTCATATTCACGCAGAAGAGAAGAGCCAAGAAGCTCTCGCATCAGTGTTCGCCCCACTTCTGCTTCGTATACGAGGAGAATCACCTGATCTGCCAACTTCGGCAGAGCCTTGACTACGTTCTCCGTGTGTCGCTCATCGAGCCTACCGAAGGGTGAATCCATCACGATTGGTCCGCGAAGTGGAGCATTGCGCTGAAGCGCACCCATCAGCGCCAACGCCACGACATGTTCAGCACCAGCCGATCGAGCCTCTTCGGCCCGTCCATCTTGATGCCGTATCGTCAAGCCGTAGGCCTCATTAATGGAAAGTCCCGCGTAGTCCCGTTCTTCAGTGGTCATGGCAAGGAACAACTCGGAAGCTGTTGACTCGACCCGGGTTCGGAGATCGGCCTTGTAGGTCTCAACAGCGCGACTCAGAACGTCTGTCGCTTCGCGAAGAATTCGGGCTTGCCGCTGGCCTTCCCTTAAGCCAGCCTTCGAGGCTTCTTCCAACTTACGCTTCAAACGCTGAATGTTCTGGTCGAGCTCGTCGACCCTTGCTCTCTCACCTTCAAGTCCCCGCTTTACGACGCTGATCTTCTCAACGATCTCCCCGAAGGTCGCATTTGACTCTCTCAACCTCAGTGGGTCCGCATCCGAGAGAGCCGCCGTCAGGTCAGCAATTTTCTCTTGCAGTGTTACGCGTTCCAGAGCGAGTCCATTGATCGCTTTCCAGATTCCACGGACTTCAGACGCGTTGTCTGAGTCTCTGAAGTGGTCCAGTGCGGAAGCTCGCGACATCACGTGCGAAACGTCCTCAGCGCCGGACCCATCGTTGTCCTCACCAGGAATTGTTCCGGAAAGCCGGTCGCGAACGTCGTTCGGCACGTCCTGATCGCAGATTGGGCAGTGTCCAGCCTCGATGGCTATGCGACGAAAACGCGTCTCTAACACCTCAACTTGTTCTCTCACGGACTCGTGTGCCCTCAGACGAGCATCCCGTACCCTCTCGCGGACAAGAGCGCGCCAAGCGTCCGCCATCGCTCGCTGGAGGTCGGCGCGATGGCGCTTGTCCTCGACCTCGATCCTTGCGACCCTGTCCTTCGCGTTGTCGCGTTCCTGGAGAAGGGCACTGAGTTTTTCGTTGGCCTGGAGGTACAGCTCCAATTCGCTTCGCTGCGCCATCAGGTCGGCCAGAACCTCCTGAAGCCGCTGGATCTCCTCTTGATGCGCCTCTCTCTGGTCTGTCGCCTGCTGAAGGGCTGACCCAAGTACTTCGGTGTCCTTGTACTTCAGTGCCTCTCTGGCTGCTTGTTTGTCCGCATCCTCGGAAAGGTGCTTCAGGTGCGCGCGCGCCCTCTTCAAGATAGGAACGCCCAGGATTCTCTCAATTGCCTCGGAGATCCGGTGCCCTGCCTCGCTCTCGTTGATGAGCAGCTCTTCGTACTCCTGCAAGAGCTCACCGTCGAACAGAAAGAACCGAGAGACTTCGTTCGGAAAGATCAGCTCAAGCGCCTTTTCGCGCTCGTGAGGGCCCAGGACTGCATTCCCACGACGAAGGAGCGCGCGCTGCGAGTAGTCGGTATCGCGGGAAGGACTGTCGACCTTTGGTTCGCACGTCCGCGATAGCTCATACTCATCGCCCTCATACACGAACGTGAGTGACACCTCGAAGCCATAGATACCCGCGGCTGCTCTGTCTCGATTGGAAATCGTGTGGAGTCGGCGCGTTCTCGCTCCACGACCCAACGCGGTACCGAAGAAGGCATAACGGATTGCGTTCAGCAACGTTGTCTTGCCGCGCATGTTTTCGCCGTAGATGACCGTGACGCCTGTAGAACTAGGAAAGTCCAATGTTTGCCTGTCGGCAAACGGTCCAAAGCCCTCAACTTCGAGGCGTCTCAGTGTCAGCATCAGATTGATTCCGGGATCTTCAATGCTTCTTTTAAGGCCATCTGGATGGCACGAATGGCATCCTGCTCGTCCGGGTTCTGTTCCTCGGCGTAAACCACCGCTTGCAGAAACCCCGGGTCAAGGTCCGGATAGTCGCGGGACCGGATTTCTTCGACGGTATCCAACAGATGCGTGATGTCATTAGTCTTCATCCTCGACTCCTTCCCTCAGGAGGCGGCGCCAGTCGATCCCTGCGTCGATCGCGACCTGGCGCAGATCGGCGGCGGAGGCGGGATTAGCGGCATGCTCAGCAAACTCGATCGCCCGAGCGAGTTCTCCGGCCGTTATCGGGTCTTCGATCTGACCCGGTGGGGCGGCGTTACGCGGAGGAACGACGATGGCATCGTGAACATACGCGAGGGTCTTGTTCGGCGCAGTTCGCAGGACTCGTCCGCGCCTCTGAATGAACTCCCTCGGATTCTTTGACGAAGCCAGGATCAGGGCGTGACTAACTGAAGGGATGTCCACGCCTTCATCTAGGCATTTGATCGCTACGACGATCCCTCCACGGTAGTCGAGCCACTCGAGCGTTCCGCGCCGGTCTCCTGCCATCTGCGAGTGGAAAGGCAGGGGCTGAAGATTGGCGCTCAGTAGGGCCCGACAAACGGCTTCCAGCTGAACAAGGTCATCGCAGTAAACAAGCCACCGTTGTCCTGGTTCGTAGTGTTCGCTGAGCACTTCGACTGCGAGGGGGACCTTGCCAGCCGCGTGTTTTACGATCCTGGCCCGCTGGATCAGCTTCAGTGTCAGGCGACGCGCGAGTCCGGGCGTCGCATCACCGGCCGAGACGCGGGCCCTCAGTTGAGACACAGCCTGGGAGATGAGACGCCACTCTGTCAGCTCGCCCTCCGTGAGCATCACGGTGTGGGGCCGATAGAAGTACTTGGTCAGCACTCCGTCTCTGACAGCATCGGCGAGCGTGTAGCGGGGCTCCAAGACTCCGCCGAAGTAGGACATCAGAACGCTTGTTCCGTCCGGGTCTCCCGCGCGCTCGGGTGTAGCGCTCAAACCGAGCCTGGCGCCGAATAGGCGATCTTCGAGAATCCGCTGGTTCTTCGGCGATCCAAGTCGATGCACTTCGTCGGCGACCAGCATCATGTGCGGTCCTCCGACTAACTGCGCTCGAAAATCGTCGCTCGACGCCGTGCGTGCGGTAGCAAGAACAATCCGCGGCTGCTCGCCCGGCGCTGTCCACAATCGAAGACTCGACCGCCAACGCGTGTGGCCTGCGCCCGCTCGGAGGATCCTCACTCCGAGGTCACGCGTCGTTTCGACCAGTTCGTCGTACCACTGACGAAAGATCTCCCTGTCGGGCACCACGACGACCACGACCTCGCCGTGCTCACGAATGGCCTCGCGGATTGCCGTTATGGCTGTGAATGTCTTGCCGCTCCCGGTAGCAAAGGCGAGAATTCCGCGTCGATCGTTCGCACGCCACGAGGCCAAGCCCGACGATTGGTGCGCCTTCAGCGAGCGGCCGCGCGGGTCATCTCTGGGCCGGTCGGCAGGGCTCAAGAGCTGCTCGAGCTCCTCATCGAAATTTGAAATGGCGTGAGACTCGAACTCCTTGCGAGCCACTGTCGGGAACGGTCTGACGATCACCGTGGGGTAGTCGTTGTGCCAAAGGTCTGCAAAATACTGCTCTTCAGCCCGTGCGCGTTCACGGTCGCGGGCACCCATCCAGGTAGCGGCCACATCAACCGACTCCAAGTTGCCGTCGGACGCCAGTCCGTTCCAGGTCTCGTTCATTGAGCCCTTGAAGGACACCAGATTGCCAAGCTCGTCGCGGAAGAGTCCGAGCTTGTCGTGAAAGATCCGACCCTGAGAAGAACGCAGATCCGCTTCTTTCAAGATTGCGACTTGCAAGTCAAGAGTCCCGGTCGCGACTAGGCCAGCAAGAATTCTGGCCGGTTGCCGTAGCGCCTCGTCTCGGAGCAGTTCTTTCACCTCTTCTAGAAAGCGCCGTGCGAGAACTTCGTCCACGCGCGCGGAATACCCAGCGCTGAGCGCCTCGATATCCTCGTCAGCCAGAACCTGGGAGCAAAGAACGCGGATGCGACCTCCGCGCTGGACAAAGTCTCGGAGGGCTGGCCAGGCAATAAGGAAGACCGTGCTACGAAAGAACGCGACGGCTCTGTCGTACTCGCTTGCACGGCGCATGCATGGCAGGTAGAAGTCTTCTGCAATGTCGTCCCGGCCCTTGTGATACGAGGTATGCAGCGTCAACTCCGAGAGATCGCCCAATCGTCCTCCGGAGCTCCACCAGTCCACGCCACCCGGTCTGAGATAGCCGCCAGAAGGTGTGGCGACTGACAGGCGATCACCAACTCTGTGGCGCCAGACAGAACCCGCAGTTGGGATGCCCGGCCGAGGGCAGCAGCGGTCAGCACCGTTGTGTCCTTTACCTGGACATTGCCACCGTTCTTGAACTGAGGGTGCAATGCCGCGTCCCAAAGCACGAAAACGTCCAGATCAGATCGGAAACCTACGACAAGCGGGAGCCTGCCGTCTGAGCTGTCGAAGGAGTCGTATTCCCCGACGCGTTGCCCTCGCACGCGGAGAACGGCTTTGAATTCATTCGACCGTCGCGGTCCACCGTCAACCAGGCTGTAGATGTAACAACGCAATCTCGGCGGGGCGGGAGAATGCAGATCGACGCATAAGGGCTTGATTTTGCAGGCGGAGTGCCTCGCGACAACCGGGCCTAGCGCATCCAGAAAGGACTTTTGCAGCTCCTCCGTCAGCGTAGGCATCTGCTCAACGAAGCAGTTGCGTCGAGGAATTGAGCCAACACACCTCGATGGACCGAAACTCTGCCCGCGTGGTCTTGACATCCGTCAAAACGCGGAAAGGCAGCCAAGCAGCGCCTTCGTTCTCGCAGACGATGGCTTGACCTTCAAGCGAGTGACACCATCGGCCAAGGGCGTCGTAATCGATCTGATCCGAACCAAAGCGGTAGTGCTGACCGGCGAACTGGTAGGGGGGGTCTATGAACCAGGTAGCTTCGCCGGTGACAGGGCAGTCTTCGTAACTGCAGTTGAAGACCTGCCAATGTCGGATGAGCCCGACTTGGGAGGCGATGGTACGGCGGACTCGATCGCCCCAGAATGAGCCCGGCCTAATGCCCTCTCGCATCCACTTCGAGGGACTCCGACGCGGACCGGCAGCTCCACGATTCAACCAAAAGCCCACCAGCCAACGTGCTTCCTCACAAATCCTGAGGTCATCAACCGTTTGCCCAAGCTCGAGATCGGGAATCGTCAGAATCTCTTCGGGGCGGACGCGGATCAGGTACTGCCAGACCGCAACGAGGACTGGATCAACCTCACAGAGGACCACCCGTCGATCAGCGTGTCTAAGCGCGTAACCCGCCGAGCCAGCGAACGGCTCAACGATGGTTTCAAAAGAAGGTGGCGGGTAGTGCTTTAGAGCGTCTCGCCATTTTCCGCCATAAAAGCCGAAGAACGGTCTCATCTCCCGTACGGTCACGCTCATGATGACATCTGTCACCTAATGTCCGCGCTCCACTTCGTGTGTTTCGGTGTTCGTCTGACAAGCCCGTCGGTCGGACGGAACCTTCTTCGCGAACATCGTAGAGCCTGGCTGTGACGATGGTCGGCATGCTCTGAGCGCCCGGTCCCGCAGGGAGTAAGGGGGCCAAGAGGGGCCGCCGAAACAGATCTAGTTGTGGAGTCAGAGGCTAAGGCGCGTACCATCGGGGCATGGCCGGGTTGCCGCCAACGATACGGGGCTTCGGAACCAAGAAGGTTGTGATCGTCCATCACGAAGGCACCGACTCCGAAACACGACACGAGGTTGAAGCTCACATCCAGGCTGACAGCGGATTCTTCGCTGTCGCAACCCCGATCTACGAAGGGGACGTAGTGCTCATCCCCGACCCGCGGGGTGGTACCGATCGCCGGCTCGCGGTCAAGGTGGCCGTCAACGACTTCGGCGCTTCTGACTTGCAGCACACCGAGGTTAGATGGGGCCAAGCACCTATCCCTCGGGTGGCAGCCGTCCGACGACTCGGGATCGAGAACCTGCATCCACAGGTCCTCAGCGCGGCAAACGACCTATATGTCGACGGCCACTACAGCCCGGCGATATTCGAGGCCCTCAAGGCGTTGGAGCAGCGAATACGACGGCAGAGCCATCTCGACATATCGGGCCGACCTCTGATGGAGAGAGCGTTCACAGGTGATCCCCCGCCGATCGACCTGTCTGTCGAATCCGGTCAGAGCGGAAGGGACGAGCAGGAAGGGCTTCGCTTCGTGTTCATGGGTGTAATCCAAGGCATTCGTAACCCAAAGGGTCATGAACTGGTGACGCAAGACGATCCGCAGCGGGCCCTCGAGTACCTCGGAATGCTCAGTGTGCTGTTCCGGCGCCTCGACGATGCTGCGGCGAAGGCTCCGCAGTCCTCCGGCAAATCTGGGATACCCAAGTAGACTCAGCGGCACACGATAGGCGCGTCTCGTGGCGCACTGAGCACTTGCCTTACTGGCACCGGTAGTCGTTCGTGACCTTTGCCTTGCTGCGTCACATCTGGAGGAGTCCCTCTATTCGAGTACGGAGGGAGTCCTTCCGCTTGTCCCAGAATGCCTCGCAACCCACAAAGTCCGGCAGGTGCTTGACGTCCTGAGCGGCATATT
>Ga0182030_10005361_pt1 | contig 27248 bp, 18 predicted proteins | sample 812S3MmetaG_FD_121299 | JGI IMG/M metagenome (GOLD analysis project Ga0182030, IMG submission 121299) | Permafrost microbial communities from Stordalen Mire, Sweden - 812S3M metaG (Illumina Assembly) | ecosystem: Environmental > Terrestrial > Soil > Wetlands > Permafrost | place: Sweden... | reverse complement strand
TTCGACCCCGCTGGGGTCGTTTATTTTACTTGTAGATTTGCTATAAATATTCGACTCCTCTGGAGTCGAAATGACATAAGTTAATGGTTTTGACCTCAGAGAGGTCAAATATTTATAGCATTAGCGGGAGAATAATAATACGACTCCAGAGGAGTCGCATGAGAATTTGCTTAACTTAACGACATTGATATACCGGATGGATTCTGAAACTAATCTGCCTTCGGTATACCCCCACTTTATAAATGCTAAACCCAATCCATGAAAATTGTAGACATTAAGGTAATGAAAGGCCCCAACTATTGGAGCAATGTAAGGCACAAATTAATTGTAATGCGCCTTGACCTTGAAGAAATGGAGCAAAGGCCTACCGACAGAATAGAAGGGTTTAGCGAAAGACTGGAAAATATGTTTCCCACCATGTATGAACACAGGTGCAGCGAGGGCCGGGCTGGTGGATTTTTTTCGCGGGTAAAGGAAGGCACCTGGATGGGCCATGTAATTGAGCATATTGCCCTTGAAATTCAAACACTGGCCGGTATGGATGTTGGGTTTGGCCGTACCCGCGAAACCGGTACCCCGGGTGTTTATCACGTGGTTTTCTCGTATTACGAGGAAAAGGCGGGAGTTTTTGCGGCTAAGTCGGCAGTTAAGATTGCAGAGGCTTTGGTTGATAACAAGACTTACGATTTGGCGACAGATATTCAGCAACTGCGCGAAATGCGCGAAGAAGAGCGCCTGGGGCCTTCAACCGGTTCAATAGTTGAAGAAGCGATTAAAAGAAAAATTCCGTGGATAAGATTGAACCGCAACTCGCTGGTGCAATTGGGTTATGGCAAAAATCAAAAAAGGATACAGGCTACTATTGCCAGCACTACTTCAAGCATAGCGGTTGAAATTGCCTGTGATAAAGAAGATACCAAAAACCTGCTGGGTGCTGCCGAAATACCGGTGCCCAAAGGATTTGTGGTGTACGATGAAGCTGATTTGAAAGCTACCATTGATAAAATTGGTTATCCGGTAATTACCAAACCGTTGGATGGAAATCATGGCAAAGGTGTTACGACCAATTTACTGAATTGGGAAGATGCTGTGGCAGGTATGCACGCTGCAAAGAAATATTCGCGCGCCGTTATCTGCGAAAAGTATATTACGGGCAGAGATCATCGCGTGCTGGTGATTAATTACAAATTTGTGGCCGCCGCTTTGCGCACACCTGCAGCAGTTATTGGCGATGGTAAATCAACTATACAGCAATTGATTGATAAAGTAAACAGCGACCCCCGCCGTGGATACGGACACGAAAAAGTATTAACCGCGATTAAGGTTGACGACCAGACTGAAAACATTTTACTGAAGAAGAACTACACGCTTGAAACTATCCTGAAGAAAGATGAAGAGCTGTGGTTAAAACCTACCGCCAATCTTTCAACCGGTGGCACAGCTACTGATGTTACCGATTTGGTACACCCAACCAACATATTTATGTGCGAGCGCATAGCCCGCATAATTGGCCTTGATATTTGTGGTATTGATATTATGGCTGATGACCTGACAGTTCCCATAACCGAAAACAACGGGGCAATTTTAGAGGTGAATGCAGCACCGGGCTTTAGAATGCACTTAGACCCTACCGAAGGTATTGGGCGCAATGTGGCTGAACCGGTAATAGATATGCTTTACCCACCGGGCACAAGTGCGCGTATTCCCATTATTGCCGTGTCAGGTACCAACGGTAAAACCACTACTACCCGCTTAATTGCACATATAGTAAAACACATGGGTTACAAAGTAGGATTTACTACCACCGATGGTATTTACATACAGAACCAGATGATGCAGCGCGGCGATTGCACCGGCCCTGTTTCGGCTGAGTTTGTGCTGAAAGACCCTACTGTTGATTTTGCAGTGTTGGAGTGTGCACGCGGCGGCATATTACGTGCAGGCCTGGGTTTTCATAATTGCGATGTAGCAGTGGTTACCAATGTAGCATCAGACCATTTAGGATTGAATGGGGTTGATACTTTAGAACAATTGGCCCGCGTGAAAGCCGTTGCTGCCAATTCCGTTTTACCGGAGGGCTATGTGGTTTTAAACGCAGATGATGAGCTGGTTTACAAAATGCGCGGGGGGCTTGATTGCAAAATAGCCCTGTTTAGTATGGACGAGACTAATCCGCATATTATTGAGCATTGCGCCAACCATGGCATTGCCTGCATTTACGAAAATGGTTATCTTACTATTTTAAAAGGCGCCTGGAAAATAAGGGTTGATAAAATAACCAATATCCCCATGACCTTTGGCGGCAAAGCTGAGTTTAATATTCAAAATGCCCTGGCTGCAGTACTTGTTGCGTATCTGCGCGATTTTAAAATTGAGGATATAAAACTGGCCCTGGAAACCTTTGTTCCATCACCGGCACTTACCCCGGGCCGGATGAATTTATTCCAGTTTAAAAACTACAGTGTGCTGATTGATTATGCACACAACGCGCATGGAATGCATGCTATCGGCAAGTTTGTAAAAAAGGTAGATGCCACTAAAAAGGTAGGCCTTATTGCCGGTGTAGGGGATAGAAGAGATGAAGATACCATTGAGTTAGGAGAAGAAGCCGCCCGTGTATTTGACGAAATCATCATTCGGCAGGATAGGAACCTGCGTGGTAAAACTGAAGATGAAATTATTGCGCTTTTAACCCGGGGCATTAGAAATATCAATCCGAACATTAAAATAACTTCCTTTAAACAGGAGGCTGAAGCCATAGACTACGCCATTAAGCACGCGGAGAAGGGTTCGTTTATTACCATCATCAGTGATGTGGTGCCTGATGCCTTAGACCAGATAATGAGGTATAAGGAAGAAGAAGAGAAGCTGTAATGATAATTTTGCCTGTTTTGGGTAACGGAAAAGTAATTAAGCTGGTAAGCTAAAATAAAAAGTAGCCCCCTTATTAACTTCGCCTTCTGCCCACATCTCTCCGCCGTGTTTGGTAATTATCCTGTACGAGAGGGCAAGCCCGATACCATTACCCTCAAAATCAGACCGGCTATGTAAACGTTGAAATACCTGGAACAGCCTTTGTGCTAATTCCATGTTAAAGCCGGCACCGTTGTCCCTTATGTAATAGATGGCCTTTGAACCTTCGCTTCGGCCGCCAATCTCAATAACGGGGTGTTCTACCTTTCCAGAATATTTTATGGCATTTTCTACCAGGTTTAGCCAAACCTGTTTAATCAGATTAGCATCGCAACGGGCACTGGGCAGGTCATTGATTTTAATAGCAGCAGTCGGGTTTTTATGGCTGTCTTTAATAAGTTTTACCAGGTTTTCAACCATAATATGCATCTCCACAACTTCCGGCGAAATAGTTACCCTGCCCAGGCGCGAAAACTCCAGCAACCCGTTTATTAACAGACCCATTTGCTGCGAGTTTTGTGCAATGCACTCCAGTAAATATTTTGAGTCGCCTTCAAGTACCTGGCTATGTTCCTGCATAAGCAGGTCGGCAAATCCGTTTATTACACGGAGGGGTGCACGCAGGTCATGCGCAACCGTATAAGAGAAGGATTCCAGTTCTTTATTTACCTCCTGCAACTGAAGGGTACGTTCTTTTACCTTGCTTTCCAATGATTCATTCAGGCTCTTAACTTCATCTTCGGCCAGTTTGCGGTCTGTAATATCACAGAAGTTGGTAACAATAGCGTTCACCGCCGGGTCGGCCAACTGGTTGTTTAATTTTACCTCTATCCATCGCCAACTTCCGTTTTTATGCGGAACCTTTAATTGGGCAGTATAGTTACCCTCACTTTTATAGGTAATCTGGCTGTCGGTAAGTACTTTGGTTATCTCTTCGGGATCCAGCAGTTCGTGGGAATACTTGCCAACTATTTCATCCGGCTCGTAACCCATAACTGCTTTTAGGGTGGGACTTGCATAAATAACTTTTCGGTCGGCATCGGAAAGCACAATTACATCACTGCCTTTTTCAATCAGCGCCTGGAAACGCTTCTGGCTTAGCCTGAAATTTTCTTCGGCCTCTATTGCAGAAGTAATATCCTGGTGAACCACTACTAATTTCGGCGTGTCGCTCACAAAATTCATTACCCGCAGCATAAACCACTTTTTTACGGCAGGCGCCTGGCAAAAATAACGCAGTTCAAAAAGCTCTTTTTCTTTTTTTAGAACCGAAAACATTCCATTCAAAGATTGTTCTGCTGTGGTATTGCCTTCAGTTGCTGCTATTTTTAATAATTCGAAATAATTGGCGCCTTCGGCACTTCTTGGCATGGTTATCTGGTTGCTCTCTTTCGCAAAGTCCTGCCATGCCTTGTTAACGGTTATGATTACCCCTGATTGGTCAATTACTGCAATATGCGATGTTAGCGAGGCCAGTATCCCCTCAGTAAATTGCTTGCTTACAAGTATTTCGGCTTCAGCATTTTTTCGGTCAGTAACGTTTTTGAAGGTAAAAATAAAGGCCCGTATATTTTCTTCGTACAACTGGTTACTGATAGTGCCTTCAATCCATAGATAATGCCCTTGTTTATGTTTAATACGGTACTGCTTTTGAATAGTTCCACCCGGGATATGGCCTAATTCGTCTATGGTACTAATAAAGTCCGGCAAGTCGTCAGGGTGAATAAACCTGCCACCTTTTTTCTCGTACAAATCTTCCAGCCTATATCCACAAATCCGCCCAATCGCCGGATTTTGGTACATAACAGCTCCATTTTCAGCCATCAGCAGTAATCCTTCGCTGACGTTCTCAATCAGGGCCTTGAAATATTTCCTTCTGTTCTCCGATTCCCTGCTTCTCTCAATTACCCGCTGCTCCAGTTTAAGGTTCGAATCAACCAATTCGTTTTCTATGGCTTTTCGTTGTGTTATATCATGTCTTATTGCAAGATATTGATATGGAACGCCATCTGTATTCAGGAATGGGACAATTGTGGTATCTACCCAATAAATCCTGCCGTCTTTCGCTTTGTTCCTTATTTCACCTTTCCATACTTTGCCGCTGCTGATGGTAGCCCATAAGTTAGCTATGAATTCTTTGCTGTGATATCCCGAATTGATTACCCGGTGGTCGCGGCCAATCAGCTCATCAGCGTTGTAACCTGAAATTTTACAGAAGTTATCATTAACATATTTGATACTGCCCTTTGTGTCGGTTATAGCAACAATATCTGCCTGGTCTAAAGCGTACTTATAATCGGATATTGTTTTTAACGACTCGCGTAATTGACTCTTGGACATGCGAAGGAGGGTGAATTTTATAATTTTGGCCCGGTAAATTTATATATTGTGTAATTATGCATATATAATAATCAAATTACTATATAATTATACAAACTTTAAAGCTGAATTCAAAATATAAACTGCGCAAAATAATTTTTGTTGGGTGCTTTATTTTAAGATATGCCATTAATGCTAAAATATTGAATTTTCCTTAACATAGCTGAAACAGTTGTTTACATATAATACTATATGCTTTCAGGGAATTTGTGATTTTAGAGGTGGCAAAAATGGTTCAACTTCTCTATTCTGTCCTATTCTTATGTTACTCGGCATTGTTTGTGCGCCTTATTTTTAGCGCCAGTTTTTTTGCTATTGCCGGGGTAAAAAAAATGCACCTGGCTTTTTTCTTCGTGTTGAAGGTGGCTGGCGGCCTTGTGTTGACTTCTGTTTACACCTTCTATTATACCGATACCTCTAAGGCTGATATCTACCGGTATTTTATTGACAGCAAAATTATTTCATCGCTTTTGTTTACGCACCCACTGGTGTGGTTAAGGGTTATGTTCAGCCTTTACCCCCTCAATGCGAACACTTTCCAATATCTGCAACCAACGCTTTATGTATCTCATCCGGTTAATGATTTTATAACCAGCAATACGTTGCTTATAAAAATAATATCGCTGCTCAATTACTTTTCGTTTTACAATATTTTCATTGACACCTTGCTGCTTAACTGTATTACGTTTACAGCGCTGGTTTTGTTTTTAAAAGGCCTTACTCCTTACTTCAAAGCTTTTCCGCAAATACTTTACTGGCCGTTGTTTCTGCTGCCATCTGTAGTGTTTTGGTCATCGGGTTTGCTTAAAGAAGCGTTGCTGTTTACAGGTGTATCGCTGTATTTATCGCAATGGTTGAATGATAAAAATGATAACATTGGGCGAAATCTTGTTATTTCTGCTCCTGGCTTTTTAATAGTGGGTTTAACCAAGGTTTATGTGGCTGTGGTATTATTTGCCTGCTCTATTTTGTTGCCTGCGCGGAATGTGCGGTCTTTCTTTGTTGTAAGGGCTGTTGTAGCTATTGCATTATGTTTAGGATGCTGGTTTTATTTTAGCCATTATCCGGTTTGCCAATTATTGGCTGACAAGCGTAACGAGTTTGTTGCCCTGTCAATAGCAGAGCACAGTAGCAGCGCCCTGGATACCATGATGATAACACCGGATTGCGACCATATAGTTGGTATAATGCCTTCGGCTATGGTAAATGCCGTTCTAAGGCCTTTTATATGGGAAAATGGGAACATGCTGCAAATGCTGTTTGCCATCGAAAATTTATTTTTAATGGTGGCGGTATTGTGCCTGCTTTTGTTCTATTTTAAGGTGCCGGAAAGCAATAAGATATGGCTGGCGCTGTTTTGCTTTTCGTTTGCTGCGCTCAACTATTCAGGTATTGGAATTACGGTACCGGTTTTGGGGGCTATTGTGCATTACCGGGTGGTGGCTGTACCGTTTTTGTTGTTAAGCGTTTTGTTAATCACCGACCTGGATAAGCTGAGGCAGCACTTAACACGCCTGAAAGTTGTGTGTGAAATTTAAATAAACAGATGGGCCCCGTTTTCGGCTTTGGCTTTTCTTTCGTGTATGGCATTAAATACCTGGTTGTAGTTTTTAAACTCTGTATTAAATATCCTGTCCCACCAGGTAAAGTAAAACCCGTAATTACCGTTCGATTTCTCGTGGTGCATATTGTGATGTGTAGTTGGGGCTTTAAATTTAAACAACCAGTGAGAATTAAAGCCCTTTGGATAGATTTCGTAACCTAAATGGCCAATGACATTTAGTGTGAGGTGTGTTAGCTGCCAAATCCAAAGCGCAACTATGTGTACCGGGAAAAGAAATGCGAAAACAACAAATACACCCGCATCAATCAGCACCTCAAAGGGATGCATGGACAAGGCCGCAAATGGGCTTGGGTCAGTACTCAGGTGATGGACTTTGTGCACTGCTTTGTATAATTTAGGATGGTGCATTAACCGGTGCGTAAAATAAAACCAGGTATCGTGAAGTAATATCATTAAAACCACACTAAAGCCCAGATAAAGCCATCCGTATTTGTTTATGTCGGTATATATTTGGGTGTAGCCTTTCATCTGAATAGAGTAAATCAATACATCTATAGCCGTAAAAATCAGTAACGCCACAATGGAGTTCTTAATTTCAATTCTGATACTTGCTGACGGATGTTTTCTCTTCTGTTGTATTCTGCGGCTTTGAAACTTCTTTTTATAGGCTACCCAAAACACCCAAAAAGCGCCTGAAGCAAGCAGCCCGTAAAGAATGGCATTTGCAACCAGGTCCTCCATTCCGTAAGCAGCTAAAGTTTGAAATTGCAACATGATATCAATTTTTTAATAGTCAGAGATTAAAGCAGTTATGTATCGTTATTAAACGTATTTTACGGGGCTGCAAAAAATATGTTACCACATTTAATTGACTATTTTTCAAATTGTTAAAACGTAGATATCAGATACAATTTTGTTTGGCGGACAAACAACTATACATGCTGGCTTTGGTGTTATACAACATGGTGGTTGCCAGCATGTATAAAGATGTTGCCTTTAGGCGCAGCTAATGTTAAAGCAAATGTGGGTTTAAGGCTTAATACCCAGTTTTTGGGCAATATCTTTGGGTAAAGCGTGCTTATTTATCATTATGCACGTGGTTTTGTATTGAAAATAAGGTAATGAGCAGTAAAAATACCCATCCAGGTCGTTTCGGTCGGTGCCCCAGGAGTTTTTGACCAAATAGTAGGGATTGCCAAGCTGGTCTTTGGCTTTACCTACAATTTGCATACCATGGTCATCGGTGGTGCTCAGGTTATCAAAAGCTTCCTGCCTGTAGGCCTGGTTTATTTCTTTTTCGGGGGCTGGTTTTGAAAATATGGAGTCCTTCCCGGCCTGTGTCATATCATCATAATTCTTTTCGGGCACAATAGCCAAACCGTTTTTGAAGGAGAATCCCTTTTCGCTTACATCGCTTGCCCAGGCTACTGAATAGTTGTTGGTGATTGCATTATCGGCTATACGCTGCAAATCCTCCAGCGGAACATTATAAACCTCACCATTAGCCCAGTTATCAGGCACTTCAAGTATAAAAGGAGAGTAAAACGGATGGTGAGTGAATGAAGTAATCTCCACATAATCATCCGGGTTAATATCCAGCGATTTTGCAAAGCTTTCGGGCGTATAGGTTTTACCCTGAAATGTAAAGGTAGCCGGGGGCGTACCAAAATAGCCATCCAGTGCGCCGGTAAAAGCTGCTTTCCAGTTCTTGTTCAGGCTTCCGTCGTGCAGCTTCAACATAGCATCCAGCATGGCTTTTAGCACAGCATTAATCTCACCCTGCACCGGTTTAACCTGTCCGGCAGGCATGCCAGGGTAAACCTCAAACGGTATCAACCCATACTGGCGGATTGCGTTAATAACATCGTGCGGCTCACCACCGTCGCCAAAATTGGTTGAGCCCTGGTAGCGCAGGTAACGCTCAGCTTTTTGCCGGTACATGTTACGTACCACATACATTTCGCTCAGATTAATTTGCCCGTGCCCAAGGCGCAAAATTTCAGACTCGATAAACGAATTGGTTGAAAATACCCAGCAGGTGCCGCTTTTAAACTGGTTTTTTACCGGGGTTGCTTCAATCATTTTACTGATAGTAAAGGTATAGCCGCCATTCTTCTTATTGGTATTAATAGTTGGCTGGGCCGAAACAACAAAAACACTGGCCGATAAAACAGCCCATAAAACAAACTGCAGATATTTGAACATTGAAATAGTTTAGGGCTGCAAGATAGAAAAGCTAAATACAGGCTGGTTAGGTTCATTTATATTTAATCAGATTGATTAGGATTGTTTAACGGGTTTAACCCGTTTGAATACCGGAAACAGTTGTTTTGCTATATCCCCGATAACTACCGATATTCGTTTTAAACCAACCCGCCGCATAACCGGTTACCAGGCATTATGAAGAATTGGAGAAAATGGCTTTTTAGTACAGGCTTTACCCTTTTACTGCTGGAGATAATGTTGCGGGTAATTCATGCAAATCAAACTTATACTGAATCGATAGGACAGGGGTATCAAAGCTATTTTAACCGCGAATCGGGCAGCTGGTTTCTGCAATGGCCGGCTAACGATACTTTTACATTTGACCATGGCGATTTTAAATATAAGTACCATACCAACGAGTTAGGTTTCAGGGAGAAATCAACTGGCATGTTTAACGACACTTCGCTGTATAAAGTAATTACCCTGGGCGATTCGTATACCGAAGGGGTGGGCGCTGATTATGATAGTTCATGGCCCCGTTTTTTAGAGCGCTCGCTCAAAGAGAGAAAGCCAAACGCGGCAGTTTTCAACGCTGGTATAAATGGGAGCGATCCTTTTTATGCCTATATAACCTTTAAAGAGAAACTGGCTGGTTTTAAGCCTGCCCTGGTAATAAGCGCTGTAAATGCTACTGACGTAGATGATTTCTTTTTCCGTGGAGGGATGGAACGTTTTAAGGCCAACGGAACACTGGTAAATAAGAACGGGCCCTGGTACGAACCTTTGTACAAATACTCCTACGTTTTTAGAATGATATTGGTGGATTTTATGAGAAAGCAGCCGCAGCTTTTTGTAAGCCATAAGGAATTTGAAAAAACGGAGGATGAGTTTATTAAAGAAACCACCGCCTGTTACGTTGCCTTTAAAAAAGCTGTTTCAGACAATGGTAAGCTTTTGGTTGTTATTCACCCTTCGCCTGATGAATGTTCTTTTAAAAACAGCCCCGAAAATATACACGAATGGGCTGTAATGCAGCGCCTGTTGCAATCGCTGCATCAACAAGGTATTGATGCGGTTAATCTTTATCCTTCGATGGCCACTGTTATTAATGAACAAAATGTTGAGCAATATACCTACAAGCACGACAGGCACTATAATGCCAAAGGCTATAAGTTATTTGCTGCTAAGCTGATGGCGGAAATTGACAAAAATTACCCTGGTGTTTATTTCAATAGCTTAGCAACAGATACATTATAACAATGTAAATATGATTAAGAGAGGCTGGTTTTTATAGTTTTTTACTATTTGGCAGCTTTTTTTTCATTTTTTTGAATCCCTGAACTCAATTTCCACCTTTTCTTTCTTAAATTGTGCATAAAGTGGTGATAAGTGCTTTGTTCTTTTGCCCAATAAGTCTACTTTTGCGGTGCCAACTAAAAATCCAAAAAATCTATGACAAACTCACGTAAAAAAGCGGTGGAAACTGTTGTTAACCGCGAAGTTATTGCCCCGCGCATTGCCGGAGTAAAGGTTTCGGACTATTATGCGTCGAACGTATTTAACGACACTGCTATGCGCGAATATCTTTCGGAAGATGCTTACAAGGCGGTGAAAAATGCCATTAAAGCAGGTACCAAAATAGGCCGCGATATAGCGGATGGTGTTGCTGCCGGTATGAAGAGCTGGGCCATGAAAAAAGGCGCTACTTCTTATACCCACTGGTTTCAGCCGTTAACCGGTTTAACTGCCGAAAAACACGACATGTTTTTTATGCCTAAAGGCGATGGCGCGGTTGAGGTTTTCAGTGGAGATGCTTTGGTGCAGGCAGAGCCTGATGCTTCTTCTTTTCCAAGCGGCGGTATCCGTGCAACTTTCGAGGCTCGTGGTTATACTGCCTGGGACCCGGGTTCACCTGCATTTATTATGGAAATTGGCGAAGGCAAAACACTTTGCATTCCTACTATATTTATTTCATACACAGGCGAATCGTTGGATTATAAAGCACCTTTATTAAAATCATCTCACTTTTTAGAGCAGGCTGCTTTGCCTATCGTGCATTTGTTTGATAAGGACGCTACCCGTGTTACTGCAACTTTAGGTTGGGAGCAGGAATACTTTGTAGTAGATGAGGCGTTATACTATCAGCGCCCAGACCTGATGTTTAGCGGAAGGACGCTGGTTGGTGCCCCTCCTCAGAAAGGCCAGCAATTTGAAGACCACTATTTTGGTACTATACCTGAGCGTGTTTATGCTTACATGCTCGATTTTGAAACCGAAGCCCATAAATTAGGCATACCGGTTAGGACCCGCCATAACGAGGTTGCCCCATCGCAATTTGAGTGTGCGCCTATGTTTGAAGAAGTAAACGTAGCGGTTGACCACAACCAGTTATTAATGGACCTGATGGAACGTATTGCACGCCGCCATAAGCTGCGCGTGTTGCTCCACGAAAAGCCATTTGCAGGCATTAACGGCAGTGGCAAGCACAATAACTGGAGTATGGGTACCGATACCGGTAAAAACCTGCTTTCTCCGGGCAAAACACCTAAAACAAATTTACTGTTCCTTACCTTCTTTGTAAACGTTATTAAGGCTGTAAATGAGAACGCCGATTTGTTGCGTGCCTCTATTGCTTCTGCAAATAACGACCACCGTTTGGGTGCTAATGAAGCACCACCGGCTATCATTTCAGTTTTCATCGGCTCTTACATGACCGACGTATTGAATGAAATTGAAAAGCGTGTTGCTAAAGATAAATACGATGAGTTAACTAACGCTAACCTGAAACTGGATATTCATAACAAGATACCGGACGTAATGCTGGATAATACCGACCGTAACCGGACTTCACCTTTTGCCTTTACCGGTAATAAATTTGAATTTCGTGCAGTAGGTTCTTCTGCCAACTGTGCGCAGTGTATGACGGTGATGAACGCCATTGTAGGTAAGCAGCTACTGGACTTTAAAGTTGAGCTGGATAAGCTGATAAAAGGCGGTGAAACCAAGGAAGGTGCTATTATGCGCCTGCTGCGCCAATATTACATGGATAGCAAAAAGGTATTGTTTGAAGGCGATGGTTACAGCGAGGCATGGGAGAAAGAAGCTAAGAAGCGTGGACTGAACAACGTAAAAACTACTCCTTATGCGCTTGATTTCTTCACCACCAAGAAAGCGAAAGAAGTATTAGTAGGCACCGGTATCTATAGCGAGCGTGAGTTAGATGCGCGCGTAGATATACTTCAACACAGCTACAGCCTTAAAATTGATGCTGAAGCAAGCATACTGGCTGATATTGCCATTAACCAGATTATACCTGCCGGTCTTGATTACCTGAATAAACTACTGGCAAACATTAAGGGCTTAAAAGATGCAGGCATACCTGCCACATCTGCCAAAGCACAAAAAGAACTGGCTAACGAAATTGCCGGACACTTAAACGGCATTAAAACCGCCGTTGATAAAATGGTTATAGCTGTTGAGGGCACCCACAAAGGCAAAACCACCGCCGAGCACAGCAAAGCATACTGCGATAAAGTAAAACCATTCTTCGACATCATCCGCAGCCATGTAGATGCCATGGAAACTATTGTTGACGATAACGTTTGGCCTTTGCCTAAATACAGGGAGATGTTGTTTATCAGATAGCAGCAGCCCCTCCAAACCTCCCCGAAGGGGAGGCTTAAAGAAAATCCCCTGCCGGTTTGGTGGGGGATTTTTTTGTCTGTCCCATTGTCTGTCCCATTGTCTGAATCAGGATTGAATACAGATTATAGGATGAATACAGGATAAAGACAGGGGTTGTGCTTGTATTCATCCTGCCTTTAATCCCTTAATCTGTATTTTATCCTGATTCAGACAATGGGATTCAGGTAATTCGCTTATAATAGCGTACAAAAAACACTATGACACTTGATGAAATAACATATAAAATAAATGGTTGTGCCATGAAGGTGCATAACACTTTAGGCAACGGATTTCAGGAGGTAATTTATCAAAGATGCCTGGTTATTGAATTTACTAAAGCCGGGTTGAGTTTTGAAAGAGAGAAGGAACATATAGTTTACTATGAAGGGGAGGAGGTTGGAACCCGGCGTGCTGATTTCGTAGTTGAAGGCCAGGTAATGGTTGAGATAAAGGCCTTAATAGCTTTAGAGAATGTTCATTTAGCGCAGGCCAAAAATTATGTTGATGCCTACAGGCTACCCATTGGCTTGCTTATCAACTTCGGAAGTGTGAACTTACAGTTCAATAAGGTATTTAATACTAAAACTGTTTGAAATTGTCTGAATCAGGATAAAATACAGATTATAGGATGAATACAGGATAAAGACAGGGGTTGTGCTTGTATTCATCCTGCCTTTAATCCTTTAATCTGTATTTTATCCTGATTCAGACCAGCCTACGCCGTTGCAGTAAGATAGTTTAAATGCCGTACCACATCCTTTAACGATACTATACCCACCAACACGCCATTATCTACTACCGGCAAAGCCATAAACTTTCTCGTTGCGAAAATTTCGGCAGCTTTTGAAATCGGGTCGGTTGAGCTTATCGTTACCGGGTTAAGCGTCATTAAATCAGTAATCTTAATTTCCTTGTCAATGACATCCATGGTCATCGGCAATGGCTCGGGGCGGTTGCACAGGGATAGAAACACTTTAGGCAAGTCGTTTGAGCTTATAATACCAATTAGTTTGCTTGTTTCATCAACAATAGGCAGGTGATGAACAGGAAACTCAGTAAATAATCTGAGAACTTGTGAGAATTTGTTCGACGGGTTGCCTACTACCGGGCTGGCCGTCATAATGGTAGATATGTTTTTCATTGTTTCCTGATTTTAATGCAAAGTTAATAGTTTAAGACCGTATACAACCATCAGCACCTGATGATTATTATTAACCAATAATAATGATTTTTATTAGGTTTTGTTTGCCTTTTTTATTTTTTGTTGCTGTATATTATTGATTTTAAAAAATGTAATGTTTATACCATTTTTTACTTCAGTAATGTAACACTTCCTTTCCGGTAAAGCGCAAGTGGACGACCATATAACTGAAGTTTAAAGACATAAACATATACGGCCAGTGGTGCGGGTTTACCTTTATAGGTGCCGTCCCATGGATACAAGCCATCATGCACTTTTTCGCCCCAACGGTCAAATACCTGGAACAGCAGCACGGTTACCCCGCTTTGATATTCAATATAAAACTGGTCGTTGTTGCCATCACCGTTAGGGGTAAAGACGTTAGGAATAAAAAAGTTATCGGGCTGTATTACCTGTATTAAAACCTTAGCGCTTACCTGGCAACCATGTGAGTAAATGGTAAGCCCATAGATTTGATCAGTTAAGGGCGCTACCAACGGGTTACCGCAGGTAGTACAGGTGATATTGGTATTAGGGTACCAGAAAAATGAATCAACAGAGGCCGAGAAAAGATTGGCATCGGATGTTAGTGCAACGCTATCGCCCGATAAAATGGTGGTATCAGGGAAAATAGCCAGTGACGGCGGGCCGAAGTTGCTAACGGTTATCGTATTACTTGTATCAGTACAGCCCAATGAATCTTTTACGATAACAAAATAAGGGCCGGGCGTTGTGGTGCTCATTAACGAGTCGGTTACACCATTATTCCAGAAGTAGGATAAGAAAGGCCCTCCTACGGTATTCAGCGTTACAGTCTGGCCCACGCAAACGCGAATAGGGGTTAACGAATCAATAGCAACCTGGTCGCCGGCTATGGAATATATTTTTACCGTGTCGGTATTGGGGCAGTTAGCGTCCTGTGTGGTAAGCACATAATAAAAAGAATCAATAGTGCCCGCCGGAACCGTTACTGTTGGATTGGCTGCTGTAGTACTGCTTAACCAGCTTTGCACCGTGGGAGTGGAGCCCATCCAACTGATGGTAGACCCGTTGTCGGTGGTTGGGTTGCCTCCAATGGTAGTGGCGCCACCCAGGCACAATTCTTTAGGCAGTCCGGCATCGGCTAATGGTGCGGGGATAACGTTCACGGTAAGGATATTGGTGCTGGCATAATTTCCACAGGTGTCAAACACATAGCAGGTAACAGAAATAGTTTGAGGCGTTGTGAGGGTGTTTGAAGTGGTAACCACATAATCGGGGTTTCCATAAACCGTGTCTAAAGTGTTGCCACCATCCGGAGTCCAAACATAATGGTAGGGAGGGACGCCGCAATTTCCTTCGGCTACAAAGGTGGCTGACTGCCCTGCGCATATTTGAGTTTGAAGCTGGCTGATACTACCGTTAACGGTGCATGCCTCAATGGTCATGGCCCATTTACTTCCCCTTGCACATAAATAACCGCACACATCGCCACAAATAGAGTCGCAATTCCTAAGGGTAAAAGGAATATCATAATTTGGGCACTGAGGTGGATAACACGAAAGAAAATTGGCATAAGCAAATTTGGCAGGCATAGGTTGTACACCATTGTCAAGCCGGAGGGAAGAGTCTGTTGTACAGAAACCTGTTGTATCGCCGATATTATTACACGAGAAGGCCGATACCTGGCCGCATTTATCAGATGACAGATATTGCGTTACCTGGTGGAATAAACAATATGGAGCCGGCTCAGGAGGATTGCCGCACATGTTGCTATATGTCAGCTGATATTCTATATCAACAAAAGTATTCTATAGTTGACTTTGCCCCTGAACGTTCACTGACATGTGGTAATCGCAGCTACCCAGGGGAACTGAAGTAAAACCCAAATTTGCCGAAGGCAGGCCGCTGTGTATAAAATTGCCCATAGCTGAATCGCCTGCAGGGTCAACCAATGGGTCAATGGTTAACGGATAAATATTTTCGGGTCGGTTTAGCCAGCTAACAGGAACCAGCATTTGCAAACTATATTCATTTCCCGATTGGTTTAACCGGTAAATACCCTGCATTCCAACACTGTTAGCGTCCATATAAACGGGCTTATGATAAGTTACCAATAAGTGCCCGTTTTTATCTTTTAATTCGTAATCGCCTTTGAATTTTTGATTTTCTAAATGTGCCCCGTTTTCAGATTCCTGAAAGGTATATCCATCGGGTACATTAAAATGGTCTTCAATAACCATATACCCTTTTTCTATGGGGGTTTGCAGCGGTTTTTTAATGATGTAGCTGGTCTTTATTTCGCCTACTACGTTAAAAACCTGCTGCATGTCTATATCGGGCCAAATGTCGCTTATTGCAAGGCCCTGGTTGCCTACCGTATAGTTGTTGTAATTACCTTGCTGTTCCTTACTAAGCGCCAGGCTGTCATCAACAAAATACATCACCAGATTACTATCAAATTTGAATTCGATGCCACCGATAGTAAGTGAACTGAATTTTTTATTCAGGTCGCATTTGGTTGGTACAGGTTGATTTGGGGCGGCGTATACTCCCGGGTTATTTGGCGTAATAATTAATCGCGGGTCTATAGTCCGCCAAATGTCATCAGCGCTCTTTTTGTAATGCAATGGGAAAAATGATTTTTGCGAAAATATATGGCTTGGCACCATGGGGTCAATAAAATCGCGGGTGTTAAGTGTCCGTTTGTCAATTAGTTCAACACATTCAGAACACTGGGCATTAAATGGCAGGATACCATATTCAGGATGTTTTTTGGCTTCAGGGCTTGAAAGGCTATCCAGAAGGGGTGTTACTTTTTTAGGAGTAGTTGAGAAGTATTTGAAATTTGGTTTCGTAACCCTCATATTCTGAGCGTAACCACCAGCAAACATAGTAACCAAAAGAAATACGCCCAGCGTTTTTTTCATCATTGCGCAAATATAATATACACTAAGATGCAAAAAAGGATGAAAACGATGCCTGTTAATTTTATACACTAGCGCAATAGTATATTTTTAAAAAACTGAACCGCGTATTGCTTTAGCTTATTATCTGTATCAAAGGCATAGGTGGGGTCGCGGTATTGAAAGGCGATGGTAAACATATAAGCTGCCTTTCGTTTTTCAGAATAAACTATGAGGTCGAAGCGCGAAAAATTGCTCTTTTTATTTCGGCGCAGATAGCGGCTGCTGTAAAGCGTTGCTTTTTCACCACTAAGTATGGTCAGCGATTCGGTATCGTAGTTATGGCCGGGTGGGGTAACGCGGTCAGGGTACGATGTTATTTCGCTGGTAATATAATCTTCGGCGGTACGGATGCTTTTGCACTCATATTTGCGCAGGTTACAGGTAGCGGTAACCGGTTCGTGCCGGTATTCAGGTGGTATGCCAACGCCGCTAAAGTCAAATTTCCTGTTTTTGCTTGAAATATCTATTTCGGGGATATTTTTCCAGGCCCCGGGAACCAGGAAAACATAATCGCTGGTTTCAACCTTCTTTTGTTTTGTAAAAACTGAGGTATCGTTTTGCGCTGATAGCGAGAGTGAGATAAAGAGGAAAATAAAAGAGAAAGATAAGCTACGTATATAATTGTCAAAATTCAACGGGCAATCGCTTTCGTTCCCTAAAATACAGGGTTGTTTCATTCTTTGTGGTTTCTCTTTAAGGCGGCTCCTACGGAGCGCAATTTCCATTTTATTTGGTACTACAAACAGCCGGCTCCTCTGGAGCGTTTTATGAAATGCTAATGAATAAAGATGAATTACGTTCCGTAGGAACCGTCTGTTTATAGAAATGCGATGTAACAGATGTTGCGCTCCGTAGGAGCCGCCTTTAGGCTGTTTTGAGAGAATGGAATATCCGTCCCCTTCCTGCGTAAGGCGGGAGGAAACACATGGGGAAACCAAAGCCGTTTCTGGTTTCCTTTTCGGCCATATCGCAGAGTCCCCATTCTGCAGAGCCATAAAGGGAGACTCTGCGGAGAAGGGACGTGATTTTATTGATTTAATCATAATCATCATAACAGACCTGCCTACCGGCAGGCAGGTCAGCGCCCCCTGTATTATCTTATCAGAGTTAAGTTTCCTTTTTTGAAAATGTTTTTTCCATTCAAATCCTTTGCGGTTATATAATAAACAAAGGTGCCTACATCCTGCAACTTGCCTTTATAAGTGCCATCCCATCCTCTGCCCAGGTTGTTGAGTTCGGTAATATCATCAGATGAATACACCTCTTCGCCCCAGCGGTTAAATATTCTTATCTGATAGTCGGAAATATATTGGCCATAAACGGTAAAGTGGTCGTTAACACCATCGCCGTTAGGCGTAAAAGCCTGCGGAACCTGGATATAAGTATTGCAAACGGTTACTGTAATTGTTACCGAATCGTCCAGCGTACAACCTGCGCTATCTTTAACCTGCAGGTAGTATTTGGTAGTTTGGTTGTAGCTGAAAGTAGGGTTAAGAATATTAACTGCACTCAGGCCAACAGATGGTATCCACTCAATACTATCGGTAGAGGCGGTTCCGAGCATCACGTATGTTTCAGCATCGCAAATGGTAGTATCGCGCCCGGCATTTACCGATAGTGGGTAAACGTTTATTGTAACCGAGTCGTAACCTTTACAACCATCGGGGTTGGTGGCTGTCACCACAAAATCAGTAGTTTGGTTATAACTGAATACCGGGCGTAAAGTATCGGGATAGTTTAAACCGGTTACCGGGCTCCAGCTAACTGATGCGGTAGGCGAAGCGGTTGCCGGTATAACATAAGCAATGTTCGGGCATAAAAGGGTATCAGGCCCGGCATTTACTTTAGGCAGGGTATCTACTTTTACAAATACCGAGTCCTGGGTCCTGCATCCAAGAGTATCGTATACTTTTACATTATACTCTCCCGATTGTGTGGGCACAAAGCTGATAGTTGAAGTGGTATCGCCGTTATTCCAAAGATAGTTGAGCCCGGCTTTGGTTCTGTAATAAATGGTTACATCTAAAACCCGGGGGCCTAAGTAGGTTCCAAAAGGATAGGCATTTTCGGTACCTTGTATAAAGTCAATTACCCCATCGCTTTTATAAACGGTTCCCTGCTGTATTCCCAACCCTGCACCGTAGCCAAGCTCAACTACAGGTGTGTTGGTGGTAGTTATATAAAAAGCTACTGTATCTCCGGCTGAAAGCGACATATTCAGTTCTGCGGGAATAACGGTTTTTGTCAGCAAAGGGTTGGGTAATGCAATCGTATTTGACGAAAGTAATGACCAGCTTGCAGACGTTTGCTCAAAACCCCGGTAACTTCCTTGTTTTGAATAAATGGCGGTTTTTGAATTTGCGGTGCGGGTGTGAAACGTAACCGCAAACGAATCAATAATAATATCGTTATGCGGATATATATTGAACATACCACCCTGGTTAGCCAGCAGGGATGAATCAACCGAAATAAATTCTTTAGGGTAAGGCGGAACGTTTGGATTTAAGGTTACTGTATCGCCCAGGCAATCCATTTTATCAGGCCCAAGGTTTGGTTGGAAAAGGTTAAACACACTTATCTCCAACGTACCGTTTTTAGCGCCACAATCGTTTACGCTGTACTCGCTGATGGTAAAGGTACCTATCGAATCAAAAATCATAGATACCTGGGTATTACTTTGTATGAAAACCCTAACGCCCGGTGGCGCGGTCCAGTTATAATAGGTGGCTGGTAAGTAGGTAGCGTTAAAAATGGCAGTATCGCCCAGGCAAACTCTTGAAGGCCCATTGATATTAACTATAGGTACCTGAGTGGTAACCATGTTGTAAGTGGCCTGTGGCCCCAGGCAACCATTATTATTTTCCTGGCAATAAACTACCCAGTCAGATGATGGGGCGTTTTGTAAATCAACCGCTATGCCCGGATAATTCGGTGGGCTAATAGTAAGTGGCTGGAAAAGGCTTGATGTCCACGTATAGCTTGATTGCGGATTAACCGGTGTAGGATAAAGTGTCATAGCTGTTGTATTACAGTATACGGAATCTGAACCGCTTGCGCTGTAAATACTGAGCGAGGCGCTGGGTGCGCCAATGGTTATCCTTATTACTGTTCCGGTTTCATTCCACGGCTCGTTTGAGCAATTACTGATAATGCGCATATAATAGGTACCGGGTGGTACTGCAGGAGGCAATTGCGCCACCGGCCCTATAATCATAGTAAAGGTTCCTCCGCTGGTATCATGGTATACGCCAAAGCTGCCGCTGTCAAGAACTGCGAAAGACATCATATCCAGGATTTCAACCGACCAGTTGTTACAGGTATCATAACTTGCCCCGGGAGGCCACTGGTCGTCAGCTATCTTAAATGTAAGTGTATCAGTACCATAGGGATAATTGATACATGCATGAAGGTCCTGGGTGTTATTGGTAGTTACATCGCAATCGGTGATGCAAAAAGGACCGATAACGGTACCTATTGAACTGGGATTGGAAGAAACAACCCGCACATAATAACCGCAACCCGGAGGAGTTGAGGACGGAATAAGCCCACTAACATCGCCTGGATTGCCGGGGTAAGCCTGGCTACTGGGCAGAGTTCCGATATTAACAGGTTGTGCAAAGCTGCCTGTACTATCTGAAAGCTGGGCGTAGTAAATATTGCCCGGATTAAAATCGCCGGTTGAGTTGAAATAAACGTCAATGGCACTTTTTACACAGGCAGTGTCGACATCGGTCAAAACCGGGGCGTTATTGGTTGTAATATTTACCGGGCAATGCTGAATCTGGAAACAAATAGATGTATCACTGTTAATGAGTGGTGGCGGCCCTTCCCTTTGTATATAAATCCTAAAACAGTTTCCTTCTACAGTGCTTGGAATCGGTTCAGAAATAGTCCACGTAGCCCCGAACGGCCCCAGTGTGTATGAATATTGCAGAGTGGTTGCGTGGGCAAAGTTACCATTACTGTCACTTAAAAATACGATATAGCTTCCATCGCATAAAGGTGGGTTAAGCGTAAAAACAATATTCAGCGTACCGTTCTGGCAAATAGGCGTAGGGTCAAGTGAATTAATCTGGAAACTACCGCCCGCATTAAACGAATCGGTATTAAACTGTCCAACGGCTATTACATCGTCAATCCCCCAGCTAACATCTTTGGTAGTATCAGTCCCTGCATTTACCCAGCGAAATCCGAATTGCAGGGATTGCAAACCATTAAACCGCGCATCCTGTATAGCCTCGTATTTCCAGTCGCTTTGGTTATTATATTTCGTCTGGCCGCATTGAGTCCAGGGGCCACCGTTTGCACTAAAATAAACCCGGCCATAAGCAGTGCTATCACCTTGCCCCGTCCAGAAAAAAGTGAAAGCCACATCGGTAAGGCCGAGGGTGCAATAAGAAGCATTCATATAGCAGAACCTGTCGCTGGCATTTGCCGGGTTCCAGTTGGCATCGGCTGCACCGCCGGGTTGTACTGTATCATAAATGTGCAGATAGGTAGAATAAGGCGCATCATGTATTTGCCCAAGGCCACCCAATACGCTGTCTTCGCTGGGTGTGTTGGGGTAAATTCCCTGGCCGCTGTAAGCACTGTTAATTACCCAATCGTTGCTGCCATAATTACCACCTGCACCGGGTGCATCAAACGTAACATCACCGGTTACCGTGGTGCTGAATGTATCAGACACCAGCAATATCTGTTGCTGTGCATGGGCACAACTAAAAAAGAATGCCAGCAGCAACGCAATGGCTGCTCTTTTAAAAATCCTGGTATTGTTGGCAAGCGCACCAATTTGCGGAACGAATAAAAAATTATCGTTATTTGAACGGTTCTCACCCCTTCCGTCCCCTAACGGGGATACCAGGGCAAAACAGCCGCCCTTCAATTTAAGATGGGTGTTTGTATTGGCTTTGGTTTCCCCTTTAGGGGACGGAAGGGGCGGCTGTTGGGTATTCAACAATTCGGTATGCACCCCAATATTATACTGTATTACTTTATTCATCATCGTTAATAAGCTTTCCATCTAATTCTCCTATAATTTTAAATTCTGTTCTTCTGTTTTGCTGATGGCAGGGGCAATCGCCACTTTGGTCCTGCGGACATTCGGGGTATTTGCTGCAATCGTCCAGCGGCTTGGTTTTGCCATAACCCTTGGCAGTTATCCTGTCTTTTGAAATACCTTTATCGGTTATCAGGTAGTTAACACAGCTCTCCGCACGCCTTTGTGAAAGGTTCAGGTTATAAGCATCATTACCGCGCGAATCGGTGTGTGAACTAAGCTCTATTATAATAGTGGGGTTTTCAATAAGAATAGTATAAAGGCTGTCCAGGTTCTTTTTTGACTCAGCGCGAAGGTCAGCCTTATCAAAATCGTAATAGATGTTACTCAGGCGATAAGCCTTATCCTTCTCCATTTTCTTTAAATAAATATCAACGGTTTGGGTATCGCTTTTGGTAACGCCCTCGGTAGTTAAGGTTTGCGACGCCGTAAAATAACCAGGATGAGAGGCGCTTACTTTATATAGCTTGTCGTGCTTTAAATTAAACAACAGGCTGCTGTTTTCGGCACTGGTAGTATCTGAACTGATAACAACGTCCGATTCATCTTTATTATGGCTTTCCATAAGCAGGTTAACTGCCGAAGATGATAACAGGGTTTTAGTAGCATCGTCAAACACCCGGGTTTTTACTGCCAGAAATATTTGAGAAAGGTAAGAGTAGGTGAAAATATCATCGCAACAGGTTTTGCCGCGCACTGAAAATATGCCTGGCCTGTTAGATACTAAATAACCTTCCTTACTTGATTTGCCATAACGGAAATAGTAATCATTACAAGGGGAGTTAAATGGCGCACCAAGGTTTTCGGGCTTACCGGTAATCTTTCCGTAGCCATCGCCCTGTGCTTTGAAAATATCCAGGCCACCCATGCCAATCCAGCCATCGCTGCTAAAATAAAGGGTATTGGTTTTTGAATCGAAAAACGGCGTTCTTTCATCGCGGTCTGAATTCACTTTATCACCCGCATTTTTGGGTGCGCTGAACTCACCTTTTTTGTTCATAATACTAAACCAGATATCAAGTCCGCCTTTACCGCCGGCACGGTCTGATACAAAATAGAGTGTTTCGGTGCCGTTTTTGTTTTTAGCAAGATAGGGTTGGGTGTTAGTACTTCCCACAAGGTTTATTTCGGGATTTAAAGGTTTGCCCTTATCCCAATCAGTTCCATCCAACTGAGCCAAATAAATATCGCACTTGGTTTTAAGCAGCCCTTCGCAGATAGTGTAAAGGAATTTATTTCCATCCTCGCTAAACGAACCGTTAGTAATATGTTTGCCTTCCACACTAAATGTTTTTATCTGCTCGGCAGGGGCATAATTATCATCCGTAACTTTGCTGGCGTATAATTTCATCAGGTTATTCTCCTTCATGGAATCACTTTTGTCAGATTTCATGGTTAGCACAGTATCTGAGTGAATAGATGAAAAATAAAGTTCGTCATCGCGTAATGTTGGCGCCTGGTCGGCATAGTTTGAGTTTACCTCGCGCCCAAGGTGGGTTAATTTAACTGAAGCATCGGGTTTCGATTCTTTTAATGCAAAATTGCAGCCGTCAATTTCTATGTGGGCCCATTTTTTCATTTTAACGGCATCCTCACCCTGGTAGCCCTTGTTGAACTGTTTAAACAACGGAAGGGCCTCGGTATACCTGCCCTGCATTTTCAAATTCAAAGCCTCGTAATATAACGAAGTGGCGTTTTTCACGGGGTCGGCTTTATAGGCGCGTTTGTAATATTCGGCGGCATTATCGTAATCTTTACTTAGGTAATAGCATTGTGCTAAAGGATAATAAACACTTGTTTCGGTTGAATCGTGCGCAAGGATGTTCAGGTATAAATCAGCGGCGGCAAAAATGCTTCCCTCTTTAAAAGCGGCATCGGCCTCTTTCAAATACAGTTTTTTATCGAATTTCTTTTCCTTTCCGCCTGCAAAGCAGTAGCAGAGAATAAGCATAGCTGAGGCAAGAAGAATGGATTTTTTAGCAAACATCGTTTTAGTCTTTATCACGTGGTCAATTATCCGGGTTAGAAGCTAAAGAAAAGAAATACAGTTTAACACAAACCTGTCTGCCGGTAGGCAGGGCACACAAAGGTTAATACAAAGGGCACCAAAAATATACTCCTTTGTGGCCTTTGTATTGGCATTTTCCTTTGTGTCCTTTGTGTTAAATTGCATTTTATTTTGAATTTATTACATCATCGGGCAAGGTACCAGAATAGGATAGTTAAGGCTTTTAGACTTAATTATACCGGTGTAAATAATCGAAATTTCAAAGGCGCCCCTGCCATCGGTGGCAGGTTTTAACTGCGAATAATTGATATCATAAGCAGCCATTACCCGCACCTTGTAATATTCAACGCCACCGGTAATAATTGCAGCATCGCCCAGGCGGTCCCATACCCCTATGCTAAGAATAGTTTCTGTTTTGGGGCCGGGCAAGTGGTATTCAAAAGCTGAGCCCAGGTTAATTTCCTGTGCCTTATCCTGATACATGAAAATGAAATTGGGACAGATGTAGAAGTTTTTAGTGGCTTTAATTCTTAGACCATCGTTTACCACATATCGGTAGGATAGCAGTATATTCTTACCTAAAAACGATTCTTCGTTTTTGCTAAATAGAGGCAAGTGATAAACCGAAAATCCAATCATGTTACTCACAATAGGCGTAAAAGTTGATTGTTCCAGTATGCCCAAGTTAAAATCAACGAAGTTGAGCGTTGACTTGGCAAAATTTTCGCCGTTATTGATTCCCAGGTTAAAATCAGTACCCGAAAACTGGTCGGGGAAGGCCAGTTGCTGCCATTTAAGGCTGTTTTGAGTATAGGCAAACTGCGCACCTATACCAATAAAATGCTTGTGCCCTTTATCAAGCCCTTTATGAAAGGCTGCTGAAAGCATGGCGCTGGTAGAGGTAAGTTTACCATCACCCGATTCATCGGTTTGAATTAATCCACCCACACCAAAGATGTCGTTCTTCAGTTTATCCTGCAGCAGTTTAATATCAAACGAAGCTGCAAAGGTGTTGAAGGGGGTAGAAATACTCATCCATTGGTTGCGGTAAATGGCAGCGGCCCTGAATGTACCATCATAACCAGCACCCGTAAGCGCAGGGTTTAAGGTTAGCGGGCTTGAGTAAAACATACTAAAGTGAATATCCTGGGCTGTTAAGCTCTGCGATAACACAAATAAGCATGTAAAAATGAGTGGGGTAAATATTTTCAAACGTATATATTTTGTTTAGTGCTCTAAAAATAGAAAAAACTTAGACGCTCCAAAGAGAAAACGTTTTTTTTATTTCTTAAAAATGAATCCTCACCCAAACCCTCTCCGAAGAAGCGGGCTTCAAATCCTTCTCCTTCGGAGAAGGATTTAGGATGAGGAGGCTGTTCGCCACTTGACCCAAACCACCACATTGTTAAAGTCAGGCCTTTTTTAGTTTGGCCATGTAAAATCCATCAAACCCTGATTGGGCGGGGGATACCCGGTTTTCTGCAATCAGCTCAAACTGCCCCGTATTTCTTTTCAGAAAGTCCTGAATCTGCTTTTCGTTTTCGGAGGGTAAAATGCTGCAGGTGGAGTATACCAGCAGGCCGCCGGATTTAAGCATGGGGGCGTATTCATCTAATATTTGTGCCTGGGTTACCAGAAGTTCTGAAATAAATTTAGCGGTTAAACTCCATTTTGCATCGGGTTTGCGGCGTAAAACACCCAGGCCTGAGCAGGGCACGTCCACCAAAACCCTGTCGGCAAACGAGGTTAAGCGGGCCTGGAAGTTGCGGGTCAGCTTTTCGGTATACATGGTTTTTATGATGGTGCAGTAGGCACGTTTGGCCCTTAGTTCCAGTTCTTCCAGCTTTTTGGGGCTTACATCAACTGCGAGTATTTCGCCTTCGTTTTGCATCAGGGCGGCGAGGTGCAGGGTTTTACCACCGGCACCGGAGCAGCCGTCAATTACATTCATGCCCGGCTCAACTTCTAAAAACGGGGCTACCATTTGCGAGGATATATCCTGAATTTCGAACAGGCCATTTCGATATGCTTCGTAGTTTCTGAAATTTTTACGGGCTTCTATAATCAGCGCATCAGGCGCCAGTTCGGTTTCTGAAAAAGGAATGGCTTCGGCTGTAAACAATTTTTTAATAGCCGCTACATCGGTTTTAAGTGTGTTTACCCGGATGCTGAATTTGGCGGGGGTATTCAGCGCAGTAATTTCAGGTTCCCATGCGGGGCCTAATTCTTTTTCGCCCAGTTCATCCAGCCAGTCGGGTATTGATTCTCTTATCTTTCTTATCTGTTTGGCTTCCTCGTTGCGGGTCAATATGTCTTCCGGTTTCAATTCTGCAAATTCGGGCCATTCGGGTAGTGTTATGCCTTCCAGTATCAACTTTGAGCCTAATGCCCGCCAGATAGCCGACTCACCCCATATATCCTCATTGCATACATATTCATACAACCTTTTATATCTTACTATTCCATAAATATTTTCAGCAATAAAATTCCTATCGCGTTTGCCCCAACTGGCGTTTGATTGCAGAAGTTTTGAAACCGTTGTATCGGCCTGCTGGTGCTCTAATAAGATTTGCTTTAAGCCATTAACTACAGCAGCTGCTAAAACACGGTGAATTTTCATGCTGCAATAATAAGGGAACAGAAGTTAGAAGCAAGAAGTGAGATTTTGGGTTGGTTTTTAACAGCCGGTTCATACAAGATTGCCAAGGATAATGAAAATCTTCCTAGCCGAGTCTCCCTTTACGGCATGTGCGTCAAGTTAAGCTCTGTTTTAGTAGGCCCAAACCCAGTGCTGATAAGCCTTTCACAGGCAAAATATAACTACCATTTAAATGTGCCAAACAGCCGCCCTGCGGGCCAACAGCCAACCACCCCGACATCGCTTCGCTCGTCACCCCTCCTGATTCAGGAGGGGCTGCCCTGGGGGTGGTTAGGCTGTTGGCACAGTTAAACCAAAAGTATATTTTAACATTAGAAAGGCTTACTGGTATTTAGTTTCAGCCTATTTTAACCATGCTTAGCTTGACGCACATGCCCTTTATGGCTTTGCGTAATGGGGACTCGGCGTGTATGCGGTCTATCCACACGCCGAGTCCCCAACCTTCGGAAGGGAGACTCGGCTGAGAAGGTCTTTAATTCTAACATCTTGCTTCTAAAATCTATTTACTCACAATCACCTTCCCGGTATAAGTTTTCCCCGCATCTGTAACCCGCACCACATAAAATCCGCTGCTTAAATCACTGCTGTTTACTTCAATTTTACCACCGGTAAGTGCGGTGGCAGGGTAAAGTTGCCGGCCCAGCAAATC